>Ga0247841_10005595_pt1 | contig 20169 bp, 20 predicted proteins | sample LaCruzMarch2015__2_FD_192410 | JGI IMG/M metagenome (GOLD analysis project Ga0247841, IMG submission 192410) | Freshwater microbial communities from meromictic Lake La Cruz, Castile-La Mancha, Spain - LaCruzMarch2015_18m | ecosystem: Environmental > Aquatic > Freshwater > Lake | place: Spain... | reverse complement strand
CTTCTCGGACATAGTTCTTGTACCTCCTAGATTAAAATTAGTCTTAGACAACTAAATTCTAACCCAGGCACCGTACAAAACTATGTCCGTCTTTTTCTATTTACCCACCATCAAGCGGGAAGAACCGAAACACTTAAGCGATCGAATGAATAAGGGCGTGGATATGTCGCTTTTGCTTCACAATCTATCGCTGTCTTATAGCGAGAGATTAGAACAGCATCAGAGATCGTTGCATTTATTTTTCGCACTAAAAGAGAGCAAGAGGTCTACGAATGAAAAACCTAAACGATCTTCTAGAAGTACTGCTAAAAAGTAAAATTGATTTTGTTTTAATAGGCGGATACGCTGGAGTAGTGCATGGTTCGTCCGTTGTTACGCAGGATATAGATATTTGCGCGGTGTTGACGCCTGATAATATACAAAAACTACGAGCCTGTCTTAAAGATTATAACCCCAGCCACAGGATGACTCAAAAGAAACTTTACATAGAAACTAACATTGGAGTGGTGGACGTTATAGGGGACGTTTCCGGCGTTGGGTCTTTTGAAGAAGTAAAAAAGGGCGCGATAGAAATAAAGCTGTATGGATATAAATGCAAAGTGATATCAATAGACGACCTTATAAAATGCAAAGAAACGCTGAAACGTCCCAAAGATCTGATCGTCGCAGAAGAATTAAAATCTGTTACAGATGAAGCGATCAGTCCCTGTCCTTAATTATATCAGTGCATAAAGCCAGACCCTTCATCGGTCGGCGGCTTGGTTCCTTCATTAATAATAAAATTAGAGGACGTTATGATTGTTTTAGACTCAGTTTCTTCGGATATTGTTCCCTTAGTTCCTCCATCAGTAAAACTAAAAACAAGGTAACGTCCTCTAACGTTTGTGAGAGTTACATCGCTTACAAGGTCTGTTTTTATTATTCTTATATATACTTTAGTTGACTCGGGTGTTGCTTCGACGGTCTGTCCCCCTGCGAAGTCAAGGGTGCCATCGGTCATTATTCTTTTAAGTTCAGGAGGCAAGAGTTCTATAAAATCTTTTTGTAGCCGACTACCTTTTTTGTTGAACTTTTTAACAGCGTCGCTGGGTATAGACACGGCACCTAATTCCAGTAAGCCTGTACTGTATGCTATGAATCTGAAATAAGATTCATTGCTAATTGATTCGATTATCACGGAGCCGTCCGAATAATTACAATTGATCTCAATATTCTTCCAGCCCGCTGCATTTAGAGTAGGTAAGTTGCAGCTTACAACTAAAGTAGTAAAAATGGCTGTTGTGGTCTTTTCAGCCTCTTCCTTGCTCAGCAGTAAATCACCTTTTATATCTTTTGCGGTCCAATTATTTAAATTATTAGCGACCAGGCTCCCGCTCTCTGTTTTTAAAGAACCAAAGATGCTTTTTATGGCCTCCGTGCAAGTGGCATTTTGTGCTTGTAGGTTCGTTGATAATGCCAAAGAAAAGAACAGTATGCTTGTCATCATTAATTTTTTCATTTAACACCTCAAAGTATTCCAATATTGCTATAATCATATATCACAAGAGCAGCGTCTTTTCTAACTAATCCTTGCCAAAAATATATTATAGCGGTATTGATTGCCGAGGCTGGAGGTATACATATATGATATTAACGAACATTGTTTCCGTGTTGGGCCTTTTGGCATCTGCGTTTTTTGCGTATGGCAGGGTATATATGGGGCTCGCAGGACCGGCTTATTACCCCTTCGCAGTGTCCATGTATCTTCTCGGCACTTTTGTCTTATCGTACCTCTTTAGCTTATTTGGACTGAAAATGACCTTTGCCAGGGCTACGATCCTTGTTGTGGTGTTCGCGGGTGTTGTGATCACCTCTTTATTCTCAATATTAGTCGCTATGGGCAAGACCAGTTACCCGATGATAGCAGGTGTCTCCGGTGCGTATATTGAACTTGTCCTCTTGCTAGTGCTTATTTATCTTTGGACCAGACAGAGATGAATAAACTCTTCTACGACGTAATTATAGTCGGGAGTGGAGTTGCAGGGCTTAATACTGCAAGGAATATAGACAAGAGCCTTAAGGTAGCTTTAATTACCAAAACATTTATAGGTGACGGCGCTTCTGTTCTCGCACAGGGAGGGATAGCGGCAGTTTCAAAGGCCAACGAAAAGGATTCTTTTGATACCCATATAAAGGATACTTTAGAGGCTGGTGCCGGGCTTTGCCGTAAGGACGTGGTTGAATACTGTGTTAAAGAAGGGCCGAACGTAATAAAGGACCTCGTCGATATCGGAGTTAAGTTTACTCTTCGTGATGTTGGCAGTCCGGACTACGATCTTACAAAAGAGGGCGGACATACATATAGAAGGATCTATCACAGCGACGATATAACGGGCGAATCAATAGTGCAGAACATGGTCGCTGACGTAAGAAAATTAAAGAACGTGACAGTGTTCGAGAACTGCACAGCGATAAATTTAATCACTCTGGGCAATAAAAAAGTGATCGGTGTTTACGTCTGGGACGAGAACGCAAAGACGGTCAAAACATTTGTTGCGGGCGCTGCAGTATTGGCATCCGGAGGAGCGGGGAAGGCGTATCTTTACACAAGCAATCCCGATATTTCAACTGGCGATGGTATTGCGATGGCTTACAGGGCTGGTGCGTCTATTGCGAACATGGAATTTTATCAGTTCCATCCGACGTGCTTATATCATCCAGATGCTAAGAACTTCTTGATCAGCGAGGCTGTAAGAGGGGAGGGCGGAATACTCCGGCTTAAGAACGGCGAACGTTTTATGACCAGATATAACGAGCATAACGAACTTGCACCGAGGGATATTGTCGCAAGGGCGATAGACACTGAATTGAAAAAGAGCGGAGACGACTGTGTTTACCTCGACGTAACACACCTTGACAAGAAATTCATTAAGGATCGCTTCCCGAATATTTATAAGAAATGTTTGAAGTATGGGATAGATATGACCACGAACCTCGTACCTGTGGTCCCAGCGGCACACTACTGCTGCGGCGGTATAAAGGTTAACATGGACGGTGAGACCGATCTTCAGGGTCTTTTTGCATGTGGTGAGTGTTCGTGCACAGGACTTCATGGAGCGAACAGGCTTGCGTCTAATTCATTGCTGGAGGCTATGGTCTTCTCAAAACGTATAGCCAAGAACGTAAAGAAAAAACTTCTGCCTGATGTTAAGTCTTCTGAAGTTCCCGAGTGGCAGTCGTCGTGGGTCAAGGCTCCTGACGAGGCTGTGCTCGTTCACCACAACTGGGACGAGCTCAGGATGACGATGTGGAACAACGTCGGTATAGTGAGGAGCGTGGACAGGCTCAGAAACGCGCTAAAGAGGATCGAGATAATAAAGACCGAGACAGAAAACTATTATTGGAAATATGAGATGAGCAAAGACCTTGTAGAACTTAGGAACATAGTGGCCGTATCAGAAAGTATCGTAATGTCTGCAATGCTAAGGAAAGAGTCCAGAGGTTTGCACTACCTTAAGAACTTTCCCGAACCAAGCAATGAATTCTTGAAAGACACCGTTCTCACGAAAGAATTATAATTCAGATATAGAAAGAGTAAGCTGTGTAAATTTCCAGTTATTGGCGCTGGTCTGTGCCCAGACCTCTATATAATCGTTGGCAGACATAGTTATCATTTTAGTTAAATAAAATGATAGTGAGTCACTAGCTGTACCTGAAAGTCTGATCGTTGTCGTCGTTCCAGGGATAATAACTGGAGCGCCCGTGCCATTGCCCTTGTATAAATGTATTTGAACTGTTTTAGCCGTACCGGCTGTGTTGCCCACCACTCCGTTCAATTCAACTTTAAGTGTTCTCGTCGTAGTGCCTGTATACGTCATTTTTCCAGAGGCACCATTTATGTCAAACAGGCACCCCGTCCCTGTTCCGCTAGAACCGGGGTAATATGTAGTAGCTAAGTTCGTTCCGGTAGTGTAACCGTTGCCTGGCAAATAACTTGTAACGTAATCAAGGGTCTGTATCTTTCCTGCGCTGCCTCCGCTTCCAATAGAGGCAACCCTTACCCTGAATGTTTGTGTACCTGCTGCTATAGTGAGCAGATCCCCTACCGCATATGCATGGGCTATGCCTGCACCGCAGGGAGTGTTGCCTAACACTACGTCGCTGTTAGTAGTGCCGGCAACTGTATTCTCAAGCATTCCAGTCACAATGCTAGTTCTTTCGTGATAGTCGTCGATAAAATTACCCCTGACTGGCATTGGAGTATTTAAGGTATTCGACATATTTATAATTGAGGATGTATCCAGATGCATTAAACCGTAGATGGTGCTGTTAGCAAGCCCCACATTATTGTTGAACCACCATTTTGCATCCGCCGACGATATTTGGGTCCCAACTGAGCTGAACAATAATCCGTTAGAGGCGTCGTTGTTGGAAAATTCTCCGTCAGCGACGGAAGGTTGTGTAGGGGACGGAACAATAATATTAAATGCCCTTAGGTTCGTGTTGCCGGTAGCGGACAAACTGACGTTGTTGGATATCCTTACCGTCGAGAATATTCCCGATGTTATCTGTAACATTGTAGTTAAGTTGGTATTGCTGGTGTTGTTGAAAACATTGTTTGAGAAATTAAGGTATGATACTGTTCCGTCTATGACCAGCCCTGACATCGACGTTGTTGTGTTTGATTCGTTGGAGTAGAACCAAACGGAGCTAGCAGTTGTTATTGAACCAAGACTACTGCAGTTGGAAAAGTAATTGTTGTTTACGTATACTCGCGTGCTGGCATTACCGCTAATGTTAAATACTTTTGTTGCAGAAGGTGCGGATATTTGCAGGTTCCTTATAATGGAACTTCCGTAACCGGTGTTCGTGAATAAGGCGCTGGTCCCTGTATATGTTATTCCATCGTTAAGGTTGTTCAGACCATATATTTGTGTGCCGTTACTTAATTCTATCCTGCTCGTACCAACGTTGATCAGTCCGTTTATTTCGTAGTCGGTGTTAGCGCTCAACGTTATTACTGAAGGGCAAGTTCCGTTGGACGGATCACAGCCTGGGAGATCGGTCAGCGACTTAACAAGTTCATAGTTATTCCTCGTTAGGCTCGTTATTGCTGCTTGTAGCGCAAGCAGCCCCGACGTTGGGTCGTTTATCTGACTCGCTAAGTTGGAAATGGTGGAATTTATGCTGGTTATCTCGCCATCCACCGTTGTGGCTTCATTTATTATATCGATCTTAATATTATCAATTCGGTCTCCGAGGACGGCTTGGAATTCCCCGAGCTGTGCAAGGAGTTGTATCTGTTGTTCCACGGTCGCGGCCTGCGCGATTTGGCATATCTTATTTATGAGCAGGTCAGCGGTGTTACCGGTACTTGCACATGTTGCGAAGTCACTTTGTATTAATGTACCGAGGCTGTTATAAAGGGAGGCGAGTGCTTCAATATCAGCGTTGTTGTTGCTATATGTGGTCTGTGCCTCAAAATCACGGTTGGTAGCTGTGCCGCAGCTCAAAAAACTGAGGCTGATGATGAGTGCAACTACAAGATGTTTCATAATACTGTTAATACGCCCTCCACAAATTTCATTCTTAGTTGCAAACTATATTATAACCGCCACCCTCAGGTGCTGCGTCGATCGTTGCGAATGTTGCAGAAGCATCTGTCCAGTCGTAGCAAATTTCACATTTTGCAGGGTCTGATAAAAGCTGTCTTACTATGAAATTATAAGGTGCGCTGCCTATGCTTGTCGTTCTTACAGCGCTATCACTTGGATCACCAGTGTTCCATATAGTAGACATTCCTCTGCCATTTAAATTTGTAGCAGTTATCCCGTTGCCACCAAATGCTGCTGTGGTTGCGTTTGCATTTCTCGGTCCTGTTATTGTAAAGTGATTAGCGTCTGTAACTGTTATTGTGAAGTGTTCGCTATTAAAATCAGAAGGTGTGAAGTTGGCCGTTCCCACTGTGAACGATACACCATCCAATCTCACCATACTCCCGTTTGTAAGGCCATGCGCTGTGGCTGTAATTGTTATAGTCGCTGAGCCGTTAGTGGTAGCAAAGCCGTTATTGTCTACCGCTACAGGAGTTGCATAGTCCTCGACGTAGCCGTTCACTCTCGTTTTGTCGGTCATCTGCAACAATGCTTCATAGACTGGACCTGCAGCAAGATTTTCCTTCCCTATAAAAACAGGTTTCATATCGCCGGTGATCGTTACGCCGGTCTGGATAGTTGATAGATAATTTTGAAGAGTGTTTATAGCGGTCCAAGCGTCAGTTACACTTTGTAAAAGACCGTTATTGCCGGCCGGCCCGTATAGTATCAGATATATGGCGTTAATATCGTTCTGCGCGTTGGTTATATCGTTACCCTCGCTTATAATATCAAGCTTGATCTGGTTAATTTGACTTTGAAGAGCATTTAGGAAAACTCCAAGCTGGGCTAAAAGTTGTACCTGCATTTCTGCTGTTGCAGCCTGTGCTATTTCACAGATCTTCCTAACGAGGTCGTCAGTAATGGAACCGGAGCAAGTCGCATAATCGCTTTCTATCAGTGTGTTTAAACTGTTCGTCAGTGATATCAGGGCTTCCAGCCTGCTGTTTACGTCCTCTAGCGTAGCTTGAGCCTCGGTGCTCATAACGTGTTTATTGTCGTCGCATCCTGCAAAGGCCATGAAAAGGACTGCTGTCATCAATACTAATTTCTTCATTATTTCCCCCTGCTTTATATAAGTTTATGATAACCGCCATGTATTGGAGCCACCATAATATCTTTGCCTTAGTGTCAAAGTTCTGTTCAGTTGGGTCTTCATTCATTTAAAATATTCTTATTTTTTGGTAAAGGGAACCACATGGAATGACTCTACAATACCTAGAGCGCCAGGTGTTTTCTCATTTTTAGCGTGATTTTTTCGCTGGATATGATATAATAAATCAATCCCGCAGGAGGTTAAAAGGTGAACAGGGAACGAACCCTTGTCCTGATAAAACCGGACGCTGTCGAGCGTAATCTTGTGGGTCCCATCATTAAGCATTTCGAAAGGTCCGGCATAAATATAAGAGCTATCAAAATGATGAAACTGGATGTGGCAACTGCCCAGCTGTTATATAAAGAGCACAGGGGGAAACCTTTTTATGCAGACCTTATTGAGTACATGACCTCTAACGCTATAGTTGCAATGATCGTCGAGGGTGAGGACAGCATAAAAAGGGTGCGCGAGATGATAGGCAGTACCAACCCGGTCGATGCTAGCGAGGGGACTATAAGAAGAATGTATGCGATATCCAAACAAAAGAATTCAATTCACGCCAGTGAATCACGTAATACTGCATATCAGGAGCTGGACTGTTTATTTCATTCAGATCTCTCTGTAAGAAGCAGAGCTGCCTAGCTTAAAGATCTAAAACATGGCTGCAGCCTCTTATTAAGGGGGTTCCTCTATGCAGGACGTGAGTTTTTTTATTGCCCTTTCTCTCATATATATTCCGCTAGGGGTTAAGTCGGAACTTTTGCGGCGCACGGCTTTTGATGCGCGTAAATTGTGGGATGAATGGGGTGATGAGCTTCTTGTTTTTAGACGGTGGAAGCACTTTTTTGACGAGTTCAGGGATTGGGAGCTGGTCGGGAGGGTGATTGCTGAGTGTATTAACAAGAACATCGATATAGTGCTTCCCACTGACGCTGAATACCCTGATATATTGAAACGTGTCAGGGATTTTCCGGTTGTGCTTTTTTGTAAAGGTAAGCTCGTTCTTCTTTCGCTTCATAATTTTTCCGTGGTCGGGACGAGGAACATGACCCATTACGGAAGAGTAGTTGTGCAAAGGTTCGTCCCCCCGCTCGTTGAGGCTGGTTTTTGCATAACCAGTGGGATGGCCAGAGGCATAGATGCTGAAGCTCACAAAATGGCCATAAAGTCCGGAGGAAGGACCATTGCCGTGCTCGGGACAGGTGTTGACGTGCCTTTTCCCGTCGAGAATGAGAGGCTCTACGACGACATACTTAAGAACGATGGCCTTATAATATCTGAGTTTGTCCCCGGGATGAATGGGTTCAAATGGAATTTTCCACAGAGGAACAGGATAATTGCCGGTCTTTCCGACGCTGTGTTGGTCGTTGAAGGGGGAGAAAGGAGCGGAAGTTTAATTACGGCCGGCATTGCAGAGGGGTACGGCAGGGATGTTTTTGCTGTTCCAGGACCTATAAATTCAGCGGTGTCCGTCGGCGTAAATGAGCTTCTCAAAAAAGGCGCTATGATCGCTACATCTTCTGATGATATTTTTGCCCACTACAACCTCTTGATCAAAGAAAAACCCGGAAAGGGGCGAAAACAAATTTCTGACGTGGCAAGGCGTGTCCTTGAAACCTTTGGTCCTCAAGGCTTTGATGTTAACGAACTCCTCATGGTAACAGGGCTTCAGATGGGAGAGTTGCTTAAAAGTCTTGCTGAACTGGAGCAGAGTATGTATATAGGCAAAGATAACTTTGGCATTTATTACTTGGAGGGATAGTGGCAGGAAAGATAACAAAGGCATTGCTAGTAGTAGAATCACCGGCAAAGGCAAAAACTATTAAGAAATATTTGGGGAAGAACTTTACCGTAAAGGCTTCCGTTGGCCATGTTATGGACTTGCCGACAGACAAACTTGGTGTTGATGTTGAAAAGAACTTCAAGCCCTCCTATGTCGTGATGAAGGGTAAAAAGACGGTACTTGCCGATATAGCAAAAGAGGCTGAAAAGGCTGATGAGATATTCCTCGCCCCCGACCCTGACAGAGAGGGAGAGGCAATAGCAAAACATATTGCGGATCATATCTTAGGGAAGCTGAAGAAAAATAAAAAACCTATATATAGGATCCTCGTCCACGAAATTACCTCAAAAGGCGTAAAAGAGGCGCTGGAACATCCGCATGAGATCGATACTAACATGTTCAACTCACAGCAGGCGCGCAGGATATTGGACAGGCTGGTGGGATATCAGATAAGCCCGATACTCTGGAAAAAGGTTCGCCGAGGGCTTTCAGCGGGGAGAGTGCAGTCTGTTGCGGTAAGGCTTGTTGTTGAAAGGGAAGTCGTTATAAATAATTTCAAGCCGGTGGAGTTCTGGGTAATAGAGGCTGAATTTACGGTAAAGAATAATAAAATTATCGCTAAACTTTTCAAGATAAACGATAAAAAAGCCGAGGTCGCGACCGGTGTCGACGCTGAGAACATAGTTAAGGCAGTCAGATCCGGTAATGCGGTTATTCAGGATATAGAAAAGAAGGAAAAGAGAAGGAACCCTCTGCCTCCGTTCATCACAAGTAAATTGCAACAGGACGCTGTAAGAAAACTTAAGTTCACTCCAAAGAGGACCATGGCAGTAGCGCAGTCACTCTACGAGGGTGTGGAGATAGGCGAAGAGGGGTCAACGGGTCTTATCACGTACATGAGGACAGACTCCGTAAGGGTCGGTGCTGATTTCCAAAAAGAGGCCCTTGATTACGTAAAAAAGACTTATGGCAACGAGTATGCCCCGAGCAAGCCTAACTTCTACAAGACAAAAAGCAGCGCACAGGACGCGCACGAGGCTATAAGACCTACGAACATGAACCTTGCTCCTGATAAGATCAAAAAATATCTTACGCCAGAGCAGCTGAAATTATATTCACTGATATGGAACCGTTTTGTTGCGAGCCAGATGACACCGTCGGTGTATGACCTGACAACGATAGATTTCTCTATTCCGGAAGGAAAGAATAATTATGTGTTCAGGGCTTCAGGCAGTGTGCTCAAGTTCTCCGGGTACGAGCAGGTTTATATTGACTACAGGGATGATGAAGAGGACGAAGAGAAGAAGGTACTTCCTGAGTGCAGTAAGTCCGACCCTGTTAATGTTAGCGAGGTAAAGTCTGAACAGAAGTTCACACAGCCTCCAGCAAGGTTTAATGACGCGACATTAATTAAGGAGCTGGAAGAGAACGGCATTGGGCGTCCATCAACGTACGCATCCATTATTTCCACTATACAGGAGCGTGGTTACGTCGAGAAGGAACATGGCGGACAGCTTAAACCGACAGAACTCGGGAACATCGTTACCGAACTCTTGGTAGCGTCGTTCCCTGAAATATTGAACGTTGAATTTACTGCAGGCATGGAGAACAGCCTCGATGGAATAGAGGAAGGAAAACTCGATTGGGTTGATGTCCTCAACAAATTCTATCACGGCGGGTTCTTGAAGAGCCTGAAAGATGCCGAAAAGAACATGAGGAACGTAAAACAGGAAGAGACAGTCACCGACGTAGAATGCCCTGAATGTAAGCTGAAGATGGTAATAAAGTGGGGGAGACGCGGGCAGTTCCTTGCATGTCCTAATTACCCAACGTGCAAGACCACAAGGAACTTTGTAAAAGAGGACAACGGTAATATTCAAATGCAAAAGGCCGAGGAGACCACAGAAAAATGTCCTGAGTGCGGTGGCCCAATGCTTGTTAAACAGGGACGATTCGGGAAATTTCTTGCATGCGCAGATTATCCAAAGTGCAAGGGAACAAAATCTATCTCCACCGGCGTAAAATGTCCTGAGTGTAAAAAGGGTGAGATAGCCGAAAGAAGGACCAAAAAAGGAAAAGTATTCTATAGCTGTTCAAAATATCCAACATGTAAGTTCGCGATCTGGAGCAAACCAGTGGAAAGAACCTGTCCTGAATGCGGCTACAAGATCATGGAAGAAAAAAAGGACGAATACGTCTGCGCCAACAAGGAATGCGGGCACAAAGAGCCTAAAGAACAGAAATAACTCTGAGAGTTTGTCGTACTAGTAAGCCAAATTACTTATCTTCAATTAATTGCTGGAGTTAGGGTTGCTGGTCGCTAAGTTTTATTTCATACTTTCCATCTGTATTTGGGTACCACAGACATTTTCCTTTGGTCAAAAGTCCCATTACTGTTTTTTCACCTAAGTCGCTGGCTTTAGTACATTCAATTTCAGCACTCTTTGAAGGAGCTCCTGTTCCATTTTCTCCAGCATATATCAGGACAAAACCGTCTATGTATTTACTATTTTTTGAATACCCACCGATGATTACTTTACCTTTTGAAATTACTGTATTGCCAGAATAATCATATATGTTTGAGAAACTAAATCGCATATCCTTTTTCATAGTAGATTTATAATCAGACATTTTATCAAGACCAAGGATCAAAAAATCATATTTTCTATCAGGATTTGTTGCTAACGACCAGCTGACGTTGTTGATCCTGTTATCATCTACTTCTTTAGTGCTTAAAGAACTGCCTAAAGAACTTAAACGGACAGCACAATTTGGTAATGTGCATTGCATCGTAACAACGTTGTTTATGTCTACAGTATATTTTAGTAGACATTGTAGTGGCTGCTGTGCAAACAGAAATCCGCTGATGCAGAGTATCGACACAGATAACAAACAAAATCTCATAAAAAAAACCTCCTCATACCGTTCCAATGATCAAACTACTTTAGTTATTTTGATTGATTTTAACTTAAAAGTCAATGTAATTATCGAAGAAAAGGGTTAAACTTTTTCTCTTTTGTAAATATAAATTTTAAAAATTTGTATTTACAAATTAACAAGAAAATATAACATTAATTTCGAGGATTTTTATGGCGGCGAATAAAAAGATCAAAGATGCAATGAATAGGCTTAATGCTGGTAGGAACAATCCAAGGTTCGTTAGGACTGTTGGAAAACTTGTAGCAGCACATCTTCTAGAAAGCAATACTGTTAAGCCTTTTAAGGGGACTGTAACTTTGGATGACGCCCTTTGGGCAGGACAATTTGAGCCAAGGATATTGGAACTAATCCCTGCGATAGTTTTAAAAAAGAATAAGTTATTTAAATTAAGGGGTGCATACCCTGACGACTTGCAGGATGTAATAAAAAGAATTACGCACGGTGAAGAACCTGTGCAGTTCAGAGGTGTTGAACCACGTTTATACCTTCAGTGGATAGAAAGAATAGGTCATAGAGGTAAAAGCCCAGCTCTTTTAAAAACGTTCAGATTTTCTAGCGATGATGTTAAATTGCTGAGGGAAATAAAAAATAAAACGGCGCTGAAAGAGATAGAGATAATCAGGAATGCACTAGAGCTTTTTTATGAAAAAGCTGCTTGAAGTGCGTGGAAAACACTCTTTTCTTTTTTACCTTACGAATCGTACCGGACCAGCGACTCAATTTTATAGTTCTTTAATTTGTCCCTGCCTTTGAGGAAATCAAGTTCTATTACGAACAACATGCCGGCTACGTCGCCGCCACAAACTTTCACAAGGTTTGCTGCCGCGGAGATCGTTCCGCCTGTTGCTAGAAGATCATCCACGAGTAATACTTTATCACCTTTGGTCACAGCGTCTTCGTGCATCTCTATTGAGTCTTTTCCGTACTCAAGTGTGTATTCAAATCTTTTAGTTTTGTATGGAAGTTTGCCGGGTTTTCTTATCGGTATAAAGGGGACTCCGAGTTTTTGTGCGAGCGGAGCACCGAATATAAATCCTCTCGCTTCAATAGCCGCGATCTTTGTTATGTTCAATCCTTTTACTCTTTCTGCCATATCGTCTGTGATATTTTTAAAGACCTTGGGATCGGATAATAGAGTTGTGACGTCGTAGAACAGTATTCCTTTCTTTGGAAAATCAGGGACTTCTCTTATGTATTTCTTGTAATCCATTTTCGTCCTCCTTTTTTATTGTCATCTGCATTTTATAAGGCGTATTATAGTTGTCAACGATATGAATGATAAAGTTAAAGCAATAATAAACAATTCGCCCAAGAGCCCCGGTGTTTATATGTTCAAGAACGCAGAGGGTAGGGTGATATATGTCGGTAAGGCAAAGGGGCTGAAGAACCGCCTGAAGTCCTATCTTCAATATAAAAATAGTGATGATGTAAAACTCAGGGCCCTTGGTGAGAAAATAGCGGGTCTTGAGGTAATAAGGACTGAGAACGAGCTTGAAGCTCTGATACTTGAATCGAATCTCGTAAAAAAACATAAACCCCGTTACAACGTCCTATTAAAAGACGACAAGGCGTATCCGTATATAAAGATAGATATGAAAAAGGATTGGCCTCGCCCGGAGATAGTGAGGCGCTTTTACGACGATAAAGCAACGTATTTTGGGCCGTATACGAGCACAAGGGCATTAAATAATATTGTATCTGTGTTGAACAAAGCTTTTCCATTCCGCAAATGTAAAGACGCTGTGTTCTCTTCTGCAAAAAGACCATGTTTGAACCATGAGATAGGGCTGTGCATGGCGCCTTGCCAGGGAATGATAGAAAAAAAGGATTACCTCGGAATAATGAGAGGTGTTATTGCGATATTAAAGGGCCACATCAGCGACGTAATTTCTGAACTTGAAAGAGAGATGACCCTGGCGTCGGACAATCTTGAATTCGAAGAGGCCTCAAAAATAAGGGAGAGATTAAAATCGCTCTACATGTTGTCCCGTGGCCAGAGCGTCGTAATGCCTAACGACTCGAGGAATATTGATATCATCAGCATCGGTAGCTACGACGGTAAGTATATGTTCAATATTTTGTATGTAAGGAGTGGAATGTTGCTGGGGCAGGCGAATGTCTCTGTGCTTGGCGAGGGTGACAAAGACGACGCACTAAAAAGATTCCTCGTTGATCATTACATTAAGAACATGCTCCCCGACCTGATAAGTGTTCCTTTTGAAATAAAAGACAAGACAGTGTTGGAACTATTAAAAACAAAAGTGTCCACCAGAGCGTCTAAAGAAATAAAAAGGATGCGGGAGATAGGAAAAGATAATCTTGAAGGATATATGAATAACCTATCTTCAAAACACGGGCGCTGGGAGAAAGCAGCTAAAGAATTTAAAAGAGTATTAAAACTTTCTACCGAGCCTGAAACAATAGAATGTTATGATATGTCAAATATTTCCGGTCAGCATGCAGTTGGTGTTAGGGTCGTGTTCAATAAAGGTATTGCTGCTAAATCGGAATACAGGAAATATAAAATAAGGGGCGACTTCAGGGGCGATGACCTCAAGATGATGAAAGAGGTCGTTTCAAGGCGTATCTCGCACTTAGAAAAAGAACCATTGCCGGATATTATGCTCATAGACGGTGGAAGGACACAGTTAGGTGCTGTAAAAGAAGTGTTGGATGCCTCTAAGTGTCGTATACAGGCTCTTATTTCAATTGCAAAAGATAAAGACCTACCAAAAGGATTGTCCAAGGACAAATTATATATAGAACGAAAAGGTGGCTTTCATAAACTTGATATTACTGACGATACACTAAACTTTATGAAGATGGTGCGTGACGAGGCCCACAGGTTTGCTATATCGTATTACAGGGATGTACATTCAAAGGAAATGATAAAAGAATAAAAGCAAAAAGCCCGCCGATGGAGCAGCGGGCTTATTGTGTCGGTCAAACATATCTCAAGGAGGTCTTTGGAGGCTAATTTAGTTCAAAGTCTCTTATCTGGAATCTTACTCCGCACTCATTACATATCGCGCTCTCTTTTACTTTCTTTGATCCGTAATCTATGAAGTGTGTGAATTCGAGTTTGCTTCCACATATTGAACAGGTGCATTCTCTCTTTATTATTTCCTGATGTTTTTTCTGAGTTGAAAGTTCGCTTTTAATGTTCATGACCTTGGTTTCCCCCTCTTTTTATTTTCGTTCTTCACAGCTTTGACAGTACTCGAGGGTCAATGGGTTAGCCGCAGGTTAGTCCGAATTGGCGTATTTTATAACCTTATGAAATATATGGGTTTTTTGCGACAAAATCTTGGCGAAAAGAATATAGAAATAGGATGTTTTGTAATGTCTTCTAACACATTATGCTAAAGATGAAGCAGGGTTTCTTTTTAAGTATATGGGCGTAGGGAGTAGATTATATTCTTAGGTTAGCCGACGTATTAAAACTTTTGAAGACGATAGCCTGCCCGGGCCAGGGCTGGCCAATGCAAACGGCTAACCTTAGAATATGACCACGACCGGAGACAATACTTAAAAAGAAACCCTGCTTCATCTATAACTTTGATTGCAAATAGGTGACAAGGTTTTTAAGTTATGTTAGCGTACGTTCATTATGAGATACTCACTTATTAAATGGATAGGGACGATAGTTATTATTATTGCAGGTCTTTATTTTGCAGCCAAGTACACTTATACATGGAAGATATCAGAAGTCAGCGTCTATAAACTGGTTCTTCCGGAATATACTTTTACGCTCAAGGACGGGCGTCAGTTAAAGTTGACCATGAGCCCTATCTTTAAAACCAAGCAGCTTGCCCGCGATGCTTCCACAAGCAAACTGGCGTTGATAGATCTGCTTACCAAAATATTTAAGGAAATGGATTCGACGAGCTTTAGTAATGATGAGAATATAGAAATGACGAAAACAAAAATATTGTTGGAGCTCAGAAAAGCAAAATATCCGGTCGATTATATTTATTTTGATACTTATCCAAAACTTTAGTGGATGACGTTGGTTATCACACCGGCCTGTGAATTAAGACTCCGTCGTGGGTAAAATATTTTTTTGCTCCGCGATCTTTCCAGTTCTACAGGGAAGGGCGGTGGCGCGTCTTTAGCCCTTGAGTTAAGTTTAATATCCAGATCATCACTCAAAGAACAGACGCTGAAACATTCAAAACAAATGACCTCGCCGAGTTTATTTTTCCGTACATCCAAACTATTGCAATATGGACACTGGTACTTCATGCGGCCATTATACCACATCTTGCAATAAGGAAGAAAACATCTATAATCGGTGTGAGGTTAGAAGTTGATATCACTCAAAGATCTTGCTTTTGCTTATGACCGTATTTCTCCCAGTATTCTGAACGGGTGTTCCGCGGATATCCCTACCCCGTCAAGGGTGCTGGTGTTGGGCAGGAACGGTTGTGGTAAGTCCACTCTGCTGGATGTCCTTTCCGGTTTTAAGGTTCCGACTTTGGGAAAAGTTGAGATAAACGGGGTTAATTTATATTCCAGAGAAAAGTCTGTTAAGGAATTGCGTACGATAATATCTTATATGCCGGCTTCTTTAAAACTACCCCCATACCTTACAGTCTCTTATTTTTTGGATCTTTGGGGCGGGAGTTATTTTAATAGGGAGATACTTGATACACTCAACCTTACAAAATTTCTTGACCATAAATATGCGCATCTCTCTGACGGATATAAACACAGGGTCAATCTCGCCATATCTATCTCGAGGGGAGGGATGGTCTTTCTGGATGAACCGCTGAGGAGCCAGGACGACGAATTAAAAAGGTCTTTTCCTGAACTTGTGTCTAAATATGTCAAGAATAGAACTCTCCTTGTTACAAGTCCTAATATTATAGACGGTGTAAAGTGGGACGCTGTGTACACACTTGAGAGCGGGGTACTCAAATGAAGCGGTACAGGGAATTCAGGGAGTTTTTTTCCAACCCGGTGTTCTATGTAGTCGCTGGGATATTTCTTGCGTTGTCTGGGTACAAATTTTATTCATTGCTTGTTTCATATATAGACTTTATGAACGTGTACCCGGATTACCTCGCTGGTACGGAGATAAAAGCATTGATGGGGATCAATGTTAACAGCTACCTGTTCCCGCGCCTTTTTGGTTTTTATTCGTATCTGGTGTTGATATCGGTTCCGATACTTAATTCAGGGATAGGCCACGACAGGTTCTGCGAGCTGGATAAGCTTGAGCTTACAGCGTCAGGAAAAACAGAGCTTGACCTAATATTGAGAAAAATATTCACTACAGTTCTTATAATGGCCGTTATACTTGTACCGACGCTTTTATACCCACTGATGACCTCTGTTTTTACAAAAGTTGACTACGGCATAATTCTTTCTTCTTACGCCGGGCTTATGCTGCTTGTTTTTTTATCGTCCTGCATGGTATCACCGTTCAGCGTCTTAAAAATACCTTTTGCGGTGTCCATATTCATGAACATGATAATATTGTTCGTCCTTTACCTCTATTTTTTGGGCCCTGTGTTCGATCCTTTTATGTTCGGCATAGTAAGGGCATCTGGATTACTTTTTATATTAATTCTTTCCTCCGCACTTATCTTCATCTCTGAAAGGATATACGTATCTACGAGGCTATTTGCATGAAGAGGGCTTTGTTCATAATACTTATGTTCATAGGCGCCTTTTTGGTTATCTCGTTCTTTGTAATGCCTGAATATAAAATAAGGATACTGATCGCATTCGCGCTCTATCTTGTAGTTTTTGGATTTGTAGCCCGTTCCATGTTTCATTATTCAGTATCTAAGAAAAGATTAAGGACGCTGTCGTTGTATGTAGTATTGTTCATTATTGCCTGTGCGGTATCAATATTTTTTCTTGGTAGCAGAACTCTTTCCTCTTACAAACTCGACCTCAGCGGGGGAAAAAGGCTTTCTTTGTCGCCGGAAGCAGTGTCTTACGTAAAGGAACTTAAAACGGATGTTGAGATAATATATATACGCTCGGTCAATAACAGCGACGATAACAGTCTTTTCAACACCCTGATGAAGGAGTTCTCTAACTATACGGACAGGATAAAATACAGAAGTATACATCCTGTACTTAACACCATTGAATATAACGAGATAAAGAACAAGGTTTCATCAGCGTCGCCAGGCGGTTTTGTCGTCATAGTGGGTGATAATACATCTTACGGTAATAAAGTCTCTGAATACGAAATAATAAACGCTGTCTATAGTGCTGTAGTCGGAAAGAGGGACGTCTGTTATTCCTACGGGCACGGTGAGCCGGCCCTTGATGACTACAGCGAGCGTGGTGCTGCCATATTTGCCAACATAATGTATGACAAGGGGATTAACTTTGTGCCTGTAGGGTATGCGTTGTGGGACCGCTGTGCTGTACTTGTTATGGCAGATCCCAAAAAGGACCTGACCAAACAGGAATTAAAGAAATTATTATCTTACGACGGTGTGTTCATATATATGGGTGGTACTAGGCTTACTTCAATAAGAGAGTTGTTTTTTGACATTGGTGTTAGCGCATCCAGTGTGCCAGTCAATAATTTGAAGAGGTCTGCATTCAGAGAGTACGACGGTGGCGTACTTATAGACAAGGTCTCTGATCATCCCATGTTCAAGGATGTGAGCGGAGGGATAGTATCAAGCGACGTATATGAACTTAAATGTTCGGACTGCCAGAAATTGGCGGCGGTCTCTGGCGATACTGACAGCGACAATAAACCTGTGCTTGTAATAAAGAACAATGTTAATATCTTTTCCGGCGAGAACGTTTCTTCGAATTTCTTTATGCGGTTCAGTGGTAATGTGCAGTTCCTGTCCGGTCTTATGAATTTTACCGTTTCTCCGGACCTTGCGTTCTACTCGTCCCTGAGGCAGGATGAACAGCCGCAGTTGTTTGCAGTTTCTCCCAGGTACCTGGACATTATATTTATAATAGTTGTGTTCCTTATTCCGATTGTTTTTTTAGGATTGAGTATATTAAGACGTTGAAAAAGGTGTTTTTTGGGGTAATAGTCTATGGACGGGAGATGTACAGATGCTTGGTAAGTTTTTTTTAAATCTTAAGAAGTCGGCGATGATGAATAAGTTCTCGACCAGCGAGACAAGGTATGATGCCTACGAATATTTTAAAAGTAAGGCAGAAAAGGCCGTTAAGAATAAAGACGCTGAGGGCTTTAAGGAAATATTGAATATGTTTCTTGATCGCCTTGCTATCTCGGTTGATAACAGTATAAAAGACGCTGAAGAGAAGGAACATATAAAGGGTTATCTGATATCGCTAGGGGAGACCGTAATAGAACCGACCAAGGATTTTATAAGAGCCAAGCACCTTATTGCGCATCCTATAGAGGTGTTGGTCGAGCTTATCGGCAAAAAGGAAACGCTGGATTTTCTGGATACTGTGTTGACAACAGAAGATACACTATTCGACGATCCCCTTGTCGAAAAGAGGATAGAGATATTGAAACAGTTTGCAGGTTCAACTTACTCGTCCGTCCTGTCAAAGGCTTTCACTTTTTTAAATGATTCGGACGACAGGCTCGTTATAGCTACGATACGTTTCATAAGGGACTACGTTTTTTCTGACAACGAGGATTTTGAAAAGGTTCGCGACGCGATGATAAATAAATTCCTCGAGGAAGATACGAGCATGAGGATAAAGATAGAGATATTGAATGTCTTCGTCGAACAGGAATGGAAAGCGGCTGGTTTTAAAAAACGTTTTGAGGAGCTGCTCCCCGAAGGTTATTATATAAACTCGCAGGGCTATATCAGATTATTAGAAAAGGGCGATACAGCGAGATGAACGGCTAAGTCCACGCGACCAGCTTAAGACCGTCCTTATCTTTAAATGATCCAATGATTATCATTATCATGTCGATCAATGCCCCTATGCCGAGAAGTCCAAAGGTTAAGAGCCACAGGACGCCGGTGCCCGTTTTTCCCACATAAAATCTGTGGGCGCCAAATCCCCCAAATAAAAAGCAGAGCAAAAAGGCCGGAAGTATCTTTTTTTCGGAAACGCCGGAAGTGTTATCCATTTTTTTCTCCTGTATCTTTCGATCTTAATAGAAATACTGGAACCCTGTCATCAGTACAACGGTGTGGCAAAGTATCATGCTCGTTTTTGTGCCGGTGTATGTGCCCATGAGCGGTATATTATATTGGTCATCGGTGCCCCACCTTATTAACCGCCAGTTGACGCCGAGCTTCCATGCGAAGCCGCCGCTGGTATCTCTTATCGGATACTGGCCCGAGAAGAGTACTCTGTTCGTCGTGAGTATGCCACCGCCTATTGCTCCAAAAATGGAAGTATTACTCGTAAGAAAATATTCTGGTCCGAATGTTATTGTAGTTAGGAGCGGTCCGTCGCTGAAGCTCTTTATGTTCGCTCCGGTGTTTACCATTAGTAGGAGTGCGAAATCTTTTGACCACATGAAACCAAGTCGTGCGTCGCCGTTGATGAATGGATATGTGTCAAGGCCTATTTCCCTGCTGAAAAAACCGCCCATGCCGATCATTGCTGCAAAATAATATAAACGATTAGGTTTTGCTGGTTCTGCTACAGGTGCTGGAGTGGCAGCAGCGGGAGCAGGCGCTGGTGCAGCGGCTGGTATGGCAGCAACGGGTACTGCGGCAACGGCTTTAGGAGCTGGAGCCGCCCCTTTAAGAACACCCTCGGTAACGCACCTTGCTTTTGATTTA
>Ga0247841_10005593_pt1 | contig 20181 bp, 25 predicted proteins | sample LaCruzMarch2015__2_FD_192410 | JGI IMG/M metagenome (GOLD analysis project Ga0247841, IMG submission 192410) | Freshwater microbial communities from meromictic Lake La Cruz, Castile-La Mancha, Spain - LaCruzMarch2015_18m | ecosystem: Environmental > Aquatic > Freshwater > Lake | place: Spain... | reverse complement strand
TTAGGTTCGAAATTCAAACAGTTAAGAAAATCACAGATGAATGATGCAGAAATTCGTTAAAAACATTTGAAATTCAATTGCTGCATTGATGCCCATGGCCCTTATGTTGGTGGCAACTTACACAACTATCAGTAAGAGTTCCCGAAACCAATTTATTCACGGCATCAACTGCAATTCCTGAACAACCTCTTACTACCCCTATTCCCCAACTGTTCAAAACGTTAATAGCACATCCTCCAATGCCACCGGCAAGCATAACAGTAACACCTTGTTCAGCCAAAATACTGGCAATATTTGATACTTAGTTATAATCAAGACTTTTAGGGATTTCAGATTTTATAGCAACCCTTTCGGCATAAAAAAAGCGCCTGCCTATTTTGGCAAACGCTTTTTAAACCGGAAAGATTCTTTTAGTTGGGACAAACTACAGGACCAGTTTCATGTGGGGTTGAAATAATCTGGTTAAAATATTCTGTTGAAATATACTGTGGAGTATAGGTAACACTTTTCGCTTCAAGAAGTCTATAAAATGACCGTAAATGATTGCGGGAACCTTTTTCGAGATTGCTGAAAACGAATAGTATATCCAGATTGTCGACATCAGTAAGAATATGATTTTGAAGATCATTGATATCCAGATCTTCAATAGTTGCTCCAACCGTCAAACCTTCAATCAACGAAGTGCTGCCCTGTGCAACCAGGCTTGTATACAGAGCCTGCATATCGGTGTTCAGAAATGTTCCTGCAACATGGTTAACAGCAGGATCAGGAAGGTTATATTTAAGCATTAGCGTTTTTACAGCTTCGGTATGCTGGGTTTCTGATTTGGAAATATTGTCAAACACCGGAATCTTGTAAAGCGAATATAACGCCACATACACATCGTGGGCAAGGAGTTCTTCTTCGCGCATGATATTAAGCGACGTGATTTCGGAAGCACTTAGAGGTTCAACAGGCAAAGAAGTAATACAGTTGCTCGAACAGAAGGATGATTGATTTTCAGTATTTGAAATATCGAGGAAGCTTTCATCCTGAGAGCTATTAGTCTCTTCGATAGTTTTTGTAGTTGCCTGGGTCTGTATACCATCAATAGTACTTTCCTTGGTGCATCGTGAAAATGCAAGTAATCCTCCTGACAATAGAATGACAAGGATTAAATTTCTCTTTAGCTTTTTCATATTGTTTAAATTTAGGTTTATAATAACTTTTAGACACAATAAAATTGTAAAACCAGCGGCATTGAAAATAAATAACGAGTGAAATATTTCAGGATACATATCAGAATGATAATCAAATGAATATTTAAGATTATGTCCCCCGGTATTTCATAATGGGAATAATATACCGTACTGAACGTATGTATAACAAAATTCAGCTATTTATAACCTACTTATAATTCTCAAAGCAAATAGGTTTTTTATTCGCATCTATTGCTGCAAATAAAAAGGTTGACTCAACAGCTTTTTCCCTTTTATCTGATCCTGTAGTTTCAACATATATCTCCACTTGGATTTCAATTTTAACTCTTCCAACTTTTATAACTTTCCCAATGAGTTCAACCAATGAGCCAGGAAGGATTGCCTTTTTGAATTTTACCTTTTCAATGTAAACTGTAACCACTTTCATGCGGGAAAAGCGTATGGCCGTAATATAGGCCACTTCATCCATCCACAACATAGCGCTACCGCCGAACAAGCTGCCATTGTCATTCAGTGTGTCGTTGAAAATAATTCTGAACTGATGTGTTTCTGCACTTTTGATACGTTCATCAAGGAGCATAAGTTTTTTTCGACAAATATATAGAAATATTTGTTTAATGAACGTACGTTCATTACCTTTGTGGAAAATTTAGATCATGAAAACTCAAATCTTGGCAAAAGTAATTCTGGTACTTCCAATGATCATCTTTGTTGATTGGGTATTAATGGCTGTTTTAGGTTGCGCTTCGGGCCTTTGTGGCTTCGGGAACAGTTTTTACTGCGGGCCTTATTGTTTATTTGGTAAAGGAATCTTACTTTTATCAGCAGTATCCTTTATTATTTACCTGCTCTTTCCCGAGCTCAAAAAAATGATAAACCAAAAAACGCATGCCCAGACCAATTAGAAACCGTAAAATCCTCAACCCGCCAAAAATGGCTGGTTTCAAGCCATTTGGTATGCCTCTATGCGAGCTTGAGGTTGTGAAGCTTCATTATGATGAATATGAAAGCATCAACCTGGTAAACTATCAAAGTATGCCTCAGGAGGTGGCTGCTGAAAAAATGGATATTTCACGACCAACATTTACAAGAGTATACAACAGAGCATTAAAAAAAATCGCAAGGGCTTTTGTGGAATGTTTAGCAATTGAAATAGAAGGGGGTAATGTTGAATTTGAAAAGCAATGGTTTAAATGCAAAAAATGTTTCAAACTGATTGATGGTATCGAAAATCATATTCAATGTAAAAATTGTAACTCATATAATGACAATGAATTAATAAAATTAAATTCAATAAAATGAAAATTGAAAAATCAGGTTTCAGCACCAAATTAATCCATGCAGGAGAAATTGACGACCAGTTTGGCTCGGCTACTGTTCCCATTTATCAAACATCAACATTCTCGTTTTCAAGTGCTGAAGAAGGAGCAAAATGTTTTTCGGGCGAAAGCGACGGATATATTTATACCCGTATAGGTAATCCTACCATTGATGCACTCGAACGGCAGCTTGCCATCCTTGAAAATGGATTTGGAGCCATTGCCGTAAGCTCTGGAATGGCAGCAGCAACCACTATCTACTTGTCGTTACTGAGTAGTGGAGACCATATTGTTAGCACCGATGCCATTTACGGCCCTGCCCGGAGTGTTATGGAAAAACAATTCGTTCGTTTTGGTTTTGAGGCAACGTATATCAATACTACTGATATTGAAACCATAAAAGCAGCCATTCGTCCCAATACGAAAGTACTGTACATCGAAACCCCGGCCAATCCTACCATGGATATTACTGACTTGGTTGCTTGTGCCGAAATTGCTCACGAAAAAAGAATTTTGCTGGTAGTTGATAATACGTTTTGTAGTCCTTATTTGCAAAATCCGCTGGATTTGGGAGCCGATATCGTATTCCATTCCATGACAAAATTCATTAACGGTCATGCCGATGTGGTTGCCGGAGTTATAATTGCAAAGGAAGAAGCCATGTACAGGCAATTGCGCAATATGATGATAAACATGGGATGCAATATGGACCCGCACCAGGCTTACCTGGTTTTGCGCGGACTTAAAACACTTTCAATCCGTATTGACCGTGCCCAGGAAAGTGCTCAGAAAGTGGCTGAATTTCTCGAACAACATTTCAAAGTTGCCTGGGTTAAATACCCCGGACTGAAATCGCACCATCAATATGAACTTGCCAAACAACAAATGAAGGGCAGTGGCTCAATGATAAGCTTCGGGTTGAAAGATGGTTTTCAAGGTGCCAAAACGCTGATGAACAATCTTCACCTCGCGATTCTGGCAGTATCGTTAGGCGGTGTGGAAACCCTTATTCAGCATCCGGCTTCGATGACACATTCGAAAGTTACGGCCGCTGACAAACAAAAAGCAGGAATTACGGATGAACTTATTCGGTTATCAGTTGGAATCGAAGATGTGGAAGATATAATTAATGACATAAATCAAGGATTGGAAAGTATTTAAATGAATTGTACAAGTTGTGAGGATAAAGTATGCCTTAAGCAGCAAATTTCCTGTGATCGTGAGAGTTTTGATAAAACTGAAATAATTGCTGAATACCAGGAAGTTTCGAACAGCGAAATTGTAAAAGCCGCTGCCGAACTGGTGGACTCAGGAAGAGCGGGAACACTCTCGCGCATGGAAGAAATTGTTGAGTTTGCCCAAACCATGGGGTATAAAAAACTGGGACTTGCCTATTGCTTCGGAATGGAACAATATGCAAATGCTATTGAAACTGTTTTAACAGATAGAGGCTTTAATGTTTCAGCAGTTTCGTGCTGTGTTGGCGGATTGAAGCAAAGCGAAGTAAATTCGGCGAGCTGCATCCATAAAGTATCGTGTAATCCACTGGGGCAGGCCGAGCAACTCAACTCTGAAAATGTGGACTTAACATTAGTTGTCGGCATTTGCCTGGGGCATGATATTCTGCTGAACCGTACTTTGAATATGGACTTTACAACTCTTGTTGTAAAAGACCGGAAGTTTAATCATGCTCCGTTGCAGGGGATAAAACGCTAGAATAGTTTTTGATGGATTTTTAAAACAGTTAAATACTCAAAAATATGCCAAACCTTAATCATACAGGACCCGAAAATGGAGGGCCAAAAACAGGGAGAAAATTAGGTAAATGCCACAAAACAGGAGAAGAACAGTCTGAAGTCGGTGAATTGGGAACCGGTGAGGAAAAACGCCATCATTCAGGTGGAGGCCGGGGCAAAGGAAGAAGATTAAAATACAATCAAACAGAAATAATCAATAAAGACAAATAAAATGAAAATAGCAGTTCCGGTTACAAGTAACAACCAAGTTGACGATCATTTCGGCCATTGTGAGTTTTATAGTGTTTTCAGTATTTCGGCTGAAGGTGAAATCACTAAGGTAAAAACTATTCCATCGGTAGAAGGATGTGGATGTAAATCAAATATCGCAGGGGTATTGGCAGCCGATGGAGTAGAAATTATGCTGGCCGGAGGCATTGGCGGCGGAGCGATTAATGTATTGGCTAATTCCGGTATTTTGGTAGTACGGGGATGTTCAGGTGATGCGACCGAAGTGGTGAAGAATTTTGTAGCTGGTACGGTTACCGATAGCGGTGAAAGTTGCCATAAGCATGAAATGCATAAGGACGGAGGTATTTGCCATCACTGATACTGGTAACAACAAAATTTCCTGATTCTCAATGTCATTTCGATGGAACGGGTTAGTTTGTTTATCATTTTTAGATATGGCCGTTGATTTTACTTTAAGCTGGCACTTTCTTCTACAACTATAAAAACCTGCATTATTTAATGCAAAGCAAGAGGCTGCCTCAAAATCGCGGCAGCCTCTTGGTTTAACAAAGGAACTATTTGAAAATCAATTACAAAGATCATTTTATATCAAGAGGTAAAAGGATTTTAAAACTTATATTCCTTCCCATATTAAATACTCCGGTCCTTCTAGTGGCATAATTTTCGGGTCCGTGCTTTAACCTGCTCAGATGGCTTTGATAAGCTACATCTGCCAGGTTATTTGCGGAGATATAGAGTGAACAAATTGTTCTATTCCTGTTTACAAAATCGGTCCCCAAACCCAAGTTCAGCAAAGTATATGCAGGGGTAGCAGTTTCGGTTCCATATGCAGAATAATACTTATTTTGCGCGAAATATTTTTCCACGTCAAACTTCGCATAAGCATTTCGAAGTAGTTTATTAACTATCTTAATGTCCACTTTTATTCCGGTCAATAACTTCGGCGAAGGTGTGAAAGGCAGATATTTGGATGAATCGGGTTGATTTTTCTGGACAGCCTGAACATACGAAAAAGCATTTTCAAAGTGAATCCAGTCATAGGGGTGCGGGTGAATATCAAAGCGTATTTCGCCACCAAACAAGTGCGCATTTCCAGCAACAAATTTGAAGGTACTATAGCCATCAGTAAGAGAATCGCCGCCAGCATTGCTGCTTAGTTTGCGAGAGAAAATGTAGTTATTGATAGCATTATCAAAAATATCTATTTCAGCCGATATATGTTCTGTGCTTAATCCAAAAGCATAATCGTACTGCAGGCTGTTTTCTGCTTTCAGTTTAGGGTCCCCGATTTCGTAACGTACAGTTCCGTCGTGAACCCCGTTAGAACCCAGCTCGCCAATATTTGGAGTTCTATAACCTCGCGAAATATTCAGCTTAGTGAACAGTATTTTTGAAATCTGCCAGGTTGCTCCAATACTACCGGATATGCCCCTGAATGTAGTTTTGAAAGCAGTAAATTGGTGGATTGAACCTTCCTCCGGGGTTTCAATTTTCGCTCCATCACTATCCACATACAAATCCTTGCCATGCTCGGTACGATTGTCATAACGAAGGCCTCCGCTTACATCAAACTTACCGAAAGATTTTTTCAGGATAGAGAAAACACCAATATCGAACAAATTGTTTTCAGGAATCAGGAATTCTGTGCCTTTGTTTTGAGAAACCTGATTCATGCCGTTCACACCGAACGAAACATCAAAATGATTCTTTTCCGGAAGGTTATAACGTACATCGTAATTTAATGTATTGAGTAAAAAATACAAACCATATGCCGCGGGCTTTAGCACATCTGCATACTCCTGTCGGTGGTTTTGCTGAAAGCCTAAATTGTTTTCAGGTTTCCTTTGCCAATAATAAAGCTACTGTTCATTACTGCTTTATAATGATGTATTTTTTGATAAGGTGTTAAAGGGGTATATAACTTTAAGTCCTTGACTGATGCTATTTTGCTACTTTCCGCTCCATCAATATTAATCGGTTTTACGAAACTGCCGGTTAAGCTGTCTCGGTCGCCTTCCACAATACCTGGTGTAAAATGGTACATGCTGAGTATAAGATGTGAATACCCCCAAGATTTATTTAGACCCAAAAGCCCTGTTAACGCATTTTCCCTGAACCCTGAATTCAATACATATCCATCATACTTATTTTGATAGGCATGTGCTAATTTATTGCTGTATCGGAAATCCCAGACCAAGCCTTTCTTATTCCCTGCCAAATCAGCCGAATATCCAATCAAGCCATTATTTGTCTGATAGTTCGTAGCAATATTCCCGTTTATTTTCCCTTCGGTAAGCGTGGGAGCCGATATCATATTTACAACTCCGGCCATAGCATCAGAACCAAAAGCCAGGCTTGCCGGACCTTTAAGAATTTCAACTTTATTTACTAAAAATTCATCTATTTCAATACCATGTTCATCTCCCCATTGCTGCCCTTCCTGCCTTATACCATCATTTACAACAACCACCCTGTTGTATCCCAGCCCTCGGATAACAGGCTTAGAAATGCCGTTGCCTGTTGTTACCTGCGAAATACCGGGTTGTGTTGCCAAAGCATCAATAATATTGGTTGAAGTGCTTTGTAGCAAGGCAAGCCTGGGAATCACGGCAATTGGGGTTGGAGTCCGTTTTTGTTCGGCAGCTTTTGATAAACCGGTAACCACAACCTCGTTCATTTCGGTTGCGGCATATTCCATTTCAAAGTTTCTTATAGTAACCGTCTCCAAGTCAACTGCTTCTATAATCGTCCGGTATCCTACAAAACTAACTTGTAGCAAAACGTTGGTTTTAGGTAAATTATTAATGATGTAATTGCCATTCTCATCCGAAGTTGACCCTGTTTGCAGGTCGGGGAAATAAAGGGATGCCCCGGCAATTTTCTCGCCCGTTTTTTTATCGGTTATTATTCCGGTGAGTGTTGTTTTGCCTGCTGTTACTCCTGTTGCATAAATTACACTTGAGTTAAGCAGTAAAAAAACACATAGGATTATATGTGATTTTTTCATTTTTAAGAATTAATTGAATGTATATAATTTCGCAATATTACTAGCATTGATAAGCTGAATTATCAATGAAGCCATAGCAAAAAACAAAATAAAAAAGGATGGGATTATTAGGGAACAGGCGGTGCCCTGAGCAAACAGGAGGTGAACGATATTTTAAAAATCTGATTTACAAGGTCAATATTTATTATTTGGTTGGACTGTTGTAACAGGCTATACCGAATTTCATCCTGAATAATTGAAGTTACAAATTCGAACTTATATATCGGGCACCATTGTAAAGCTTTTGCATAGGATTTGCTGCTGCCAGTTGAATGCGTATTAGATTGCTCATACCTGTGAATGTGAGTACCCTTAATAAAAAGAGGGGTCACAAACACCAACAACTGGAACAAAACCAGGAAGACAATATGTGCTCTTTTCTTAACCAACTAATTAATTTTTAGTGTTGAACTCTGAAATCTTGTTTTTGTTCAATAATACAAAGTTATGAATGAAAAAATTACTGATAGCAAAGGTAATGAAACCACGTTCATAGTTGCCAAAATATTCCTAACTTTGTCGGAGAATAATTTAAAGCCTGACAAAGCTTGATTATGTTTGAGTTAATTAGTAAAATCAATAAAAAATTATGGTCACAGCTACTATTACTTTAGATGGAGGGAAAATAATTACAGCACATTACCAGAGCCATGATATTAAGACAGATCAACCTGTTGCAGTTGGAGGTACAAACACAGCACCTGCTCCTTTTGATCTTTTTCTGGCTTCCATCGGAACCTGTGCGGGTATTTATGTTAAATCATTCTGCGACCAGCGGGGAATTACAACAGATAATATTAGGATCATTCAGTCCATTGATTTTGATATGCAGAAACGTTTGCCTTCAAAAATCAAACTGGATATTCAACTGCCTGCTGATTTTCCTGAAAAATACAGGAATGCGGTAATAAGTGCTGCTGATCTGTGTGCCGTGAAACGCGCTATTGCGGATCCTCCGTTATTTGAAGTGGTCACTTCGCTGGTTGATTAAATAAAAGTTTATAACAAACCAAATATAATCGGACTAAAAAGTCAAGAGAAGGCTTTTAATAGTGAAATTTGATCCTTTATTAAGATGATGATTTTCAGAAAGATTTTCAACTTTTATTACGCAGGATTCCGTGGTATGACGGTGGGTAAAAATTTATGGGTGATCATACTCATAAAGCTTTTCATCCTGTTTGTCATTCTGCGTTTGTTTTTCTTTCACGACTACCTGGGTTCAAAATTTACTTCCGAAAAAGATAAAAGCAATTATGTTATTGAGCAATTAACTAAATAAAACTATATGGAACACATTGACTTTTCGCTGGTTAACTGGTCGCGGGCACAATTCGCACTCACTGCCATGTATCACTGGCTTTTTGTGCCGTTAACCCTGGGCCTTTCGTTTATCGTGGCATTTATGGAGACTTTGTATGTTCGTACCGGTAATCCTGAATGGAAACGAATCACAAAGTTCTGGATGACGATTTTCGGAATAAACTTCGCTATTGGCGTAGCAACCGGAATTATTCTCGAATTCGAATTCGGCACAAACTGGTCGAACTATTCGTGGTTTGTAGGTGATATTTTCGGAGCGCCATTAGCTATCGAAGGTATTATGGCCTTCTTTCTCGAAAGTACCTTTATTGCTGTAATGTTCTTTGGCTGGAATAAGGTAAGCAAGAAATTTCACCTGCTTTCGACCTGGCTGGTTGCTATCGGGTCAAACCTTTCGGCCTTATGGATTTTGGTTGCCAATGCATGGATGCAGAATCCTGTTGGTATGAAGTTTAATCCCGATACAGCCCGTAACGAGATGGTGAATTTCTGGGAAGTGCTGTTTTCTCCTGTAGCAATCAATAAATTTCTGCATACCATTTCATCGGGTTATGTGCTTGCTTCTATATTTGTGATTGGCGTTAGTGCCTGGTATTTACTTAAAAACCGCGAACATTTATTTGCAAAGCGGAGCATTATAGTGGCAGCGACATTCGGGCTGGTAACAACCGCTTTTGTTGTTTTAACCGGTGATGGATCGGCAAGGAATATGGCAAAATACCAGCCCATGAAGTTTGCAGCGATGGAAAATCTGTATGTCGGAGTTCAGAATGCACCCTTGGTTGCTATCGGTATTTTAAAAGAAGATGCTAAAGAAGCTTCGCACAAAAAACAGGATTTCCGTTTTGAAATAGAAATTCCGAATATGCTCTCATACATGGCTTTCCTTGATCCAAATGCTTATGTTCCCGGAATAAAAGACCTGGTGCATGGAAACCCGGAAAGGCAGATTCTTTCCTACAAAGAAAAAAGCGAGCTGGGCAAAATTGCCATTACATCGCTGGCCGAATATAAGAATGCAAAAAATGCCGGCAACGATAGTCTTGCGAATGCAGCTAAAATCAGATTTGAGGAAAACTACAGCTATTTTGGTTATGGGTATTATGCCGGGCGCGATGTGCATGAACTGATCCCAAGTGTAGCGACTACTTTTTATTCGTTTCGTATTATGGTCGGACTGGGTGTTCATTTCGGGCTTCTTTTTCTTGTCGTATTGCTCCTTACAGTGAAAGATAAAATCGCTAAGAAACGCTTTATTCTTTATACGATGTTATGGTCAATACCATTGGCTTATATCGCTTCCGAATTAGGATGGGTGGTAGCTGAAGTTGGCCGTCAACCCTGGGTAATACAGGATATATTGCCAACTATTGCAGCCGTGTCGCAACTCAAACCGGCTTCGGTTCAAATCACTTTCTGGATGTTCTTCCTCATTTTCACTGCCTTACTGATAGCTGAAATCAAAATCATGACGAAGCAAATCAAAAAAGGTCCGGGAGAAGATGAATCCTCAACCAAATCCGCGTCAGTAAATAACTAACCCTTAAAAACCACGAATCATGTTCGAAGCATTTTCATATATCACATTGCAGCATTACTGGTGGATAATCGTTTCGCTGCTGGGAGCCATACTTGTTTTCCTGATGTTTGTGCAGGGAGGTCAAACACTTATTTATACCATTGGAAAAAACAATGACGAACGTACCATCCTGATCAACCTGCTTGGTCGAAAATGGGAGTTCACATTTACCACGCTTGTAACTTTTGGCGGCGCATTCTTTGCTTCTTTCCCCTTATTCTACTCGACCAGTTTTGGTGGTGCTTACTGGGTGTGGATTGTGATACTGTTCGCGTTTGTTCTTCAAGCGATATCTTACGAATACCGGAGCAAAGCCGGTAATTTTCTTGGAAAAAGAACCTATGAAATTTTTCTGCTTCTCAATGGTATCCTTGCGCCATTGCTGATTGGAACTGCCGTGGCTACCTTTTTTACAGGTTCACAGTTTTCGGTAAACTTTATGAATATTACCCAGCTTACAGGTGACAAAATGCCTGTTATCTCGGAATGGATGGGTCCAGCACATGGACTCGAAGCTACTTTAAGTTTTCATAATCTTACCCTGGGACTGGCCGTTTTATTCCTTTCGCGTGTTCTGGCTTTGCTGTATTTTATGAACAGGATAAAACATGCCGAAATGATGGAACGCGTTAAAAAACAACTTCTTATCAATGCAATTCCATTTGTGATTTTCTTCCTCACATTTGTGATTTGGACATTGCTTTCAAGTGGTTTTTCAGTTAATCCAGAAACAAAAGAAGTTTTTATGCAACCCTACAAATACCTGCATAACCTGCTTCAAATGCCTGTTGTAGCTATAATGTTTGTACTTGGTGTTGCATTGGTACTGATTGGAATCATCCGTCCCCTCACCTGTTTCGAGAAATGCAGTACCAAAGGGATTTGGGGCGCAGGAATCGGCACCATACTTACAGTTTTAGCTTTATTCCTGCTGGCTGGATTTAACAATACCGCTTACTATCCATCCACTTTCGATTTGCAGAGTTCACTCACCATTCAGAATAGTTCTTCAAGTCAATACACCTTAACAGCCATGAGCTATGTATCGTTACTGGTACCATTTGTAATTGTTTATATCTGGATAGCCTGGCGTGCGATTGATACTAAGAAAATAGATATTGAAGAACTCAACAATGAAACCCACGTTTATTAAAATCCTTAAACTATGACTACACAAATAATCTGGCTTTTAACCTGGCCCTTACTAATCGCTGTTTCCTGGTTAGGTATCCGATGGATGCTAAAGAAATTTGATAGAAAAACCTTGATAATTAAATAGATGAATAGGATTGAGTTTATCAAATTGTCGCTAAACAGATAATTCGGAAAAGCAATCTTATTTAAAGTTGACCGGGGGATATTGGAATCATCAATGTAAATTTGTCCTACAACGTTTACTATGAAATCCATAATAGTATCGAGTTTTCTGTTAATAGTATTGACCGCGTATTTGATTATCCCGGCGATACCTGTTATTGATTATTTGATACATAAGGATTACATAGCGAAGAACCTTTGCGTAAACCGCAATAAACCGCATAGTTGCTGTAAAGGCAAATGCTACCTGGTGAAACAACTCAAAAAGACCAGTACCAATACGGGGGGTGAATCTAAAAACACAGAGAAAAGAATACAATTAAAAGACACAGATGAGTTTCTGGCTACTAAAGCCTGGCAATCTGTTCTGCAAATAAAAGATATTCATTATTTGATTCTCAATTCTTCCAATTTTTCTTTATTGGCGGTTAATGCCGTTTTTGTGCCTCCGAAAACTTCTACACACACATTTGTCTAGGAATTTTTCAACGATTACAGTTTTCTAAGTAAAGGGAACCTTTACAAATCAGGATATGTAAAATTGCAAGCATATTTCCGTCAATGAATAGCTGTTGATTTGAGGAATTTATCCCAGATGATTCTTCATTCGGCATTGGAAATTCTTCATAGATAGGAGGTGTTTAGTTGTATTTGAAAAGACAATTTACTCTAAATATAGCTCCCTGCACGCAGGGAAAGTACGTGATAAGAAAAGATTCTGAACTGACCTGGATGGGTTGGTGGCATGCGTTTATTTCAATCAATAAAATGAATTTATTATCAAATGAAAAAGAAGTTTTACCTGTTTATAATCTGTTTTCTGCTGTTTGCAGCGGGAATCAGGGCTCAGCAACTGAGCGACACCATTGTGCTTGGAGGTGTTGTAATTACCGATACCCTTGTGAAACGGGTACCGTTCGTTTCGACCCAGGTATCAAAAGAACTGATGCAATCGGTTCAAACCCGCGATGTAGGCGATTACCTCCGCAGCATTCCGAATGTTGCCGGCATCCGCAAAGGTGGTGGTTCTGTCGATCCGGTAGTACGTGGGTATAAATTCAGCCAGCTCAACGTGGTGATGGATGGTGGAATGAAAATTGAAAACGGCTGTCCAAACCGCATGGACCCGGTTTCGTCACATGTGGAAGTGGAAGATCTTTCACAGATTAATGTTGTGAAGGGCCCTTTCCTTCTCAATTATGGACCGGCTTTGGGAGGAGTAATTGATCTGCAGACGGAAGATCCGCATCCCTACGCGAAATTTGAGATTCACGGAAATGCCATGTTCGGTTACGAAACCAATTGGGAAGGGGCGAAGGAATATTTCTCCCTTTATGGTGGGAATAGCAAGGTGTATTTCCGTGCATCGGGCGGATACCGAAAGTACGGAGACTACAGCAGTGGAAAGGCTGATGGTGAAACGACAGCCTATAACACATCGTTCACAAAGTATAATTATGGAGCGAAAGTCGGATGGGCTATCACCTCAAAACAGAGTATACTAGCTGCGTACACTGAGTCACATGGCAGAGATGTAATGTACCCGGCACTTACAATGGATGAAAAAAGCGATGATACCCGGATGATGTCAATGGATTATTCGGCTAAGAATATTACCGAGATAATAAAGACAATGGATGTTAAAGTTTACCTGACCAATGTTAACCACCTGATGGATAACAGCAACCGCGAGACCTGGCAAACCAGACAAATGGTTGCCGATGTTGACGCTATAAATATGGGAGGAAAAGCAGTTATTGGAATGAAAGTGAAAAAGCATAATATGACATCAGGCCTGGATTTTGAAAACATCTATAAGGATGGATTGCGCTCCATGACCATGCTGATGATGGGAACAACTTCAACAAAAAGGTTTAATCTTTGGAATAAGGCAGTAATTCAGAATGGGGGCTTGTTTGCCGGTTACAATACCAGTTTCAAATCATTCAAACTGGATGCAGCCATACGGGTTGATTTTAACAAAGCTCATTCGGAGGATACGCTAAAGCTGATTAAAGACGGTGTGGAATATTTTAATAAAACCGCATCACAATTTGTAAACCTGAGTGCCAACCTGGGACTAACACATAAAATTACTGAAAAACTTTCTGTGTCTTTGGCTTTTGCCCGCGGCACGCGAAGTCCGAATATGCTCGAACGGTATATTAAAATACTCAGTGTTGGGTACGATAATTACGACTACTTAGGCAATCCACAACTTAAACCGGAGACAAACAATGAGGTTGATCTGACGGCAACATACTCAGGTGAGAAACTCGGAAGCATGTATGTGAACGGCTTTTACTCGTATGTGAAGGATTACATTTCGGCAGAAATGCTGCCTTCGTCGGTTATTATGCCTGCAACACTTGGAGCGCCGGGCGTGAAACAATATGTAAATGTTGATAACGCAAGCTTTACGGGTTTCGAACTGGGCTATACTTCTCCGCAGGCTTATAAACTTGGAGTTAATGTAATAGCTGCCATAACATATGGCCGGATTCCTTCGGTAACCAAGTATATTATTAAAGCAGGTCAGGTAACAGGCGATACACTCATAAAAAACGATGCGTTGCCCGAAATACCACCGTTTGAAACAACACTCATCGTAAACTATCGTTTGTTGCACGGGAAACTTGTTCCAAAAGTCTCGTATCGTTTGGTGGCAGCCCAGCACCATGTATCAGATGCTTTTTATGAGCCTGAAACACCGGGATTCTCTATTATAAATTTTTCGATAGCATATAAAGTAAGTAAGAATATCTATATCAATGCCGGTGTCAACAATATCTTTGATGTTTCTTATTACGAACATCTGAACCGGAAAATTATTGGCTCTACTGAGAAATTGTATGAACCGGGCAGAGTGTTCTTTGTGAATCTTAATCTAGCTATCTGATAAAAATGAAATATGCCTTGTATGTTTTGGTAATCCTGGGAGCGATATTGTTCCTGGATATATCATGTAATAATGATACGCCTTATGCCGGTAAAACGACAGGGCATATTTCATTTAGTTTTACGCACCTGGTGGATGGGTTGCCGCTGGAAAAGGATAATATGAAGTATATAAATGCCGCCGGAAACCCTTATGAAATAAACCAGGTAATGTATTTTATTTCAGATGTCACGCTTCACAAATCGGATGGAACAACTAAACTGATCAGCGAGTGGACCGATATTCATTACGTGGATATTGATATTCCTTCAACGCTTACCTGGGATGTTTATGATGATATTGCCACGGGAGCTTATGATTCCATTTCATTTATTTTCGGGATCACGAAAGAGAAAAACCAATCGTTCCGGTTTGTTAACCCGCCTGAGCTAAATATGATGTGGCCCGATTTGCTTGGTGGCGGTTACCATTACATGATGATCAATGGCAGTTGGAAGGATAATACAGATGTGATAAAGAGCTTTGCTTTTCACCTGGGAATAGGGCAGTTATACAAGAGCAATGTAATTGAGGTTGACTCCATTTATGCGTTTGTGCAGAATTTTTTTAATGTGAAGTTGCCCAATTCATCTTTTACTATTGTAGAAAACAAAACCCGAAACATTGAAATAATTATGAATGTGGATAGTTGGTTCAAAACACCGCATATTTATGGCCATAATTACTGGGGCGGAGCAATAATGCAGAAGCAGCCGGCTATGCAGATGGTAAAAGAGAATGGGTTTGATGTGTTTACGACCGGAAAGGTGTACTAATTGAATATTCTGTCAGATAATAGTTTCCTTTAGTAACTTTTCGTTGCAATCATCAGAAATACGGGATATTCTTTCTGCTTTCCATCACAGTCAATTTTTTTCTGAACAAAGCATTCTTTGAAGGTAATATTTTCAAATCCTGATTGGTTCAATAATGTGGAAAGCCATACAGTGTCGAAACCCAGGTGCCCTGTAAACCCATCGCCATGAAAAGATCCGTCTTCAGGGTATAGATCCGCAATTGCCAGCATGCCGCCGCCGTACAATAAATGATGAAGCGTATGAACCATTTTGCCGATATCTGAAACGTGATGAAAAGCCATCTGGGTATAGATTAAGTCAAATTTGTTTTCAAAATACTCAGTTTCGAGGTCAATCTTTAGGGCCTGAATATGGTTTGATTTGGTTTGCGAAATTTTTTCGTTGCAAATCCTGATCATTTCTACAGAGTTATCGATAAGAGTAACAGATGTGAACAAATCCTCAAGCATGAAACTTAGTAAAGCTGTTCCCGCGCCAAATTCCATCACTTTCATTCCCTGCCTGAATGGAATTATTTCCAATAACTGGTTTGCAATTTCGCGGGCACGTTCGATGTTAACATTGTTTTTATCCCAATCGTTTGCTTTTTGATCAAAATCACTCATGACTATGTATTTTTATTTGATTTCTCTATATTAAACACCACAATAGTGTTAGTGTTATTTTAAACTGACTACATATTTTGCATCAAGACCTTAACTAAATCGCTTTTGCTCACTACTCCTGAATGCCTCCAGACAGGCTTTCCGTTTTTAAATACTATAAGGGTAGGGACACTTTGAATCTGGTATTGGCTTGCTATGGCGTTGTTTTGATCCACATCGATTTTGATTACTTTCACCCGGTCACCCAGTTCAGCCGCAAGCTCTTTTAAAATGGGTGATTGAACTTTACAAGGTCCGCACCACAGGGCGTGGAAATCGACAATAACAGGCCTTGAATCGTTAATTATGGTTTCGAAATTTCCTTTCATGGGGGTTAAAATTGTTTTAATGATTTTTTCGAAGGAAGCCGGAATACCGAAGCCTGAAGCAGTCAGAATGAAACTTTTGCTACCGGTATCAGACTTTATAGGTTAAACTTACGTTTGGACATGTTGCAACACATTTCAGGCATTTGGAACAGGTGAAACTTTCGCCTGGCCTGGTCATTGCAGGCTTGTGTAAACTGTATTTAACCGGTTCCATGGCAACAATATAACATTCCTTGTCGCAGATACCGCAGTTTTTACAACTATCGTTGTTGATTTTTATCCGGAAGAGCGAATATTTATTAAGCCATCCTGAAATCCATGCAATAGGACAGCCTACTTTATGGTATAGGTACATGCCTTTAATTTTGCCGTCAGGACTGGTACCCATCAGGATTTCCATCATTAAGCCCAGCGGACAAACCCAGCGGCAGAAAACTTTGCCAAAAACAACCCCCAATATCACACCGGCAAGTAAAACATACCACAACGAAATATGATAGGTTGATACGGCATAATAGGTTGAAGCTGCCAGCAGTGAGAGAATCAGGATTCGTTTATCAACAAGTAATTTCAACATATTATAATTATATTTTTTGTACAAGTGATTATGCCATGCTATTTCACTTTCCGGATTCCAACTTATGTTAAGTCAGAATCAAGAGTTTACATTTTCAAATTCGCTCATTTTCAAATTTTCAAATTATTTCATTTTCAAATTATCACATTCCAGGCAAACGGGGAAATCTCCCGATTTTAGTAAGGCGGGCATACATACCCCAGCCTTTTTTCATCCAGTGCCCTACGAACGGCATAGGAATCATAATTGCTTTCGTGCTGTTCCGGAAAATGAAGGCTGCTCCGTTGCCGGTGTCCATTACACAAAGAATATTCAGGTGTTCCTGGTATCCTTTACGTTTATTGCTGCCATTTTCGGTTTCAACGATATTGTAGGCGGCATTACGGCCCATCAGCTCAGCAATATGACCTTGTTTTGCTGTCCATTCAGGCCCCTCAAGTGCGGCAATGTCGCCGATAGCATAGACATTCGGGAGCCCGTTTACTTGCCCGAAATTATCAATTTTGATAAAGCCGGCTTCAGAAAGCGGAAGATCTGAATTCTGTAGAATTGCCGGACCTGTGCCGGCTGAAATAAACATGGTAAAATCGGAATCCAGTTTTGAATCGTCTTCGAAAATAACACCGTCAGGCACAAATTCTTTGATTTTTTTACCAAAGCGTTTGCCTATTTTATACTTGGCAAACATTTTGTCCATCATGGCCAGTGCCCCTTTACCCATGCGGGATCCGGGTTCGTCCATAGGTGCAAAAAAAGTAAGGTCGAAATTGTTTCTGAGCTTTTTAGCTTTCAGATAGTTATGAATATTAAATGCCAGTTCAAATGCGGGACCGCCCCGTACGGCCGATTTGTCTTTCGGGTTTCCGCCAAAACCAATCGCAATTTCCCCGCTCCCTTTTTGAACCAGTTCATCAATCCTGGTCCTGATTTCCATGGCCATTTCGGGTTTGGCACAAATAGATAAAGTATTGTTTATGCCTTTATGTTGCAGTTTCTCAGCTCCTAAAGCCACAACCAGATATTCGTATGTTAAGGTGTGATTTTCGCAAACAACTTTATTTTCGACAGCATGAATTTTAGTAACTTTATCAATGATCAGTTGAAATGGATATTTCTTCTGAATTCTTGCCAGCGGCACTTTTACATCATCGAATTCTTTTATATGAACCGGTACCCAAATGGAAATGGGATACAGGTATAAATAGTCACGGTCGGAAACCAGTGTTATATCAAAGATGCCTTTTTTCTGCAATTCAATAGCTGTTTGCACCCCGGCAAAACCACCACCAAGGATTAATACTCTTTTCATCTTTTTATTGCTGTCAATTTGTAAGACTTTCTTTGGAATTTACAGAGGTTCACTTCCCTTAAGAATCAGGCAATACATATTGCCCAACCAAAAAGGAAGGCGTGATAAAATGTCATTTACAGAATTAGAAAGGGCCGATTACCGATTGGACGATTTCGAAAGTTTCGTCGGAAGCTCCCTGTATGGCTTTAGCTGTTTCTGAAGGCAATCCGGTTGACATTGCTGCCATGTTGAGGAGCGTAACATATGTTTTGCCGTCTTCTTTTTCGTACACCGAAATGCGGCAAGGCATCAGGATTGAACTGATCCTTTCGTCATTCTTTTCCAGCATCTTGCCCGAATAATCCGCTTTGCAGATTTCGACTACCTGAACAGGCCTGACATCTTTACCCGATTTGGCCAGTGATTGCTGAAGGTTATGATTAGCAGGATTCTGCCAATCCTTCTTAACGGCTGCTTCAATCAGTTTTTCAACTGTTGTTGGAACGTCGAAAGGGCTTACATGCTCGATGATTAATTGGGTAGTGTTCATGGTATTTGATTTTTGCGATTAATTCAATTCTTTAGCGATTGCAATTGCTGCAATAGTTCCATCGGCAACTGCCGTGGTTATCTGGCGGTATTTTTTACTAATGACATCGCCAACTGCATATACATCAGGCATACTTGTCTGCATATCTTCGTTGGTTTTTATATAACCCCATTTATCCAGTTCGAGTTTATCCCTGAACAAATCAATATTTGGTTTCATTCCGATAAAAACGAAGACACCATCACTTACAAGTTTTGATACAGTTCTTGTTTTTAAGTTTTCGACTTCGGTTATGATTTTATCGCCATCGCGGGCGAATGACCTGGGTTCGTATTCAAACAGTACGCTGATTTTTGGGTTTGCAAACAATTTTTCCTGTGCCTGTTTATTGGCTGTCAAGGTATCAAACTGGTGAACCATCGTTATCTTGCTGGCAAACCTGCTGATAAAATCGGCTTCTTCAACAGCTGAGTTTCCGCCTCCGATAACAACCACTTCCTTGTCGCCGTAATATTTGGCATCGCATGTGGCACAATACGAAATACCTTTGCCTTTCAGTTCACGCTCCCCTGCAACTCCCATAAGGTTGGGCGATGTACCGGTTGCTATTATAATTTTCTTTGCCTTAATGGTTTCGAACTCATCCACAACTACCTCCTTCTTCACCAGGTCAATTTTCGAAACATCAACGGCAACTTTATAAATTGTGCCGCATAGTTTGGTTTGCTCCGACATATTGTGTGATAAAAGATATCCGGGTTGAGGATCAATGAATCCGGGATAGTTTGATACTTCGTGGGTCGTGGAAACATGTCCGCCGGGAAGTGCTATATCTATTAGTACCGTGTTCACCTTCGACTGGCAGAGGTATAACCCGGCTGTAAGACCGCCAGGGCCTGCACCAAGAATAAGTACATCAAATTCGGAGACTGTCGGTTTAATGTCTTTCTTAATTTCTTTTACCCTTTCTGTTGGCAACAAACTATCAAGCTGGTGGATAATATCACTTCGCTTAATACCACCCGTGAGTGTGCCGCCAACCTGAACGCCATTGTCGAAAAAAAGTAGAGTGGGCGATGATTTGACACCCAGTTTTTCGGCCAGGGGCTTGTTTTGCTGACGAAACATTTTAACGAACTTGATATCGTTGCCATAAAGCTTTGCCAGACCTTCAAATTTGGGAGCTACTGCTTCACATGGCGGACATTCGGTGGAATAGAAATCGAGTACAACCTTACCACCGGCAAGAACCTCGGTTTCGAA
>Ga0247841_10005592_pt1 | contig 20183 bp, 19 predicted proteins | sample LaCruzMarch2015__2_FD_192410 | JGI IMG/M metagenome (GOLD analysis project Ga0247841, IMG submission 192410) | Freshwater microbial communities from meromictic Lake La Cruz, Castile-La Mancha, Spain - LaCruzMarch2015_18m | ecosystem: Environmental > Aquatic > Freshwater > Lake | place: Spain... | reverse complement strand
CGAACAAATGGAAAGAGAAGGTATTGTCGGCCCGTCCGATGGCGCAAAACCCCGCAAAGTCTTAATTAGAAAGCTTCCCGGTGACAAAAATTAAACCTGAAAAACTGCATATCATCAGCTTGGGTTGCTCGAAGAATTTGATTGATTCTGAGGTGATGGCTGGCCTGCTTTGCAAGTCCGGCCTGCAATTGGTTGACCAAAGCGATACAGCCGACATCGTTATTGTTAATACCTGCGCTTTTATAAATCCCGCCAAGGAAGAAGCTCTTGAAGAAATACTGACGCTGGTGGAAGCAAAAAAGAAAGCGACTCGCAAGCTTAAGATTATCGTTGCCGGTTGCCTTGCCCAGCGCTATGGCAAAGATCTATTTGATCAGATACCGGAAGTAGATTTGTTTATTGGCACAGGGGAAGTAGGCAATATCGTTAAGCACGTAAATAAATTAAACCAGGCCAAATCCAAACGCGCTGCCGTAATTACTCAGCCGAATTTTCTAATGACAGCGGGGCATGAGCGGGTTTTATCATCAACGGAAGTCAGCACTTTTCTTAAAATTTCCGATGGCTGCTCTAATAACTGCTCTTACTGCGCGATACCATCAATCCGTGGAAAAGCCCGCAGCCGCAAGCCCGATGATATTTTAAAAGAAGCCGAAAACCTGGCGGCAAGAGGTATTAAAGAAATAATAATTACCGGACAGGATACAACGGCTTATGGCCGGGATTTGAAGGGCCAACCGCGTTTATCGGATTTACTTACCGACATGGCGAAAATAAAATCAATTAAATGGATTCGACTGCTTTATTCTCATCCGGCGCATATCACCAGGAATATGCTTTCGACTATCGCCGCAAACAAAAAAATGTGCCGTTATATTGATTTGCCCATCCAGCATATTGACGATGATATACTTATGGCAATGGGGCGCAAAGTAACCGCAACCCAAGTCAAAGAAATTATTGCTTTGGCACGCAAGATCATGCCTGATGTAGCGCTGCGCACATCACTCATTGTCGGCTTCCCAGGAGAAACTAAAAAAAGATTTGAAAGATTGCTGAATTTTGTGCGCGAAATAAAGTTTGACCATCTTGGGGTTTTTACATACTCTCGAGAAGAAGGGACAAAAGCAGCAGAGTTCAAATCACAAATATCGGAGGCGGAAAAAGAAAGGCGGCGTGAAACTATCATGAGCGAGCAGGCCGCCATTTCCAACGCTATCAACAAGAGCTTGATTGGTACAATTCAGGAAGTGCTGATTGAAGAAAAAAGTGACCGCGCTGATTTTGCTTTTATGGGCAGATGCCGCAGACAATCCCCGGAAATTGACGGTATAACTTACATTAAAAGCGGGCAAAATAAAATCGGCAAAATCGTGAAATGCAAAATCACTGATGCCGATGACTATGATCTGTTTGCAGAAATTATTAGATAGTGTAGATTAAGAAGGTGAAATTTAATATGGAAATTCAAGATGTCTTTGCCGCCTATAAAGACGACATAAAAAAAGTGGAAGCAACTCTGGATAAAGAAATTATTTCGGATGTCAGTTTAATTCCTGAAGTTGCCCATCATTTAATTGACAGCGGCGGCAAGAGATTCCGGCCACTTCTTCTGCTAATCAGTGCCGGACTGTGCTGCTATCGTGGCGAAAAGCGTTTTTCAATGGCGGCCGTTCTGGAGTTCATCCATACAGCCACCTTATTTCATGATGATGTCATTGATCAGGCAACCGTCAGGCGCGGTAAAACTTCCGCCAACAATATCTGGGGCAATGCCGCAAGCGTCCTCGTGGGTGATTTTCTGTATTCCAAAAGCTTTACTTTAATGACTAAAATCGGGAATATGTCCATTTTGGAGTTGATGTCCGGAATTACCAACATCATGTCTGAAGGTGAAGTCTTTCAGCTTATGAAATGTGGCGATGTAAATCTGACCGAAGAAGATTATTTAACCATTATAGAAAAGAAGACGGCCATATTGCTGTCCGCAGCCTGTGCCACCGGAGCGATACTAGGTTCAGCATCGCCTGAGAAAATCGAGGCATTAAAACAATTCGGTTATAAGATTGGCAAAGCTTTTCAAATTACTGATGACACTCTCGATTACATGGCCCATGAGCAGGAATTTGGTAAAGCAATCGGCAAGGATTTAGAAGAAGGCAAAATGACGCTGCCGCTGATCTACACGCTGAAGCAATGTTCAGGCGAAGAACGAGAAAAAGCCTCACGGATACTTGCAGGCAAAGAAACCAATGCCGAGACAACCGAGTTTATTTTCAGTTTAATCCAAAAATATAACGGCGTGAATTATTCGCTGCAATGTGCCGCGAAATATATTAGCGAAGCCCAAGCTCAATTAAGAATTTTTGGCGACTGCCCCGAAAAGGATCAATTAAACGCCGTGGCGGAGTATGTGCTGGCCCGCCGGATCTAAATCCAGTACGTGTTATTTCCGACACTAGCGGTAAGCAATGTTGCTCGAAGTAACAAGACCGATATGTCGATTATTGGATTTTTGACGAGAGTATCAAATATAGAAAGGCGCGTTAAAACGCGCCTTTTATAGCAATTGGTAGGGTTCAATAGGATTCCTAATGTGCTGTTCCAGAGGCAGTGCCGGAAACGTTTGTGCCGCTATAAGTCCCGGCCGCTCCACCTTGAAATGTATTGGACCCATTAAATCCGCCAGTACCACTAATATCAGCCGCCCATTTGCTAGTATCAAATCTGCGTACGGTAAAATCCGCAGCGAATCCACCGGTACCTGTTAAATGTGTGTGCACATTAAGAGGGACACTCACTGAAACCATAGTGCCGGAAACATTATTGGATGCCCAGATTTGTGGTTTGCCGCCACTGGTACTGGCATAAAATCCCATATTGTTGATGCTTAAACTAGTAAAGCCGTTACCATTGCCGGATAAAGTAGTTGTTCCAACAATCACCGATGGAATATTTAAATCAGCAAGTTTTGTTCTGCCGGTCGCCGTGGCGGCCATCTCGATGAATTTTGCTGTTTCGATTCTTGTGCTAAGAGCGGTGGCACTCCAAGTACCATCGGTTGCCGGACTGAATACTCCTATAACTGTTCCGCCGAAAACTGAGGTTGCTGCCGATACCCAGTCAGTAGCAGCACCGGCAATATTGCCCCGAAAATAACCGCCGTCCGTTGTATTCCAGGAGGTAGAGGCAGCATTTTGCGTGTAGACAAGGCTTTCTGATCCTTTCGTGCTTCCTCCTGACTTACGATAATAGCTGAAAACCGCATTCCCTCGAGGGTCTCCGGTGTAAGTGCCATCTGAAACTGTTTTACCTATTCCCCAGTAATTGTAACTATCGCTATTGATACCAAGCCAGTCTGAATTCAATGTGTTCAAGGTTAATGATGGTCCGGTAAGCAAATTGAGGACTCCGGCAGTATCCAACGTAAATGAACCGGAAGTAGTTCCTGAGTCAACAAAGGTGCCTGCTGCTACTCCCGTTCCCGTAGCCATTTCGATGCGATTTAAAGTCCCTTCGGCTTTAAAACCACCTGCTGCACTTCCCGCTAAATAAACTGTACCGGGAACATTGCCCCGTAATACACCAATATTACCAGAGGTGTCCGCATAAAGAGCGAGGGCATCCGTATTAATCGTGTTGGTGGAGGATAATAGAAGATGGGTATTGAGGCATCCTATGTACGCGCCTCCTCCATCATTCGTTAATTTTCCTGAACCAAGCCGATAATTATAACTTTGCCAAACACCATTAATAACTTTATAGCCACTGGCATCGGAATATGTGCCAATCATCGTTACCGGAACAGAGGCATTAGTCCATATATTACCTGTTGATCCTATAATGCCGCTAACACCGCTCAATACATTGGCCCAAGCCATCGGCTGCAATTGGAAGGTGCCGCTGCTGATTGATGTATAAATATTCGAGGCGTCATAATAACCAAAATGATTCATTGTCGTAACGCCTTTATAAAGCGTACTCATATAATCGAAATTACCGCTGATACTCACTTCTTTGGCTGCCGTATCCACAGCGCCTGAGAGTGTTTCGCTGTAAAGAGCTACTTTATTACTGGAATTGTAACTTATTACACGCTTACTGCTAAAGCTGGTAATTCCGCTGTTGTAATAATTTCCTTTTTGACTATAAGATCCCCAAACGCCGATTATACCACCGGCAACATTAATGTACCTGGACTCACTTTCGCAAACGGCACTACTGCAACCTACCCCTATATAACCAGGGGTGAAATAGACATCACCAATTGACGGCGGTTTGCTGCCGGTCAGGATGTTCGGGGCGAGTGTTGAAGGTATAAAACTTGTTGTGGCAATTGGAGAATATTTAACAACAACTCCGGTGCCGGAAAATGTGTCGGATGTAAACGTGGCGTACATTGGACCTAACAGAAAGCCCGCCTGGCCGTCATTGTTGACGTATATTGCGGAGAGGAGAGCCTTGGCGCTGGTGTGTGACTCATTGGGCAGGCCCATCATGTAGCCGGATACACCGGAAGTAATCGCAGAATCGGTTTTAATAGTTCCAGTGATTAAGCCTCCCGCCGGATTGTCCGGAGTGCTTGTACGTCCTCCTTCCGGATCGCGTATAATTCCTTCAGCTACAGTTAAAAACCTTGTGCCACCATCTGCTGTTGTTCCGGTAATTGTACCATTATCGATTTTATTAATAAAAGATACATCACCTTTTGCTATGCTCAAGTTCAAAGCAGAAGTCTGAACAGGCGGTATTATCAGTGTAGATTCAGTAGTAAGCGTTGATAGTAGCGGTTGAAATGCATCACCCACACCACCGGAATCGCCAGTGCCACCAGAAGAGCCAGAACCGCCCGACCCGCCGGAATCACCGGAGCCACCGGAACCTCCTAATATTTCCGTAGCATTTTTCATTTCATCAAGCTGGTTATTGGAAACACTTCTTAATTGCGCCCCTAATGTAGCGCTGGGCACAAACATACCTTGACCGGCAGTTATTAACTTCACATCAGTAGGATTATTTATACTATAACCATAACCGGAACCTTCCTGAAATATTGATCCCGAAGCACCGGCCAGATAAAAGTTAAAGAAGTGGGTTCCACGTACGCCGCAGACGGATGTCGCTGTGTGTACTTCATAGCGGCCGCCGCTAATACCGACAGATTTAACTATATTCTGAATTTTTCCGCGAAAAAGATTGAGGATGCTGGAGTTTTGCTTTTCGCCGGACATATATTGGGTAATACCCACACGGGTATTTTCCGCCAGCCGCAATATATTGCCTTCGTTAAAAGTAATTTCCACTTTGGATTTGCTCTTTGTGCGGACAAAGTCACCCACAATTACGGGATCGTCTATTTTAGCATCTCTGGCGGCACTCCCGGGACTTGTAATATCCACATTACCGGCCAGATTCGTAATTTTACCCACAGGCGCAGCCAAAGCTGCCCAGGGAATTAACAGCAATATGACTAATAACATTACAACCCAATGTTTTGTTTTCATCAATGCCTGCCTCCTCGCGCTTTTTCTCTCAAAAAAAGATGTAATTTTACAAGCGAGCTCAGAACTTAAATTCCAAACCAACAGTGTACAAATTACGTGTATTTTCATAAACGGGGATATTGGAATCTGATCTGATGTGCGCATATTGCAGAATGCAAGTCCAGTTTTTTGATATATCCCAGTTAAAGCCTGCGGAACCATTATAAATTCTATCTTCTCTCCGACCTGATTTCGCAGATCCATCTACATCTGAATATGGTTGAGGGTAGGAGTAATCTTGCGCTGTGAAACTGCCCGCAAGCTGCAGGTACATGAAGCCGATTTTCTGGGCAAAATTATCGGATAAAATTGGTAAAACCACACTGGCCGATAAACGGTTGGATGTATTATCCCAGTAACTTCCGTTAGTAACTTCTCTGCCAACATCATAACGTAAATTAATAAAACCATTATTCCAGAAAAACCAGACCCAACTCAAGTAAGCCCGCAATCCCTCAGCGTCGCGCATGCTATTAGTTGATGTAATTACTTGATTATAATAGTTTTTTTTATCATAACCGGCAAATAATTCGAGAATCTGCTTTTCCGTCAGCATTACTTTAACAATCGGGCCGAAGGTGTAATAATCTTCATAATGTTTATAGCCGGCATTGCCGTCAGGTACTATATCGGAATCCGTCCGAAGCAAATAAGCGGTATAGCTGCCCAGCATGCTTATGGAAAACCGGCCGAAATTATAGCCCGGTATTACGGAAAAAGTATTTGTTATTGAATCACGGGTGTGAACGTAATGTTCATTCAGGTTTGCGGAAGATGAATACATGGCGTTGAAAAGCCAGGGGCCATCCAAAAGGGGAATATATTCAATTCGCAATGATGGTGAAAGGACACCGCAACCGGGATCGCCTTGTCCACCGGCTAAACTTTCCTGACGTGGCTTGGCAACCACATTTGAATCATAGCCTCCGGAAAGGCCCAGAGTAATCCTTAATGGTCGAGTATAGAAAAGGCTGTTTTCAACTGCTTCCAGATACTGGCGGGCGTAAATGGCAAGATCGGATTTGGGATCATAGGAAGCTGTTGCCTTAAAACGTTCCTGAGCATTTTTAAATTTTTTGTCATTTACGTAACACAAAGCAATTTGGTAGTCAGCCGTCTGTGCTAAATTCTGATCCAGGGATTTTGCTTTTTCAAATGATTCAATAGCCTCCGCGTATTTCTTTTCCCGCGACAGAATCATTCCCTCTAAAAAAGCAATATTGGCGGGAGCAATGTTTTGCTCTTGTGCTACTTTGATCCAATTTTTTGCTTCGGCTAATTTATCTAATTGAAAAAGGACATTTACATACTCCACCAGAGCTTCTTTTACGGCTGGCTTCAGTTTTAAAGCATCTTCCAAATTGACAGATGCTTTGTCGTAATCCATCGTTTGTTTGTAGGCCATCCCCAGAAAATAGGCAGCCAATGCCGATTTGGGTTCCTGTGTCCTTGCCTTTTCCAGCACTTCAATAGCTTCTTCGTAATTCTCAACTTGATATTGTTTTATGCCTTCTTTCAGGAAGTGGTTAATTGTTTGGCAAAAAGCATAGGGAGCAAGAATGAAAAAAAGAAGAATACAGAACAATAAAACCAACTTTTTCATAAAAATATTCCATTTTAAAAAATAAAAATCAAATCTTACGTTTGGAGGATTACTGCCGCGGCTTTCGGTAATCTTCCATGATTGGCTCTGACAAGAACCTGCTTTCACTGGAGTTGCTTATAGGGTAATCTTACTATGTATGTCAAGAAAATATAGGGAATATTGGCCATAACATATGAAGTAAGGATTTATTACATATACGTAGCGCTGGTGTCTTACTGTCACCGAAAATACCACCATCAATATTGGGTACCTCCACCGCTGGTGCCTTGGACAGACGCACCAAAATCATCAAAAAATTGGCAATAATTGCATTGCGCATCGTAAAAACCATGGACACCGATTTCCGGACGATTTTGGGTTGTACCTGTGCAAAAACCGGATGAAGAAAAGGTGGTATCAATCACTTCTGTAAATGGTGTTGTCGAAGTACATGAATTTAAGGTACAAGTTCCTGTCCACTGAACCGGTTTATAGCTTGAAATACTCCAATCAATATTGCCCGTAGCCGGGACTGATGGTCCCTTCACATATGCCTTGAAATGATTACCATCTGATCTTTCATTCACTCGAATTAATAGAGCTGGCCATTCTAATATATCACCATTACTTGCAACACCATATGAAGAAACCATTTCTGCATAGGCGAGGACAGTATATTGGTTGGACACTCTTTTCCAAAGTACGGCATAAACTTTGTTATTTGCCTGCAAATTCCGCTGGATGCCATATGTATTCGTACACCAATCACGGTTACACTTGTTAGCACTGTCATACCTATAGAAAGATAGACCATAGGAATTGCTATTGATTGTGGCGTCCCTGACCCGGAAAGAAAGACCTACTAAAAAATGTTGAGGGTGAGATGAATTTGTAACCTTCACCTGCAGAAAATAACTGGAAAGATTGGCATTGCTTACCCATGCTTCACAAAGATTAACATTACCTGGGTTTAGATTTATCGCTGCTTCTGTTCCTTTGAATAGAAGATCACCGCCGGATATCGTAACATCTTGAGTGTTCGGATTAGGAACTTCGGTCCAGGCTACATCCAGTTGGGCATTACTGTTTGTATCAAAACCGATTGGGACACCGCTATTGTCCGTCGTTACGGGCGGCATCCCGGGAGGAGTAGCGGTCGCTTTGACGATATTCCTGGTAACCAGTTGCCTGGTTGTCAGCCAACCAGATTCCACGATGCCTGTCGCTTCAATAATCAGATGGGTGGGATCGCCCGGCTTGTCGTAGGTCTTGACGGCGAATTTGCCATTGCTGAGGGTAAAGGTCGTGAGGGCGGGAAATGGTCCATTGGCGACAGGAGTGGTAATAAATTTTTGGAGTGCGTAGTTTGCTCCGGACTCGCCTATGTAATAGGCTCGCTCCTGTCTGTTAGCAAACAACTCTCCATAGGAAGAGGTTGTTGAAAAATATAGCATTCCGCTCCCAAGCACAGCCATGAGCACAAGCGACACAATCAAAGTAATCAGAATTGCTCCCCTTTGATTTTTAATCCAAATTTTCTTATCCATTTTCAATCACTATAAATTCCTCGGTTTCACCCGCTCTTTGAATTCGGACTGCACACCGTCCGCCCCCGTCAACTTAAGGGTTATTTCTATGATCCGCCGTGAAGATTGCCAGGTGGTTTGAGCCGTACTATCATAATTATCATAATAGTTGAGGGTAAAGCTATTCACCTGATCCGTCACAATATCTCCATCAAATGTGATCGTGCTTCCCGAAAGCATTACCGTATGAGGGCTGTTAACATCATTTTTGGTAGAGGTAAAAGAGATCGACGTGGCATTGGCAGCGGTGATCGAACTAATGTTTATATTACTGAATTCCTTGACAAGTTTTGTCATGGCTATCTGTCCTTTTTGAGTTGTGGCCGCATTCATTTTCGTAAAGATCATTCCTTTTACCACATGAACAAGTCCTAAGCCCCCGACTGCCACCATAATACCCACGATAATTAGAACAAAAATTATTTCTATCAGAGTAAATCCTTTTTGCTTATTTATTGTCTTTTCCATAGTCAAACCTATACCTCCTCAGCCTTTACCCGGCGAAAATATAAGTCAGGGTTTCGTTATTGCTGTTTTTAATGGTCACTTTTAGATATCGCCCGTAGACTGGGTCACTCGGCGTACTGTTAATATTCACTTCCGCATTACTCGCATCGAACTTGATGAAGTGGTTTTCTACTATTGAATACTTCCCAAAATTATTGGGCGGCGGTGTCGCCCCTTCATTGCCTCCCGGCACCCCTCCTGCAATAGCGTCCCGGAGCGCTGGAAGATCACCAGCATAGTACTTCTCGTAAGCAGTCAAGAAGTTTTCCATGACCTGCTGGAGGGAGAAGGATGTCTGCATGCGAAAGATCGGATCCGAACTTTTAGTCATGGATGTACCCAAAACGGTGATCATCATCGCCCCGACAATGGCGGCGATAACAATCGTAATGATTACTTCCACAAGTGTGAAACCGGCTGATTTCAGTTTCATAATCGTCTTCATGGGATAAATCCTGTATTTTTGGTAATGGTAATTTTCTCTCCACCGATATTGATCTCAATAGGGGATGAGCCTGGGCTTCCCCATTCATCAAAGGTAACTGTACTTCCTGTTACGGTTATTCCATCCGGCAAATTATGCGTTGGAGAATTTTCATTTGGCAAATTGTAAGGCGCCACATTTCCATCCCGCCTAGCTGTATAAGAGCTTCCAGCAAAAGACAAGCCCCATGGTTTATCATCGCTAAGTGCACGCAGCTGGACATACCGAAGGTGCGTTTTTAGAATATCCCTTTCCACAACAACTTTATAATCCCTAATTGAAACTATTCTAGTCATGGCAACGGCCGCGATGATACCCAGAATGACCAGCACGGCGATGATCTCTATCATGGTAAAACCACGGTTGTCCCTGCATCGGTCTCTCTTTTTTCCCCCTATTTGCATCATGCATCCCTCTCTAGTTTTTAAATAATACCACCCTTTATTAAAAAGGCAACATCATTTATTTATGGCTTGCTATAAAATTTGTTATAGAAATGCTTGCCAATTTTTTCTTTTTCTTTTAATGTGGCATTGTAATATAGATTAAATAATTTAAATTCACGTGGAGGTGTTGGGTTATGCTGAGAGTAAGCGATATTTTAAAGAGCAAATCGAAACAACTATGGACGATTTTGCCGGAGGCTTCGGTACTGGACGCCTTGAAGCTCATGGCTGAAAAAGAAATCGGGGCATTGATGGTCGTTGATAAAAAGGGCAAGGTTGTGGGCATCATGACGGAACGTGATTATGCCAGAAAAATAGCCTTGAAAGGCAAACAATCCGTGGACACCAGCGTAAAAGAGATTATGACGCCTTTTGATAAAATGTACACTGTAAAATCTGATACACCGATAGATGATTGCATGGTGCTAATGACCGGAAAGCACATAAGGCACGTGCCCATTTTCGACGCAGGCAAATTTGTTGGACTCATCTCCATTGGAGACGTTGTAAAATCAACTATCTCTCAAAAGGATACGTTGATTAATCAATTAAGTGATTATATTGGCGGGAAGTACTAATAACAAAAATCGCGGGCTTTGACTATTGCAAGAGCTCTGCATAACTACATAAAACTAATAATTTCGTCATTCCGTGCAAGCGAAGCGCGACACGGAATCCAGTATTATCAGTGGTTTCCTGGATACCGGCCTTCGCCGGTAAGACGATTAGAGTGGTTGTGCAAAGCTCTCATTGCTTTTTAGGGCAGGATCATTCTGATCCTGCCTTTTTTAAATGACAAAAATATCAGAGAAGTTTGATCTCAAAGAAATTAAGCTTTCCCTCCAGAATATTTTCGACTTGCTCTTTTACATCCGTGTTAAAACGAAGACATACGCCGCAATCAGAGCTGAGATGACGCGGCACGGGAATCAGCTTACATGTAATTTGCGCGGCTTTGATCAATTTTTCCGCGCGCAGCGCGTGACTTATGGATTCAAAAAGGACAACACCTGCCGATTCTTTTTGCTTCATGACTAAACCACGTTTCCTTTTTGTATTAAGTCTTTCACAGCACCTACCGCCATATCAATATCTTTTTCGCTGTTAAAAAAGCCAAAACTGAAGCGTACAGTGCCCTGCGAAAATGTGCCGATTGTTTTATGAGCCGCAGGCGCGCAATGCAGCCCGGGACGGCACATGATACCCCATTTTTCTTCAAAGTAAAGAGCGGCATCCGATGGAGTGATATTCTTTAAGTTAAATGAAACGACAGCGGTTTGTCTCGCGGCATCTTTTGGCCCGTAAATTGTCACTTTTTCTTTATCTTCTATAAATTGATCAAGAAAGCGGGCTGTCAGTTGTTCTTCTTTTGCTCTGATTGCCTGTACTGTCTGCTCCAAAACAAAAGTTACGCCCGCGCCAAGTCCTGCAAGCCCAATAGCATTTGGCGTGCCGCTTTCATACTTATCCGGCATGAAATCCGGTTGGTATTCAAACTCCGAATGGCTGCCTGTCCCTCCTCTCATCAGCGGCAAAAGTTTTTTATCGAGGCCTTCGCGGACATACAGCCCTCCTGTGCCCTGAGGGCCATAGAGTGATTTATGACCAGTAAAAGCAAGCAGGTCAATTGACATTTTAGCTACATCAATGGGCAACGCTCCTGCTGTCTGGGCTGCATCCACACACAATAAAGTATCGCCACTACCACGGATAATTTTCCCGATTTCTTCAACAGGCATGATGGTTCCCGTCACGTTGGAAGCGTGGGTAAGGACAACAATTTTTGTGTTTTTCCGCAAAGCCAGTCTGATGTCGTCCGGATCAAGCTCACCTTGCAATGAGCAGGGTATCACCGACAACTCCACACCGCAGGACTGGAGAAATCGTAATGGCCGCATCACGGAGTTATGCTCCATACCTGTTGTAATGACATGATCGCCTTCCTTAAGCAGACCACACAAGGCAATGTTGAGCGCTTCTGTAGAATTTTTTGTGAAAGCGATTCGCAGAGGATCTTCTATGTTGAAAAGGCGCGCGACAGTTTCCCTTGTTTCAAAAACAACTCGTCCCGCGTCAATGGAAAGGCCGTGGCCGGAACGCCCGGGAGAGCCGCCAATGGCCTGTTGGTAATTGATCATCGCCGCAAGCATTGCTGCCGGTTTGGGAAACGATGTTGCGGCGTTATCCAGGTAAAGTGTTTTCATTTATCAAACTATTATCCTATCTCTATGTGTAAAACCGATAATCAGGCAGAAAACTAATCCGATGATCACGGCGGCCGGACCAAAAGCGCCAACCCCTTTGGCGGATGAGGCCGTGGCAAAATTATGGGCAATCCCAGCGCCGACAATCATGCCCAGAGCGAACACGGCGGCATCCATGTCACCTTCACCGGAAAGAAAAAGTTGCCTGCCGGGGCAACCGCCAGCCAAAACAAACGCCAGACCCGACAAGGACATACCCAGAAAATTCCAGACATAATCAGTATGGGCGATGGGCTGGTTTTCAAAACCGGGGTTGAATTGACTAAGAATTAAGTTCATGACAAAGGCAAAAACCAGCAGAGCGGCAACACCGCTGATCAGGTGAAAATCCTTCAACAGAATAACATCCCGAAACGCGCCCATCGTGCAAAAGCGGCTGCGCTGCGCCAAAGCGCCAATCACCAAACCGGCAATCAGACTGAGAATGATCGGAGCATGTAAAGAACCGGGGCCTTTGAGGCTGAAGAAAATGGGGCCACCCGGCGCGAAGGAGACTTGAAACACCAAAAAAAGTAAAAGACCAACCATCAGTGCCGGGAAAATCCAGCCACCGGCTTTCTTTTGCGGATAAGAGCGTCCCAAACTGTAACCATGTTTCAGGAATTGCACGCCAATAAAAATGCCCGCGATAAGGCCAAGAAGTCCTAAAATCGCGTTACCGTCACCACCGGCCAGCCTCAAAAGCGCGCGCCAGGGGCAACCAAGGAATACCAGCGCTCCCAACACGGCAAAAATGCCGAGGAAAAAGCGCACAAGAGGTGCCGAACCGCCACGCGGTTTGTGTTCCCCGGCAAGAAGAGCCACAACAAAGGATCCCAGAACAAACCCCATAATTTCCGGACGAAGGTACTGCACCGCATCCGCACGGTGCAATCCCAGAGCGCCGGCAATGTCACGTCCAAAACAAGCCACGCAAACCCCCATGTTGGGTGGATTGCCGAAGTACTGAAGCAGCGCTGCACCAATACCGATCACTGCACCGACGAAAATAATACCTGCACGAGTTGAAAACATATTTTTCATAAAACATCCTCATTTACACAGATTTGATTGTCCCGATTGGCGGATCTGCAGACCTCCGCGGCTTCAGACGCTCCCACAAGACAGACATGAAGAAACCCGCGGCGGCCACCATGATGATTGTCGCCCCGGAGGTCAGGTTAAAAAGATAGGAAAGCCACAACCCTGTGCTGGTGAACAGACAGCTTAAAATAGAGGACAGCACCATCATGGCCCGCAATGAGCCGGTTAATTTTTCCGCAATGAACGGTGGAATAGTCAGAAGCGCGATAACCAGGATCAGCCCTACCACGCGTATGATCATCACCACCGTGAGGGCGACCATAGCCAAAAGCAGACAATACAGAAAGGTGACCGGAACATTTCTCAGACGGGCAAACTCGTCGTCATAGGACATGGCTAGAAAATCGTTATAATAATAGGTGACAATGGCGATAACAACGAGCCCGATTGCGGCCATCTGCCACAGGTCTGAAACCGGCACAGCCAGAATGCTCCCAAACAGGAAGCTCATCAGATCAACATTGTAGCCCGGCGTGAGGTCAAGCAGGATCACGCCCATCGCCATCCCCACCGCCCAGATCACTCCAACCATCGCATCAACACGGTGCCGGGCATTGAGTGTAACAGCGGCCATGACGCCTGCGGAGAGAAGCGATACTCCTGTGGTTCCGACCGCATACGGCCATCCCATGAAAAAAGACAGTCCGATCCCTCCGTACGCGGCGTGGGCAATGCCGCCGGCCAGAAAAACAATCCTGTTCACCACGACCAATGTCCCGATTACTCCGCAAACGATGCTCACCAAAACCCCGGCCAGCAGGGCGTTACGGATAAACTCCAACTGCAGCGCCTCCCACATATTATTCGCCCTCCCTTTTGTCCGCATGCACGCTAAGCACCCGGTGTGGGATCCCGTGAGCCACCAGATCCACCGGACAATGATAAGCCGCATCGAGCATTTCCTGGGTGATCTCGCCGGAATCGTGGTGGTGAAGCTCGCGGTTGACACAAGCCACTGATTTCACCTGTTTCGAAAGGATCATCATGTCGTGGCTTACCGCCACGATGGTAACCGTGCGATTTAACTCCTTCAGAATATCGTAAAACTCACCGCGTCCCTGCGCATCAATGCTGGCCATAGCCTCATCCAGAAAGAGAACCTCAGGACCCGAGACCAGCGCTCTGGCAATAAACACGCGCTGCAACTGACCGCCGGAGAGCTCACCAATCCTCCGGCCCCTGCACCCCCACAACCGCATCTGCTCCAATACTTGCTGCGCGGCCACTAGGTCTTGCCTTGTATGCCAGGACCAACCCCGACTGCTCCTCAAACGACCCATCAGGACAACATCGAGTACGGAGACCGGAAATTCCTTGTTGATATGAACGTTCTGCGGCACATAGCCGATGCGGTGCGACACCCGGGAAGGGGGCTCGCCGAAAACGGATACCGTTCCCCGGGTGGGATCGAGCAGACCAAGCATCAGCTTGAGCATGGTCGTTTTCCCGCCACCGTTGGGACCGATGACCACCAGGAAATCATCCCACGGCACACACAGGTTCACCTCCCGGAGAACCGGCTGCCCGTTAAAGGAAAACCACACGTCTTCCATCTGGATTATGGTTTCCGGCATCACTTTCCTTTCATCGCGCGGCCGCTCCGAATTTTCGGGCTACTTCGCGCAGATTTCCCGCCCAGTTCTCTGTCAGAGGATCGGTATAAACAATCTGCCCGCCAATCTCCCGGGCCAACAACTCGGCGCTTTTCGCGGAGAATTGCGGCTGAACAAATATCACTTTGATTTGGCGCTCCCGGGCATGACCGATGATCTTCTGGAGCTGAGCCGGTTTGGGGTCCTTCCCTTCTATTTCAACGGGAACCTGTACCAAACCGTAGGCTTCCGCAAAATAGCCCCATGAGGGGTGGAATACCATGAACTGCCCTCCTTTACGACTGGCAAAAAACGTCTTTAGCTCTGCATCCAGCTCGTCTATCTCTCTCATAAAGGAGGCATAGTTGAATTCATACTTTGACCGATTGGCCGGATCTATGGCCACGAGGGCATCAAGGATGTGTCTGGCCTGTATTTTCACCAGAGAAGGAGACAACCAAATGTGTGGATCCGGCGAGCCGCCGCCGTGATCGTACCCCGCCCGGGCATTCACCTTCGATTTTCGCGGATGCTCGGGCCCACTTTTTTCTTCGTCATGAACGCTTGCCATCGAAATTTTGGTAATGCCATCGTCGGTGTGGACAATGCGCATCTTAGGATTGGCTGCCGCGATTTTTTTCAACCAGACCTTTTCAAAATCGATTCCTACTGCAAAATAGACGGCACTTTTCGACAATTCGGCCATCTGTCGCGGTTTGGGTTCGAAGTTGTGGGGACTGGCGCCGGCGGGAACCAGAACAGAAACATTTACAAGATCACCCCCGATTTTATGAACAAAATACTTCTGGGGGGAAATGCTCACAAAGGCATTGGTCACAGCCGCTTCAACCGGCAGAACAAAAAGCGTCAGAAGCACCGAACAGGCCACACCGAAAAACAGCTTCCAGGTTTGTTTCATCTTTTCAACCTTTCTCTTGCTGCGATGCTGTCCAAAAAATTACGAGAATTTTCGGAAAATTGAGCAAAATTTTCGGGAGTGATGATTACGGGACGCGCATTAGGAAACTTTTCCATAAATGCATTTAATCCCTTGGATAATTTTCTGCGGCCCGATTTAACTTCCACAGCATAAATCAGCCCTTGATACTTATACACAAAATCAACCTCTTTTTGCTTCTCGCGCCAATAATAGAGGTCTCCCGGCAGTTGTAAAAGCTGGGTACCCACAGCGGCCTCAAAGGTTCGCCCCCGTTTTTCCGGATTGGCCAGAACTTGTGGCCCTTCATGCATCGTGTATAAAGCAGGACAAGAAACAAGCATCTTAGGGCTTGAGCCACGAGATAGATAATTTTTCGCCGAATATTTTTCCAGCGGATGAATGAGGAATGCACCGGAATAAAGATCGATATAATATTTGACCAGGTCGGTATTTCCTTTCTCCTGAAGCTGCCCCAACAATTTGGTGTAACTTATCTCCTGTGCCGGGTAGCGGCATAAAATCTCAAATGCCTGGCGAAACAGGGCGGGGTTGCCTACTTTATGATTGAGTAGAATATCCTTGCCGACAACTGACTCAATAATAGAATCTTTCAGGTAAGCATACCAGCGGTCGAACTCATTTTCATAGGCAACTGCTCCCGGATAGCCACCATACGTCAGGTAGCGATTAAGATCATAGTTGAAAGCGCACTTCAACTCATCGAATGTCCATTGATGTGTTCGTATCAACTCGAAACGACCGGCAAGGCTTTCTGTAAGACCTTTTTGCAATTGCAAAGAACTTGATCCTAAAATGATCACCCGCAAATCTTTGGGTGCACTATCCCATAAGGACTTAACCGTTTCCGACCAGTTTGAAACCTTTTGAATCTCGTCGATTACCAAGAGCGTCTTTTGGCCTGAAAGTAAGGCTTTTTGCCACTGCTCGATTAGCCAGGTACGATCAGTGGTCAAAATATCATCCGCATTTGCATAATGAGTGGCATAAGGATATCGAGCTAGAAGTTGCTTTACCCCGGTTGTTTTCCCCACCTGACGCGGGCCTATCAGCACCTGGATAAGTGGCTGACCGGCAGAAAGCCGCTTATCCAATTGCGCCACAAATGATCTTTCATAAAGTTTAGTCATGGATGCATTATACACTATTTGCTAGACAAGTCTAGCATTTTTACTAGATTCATCTTGTGAAATCCGGAGAGGCAATTATCAAAGCAGCATAACTTGGACAGGCAGCCCACCGATACAACTTTTTGCGCAGTATTGGTGGTGTAGGATCGGGCAGTAATAATTTATTTGGTGCCCCTGGCGTGAGTCGAACACGCGGCCCACAGATTAGGAAAACATTACACCCTTCCCTATAAAGCCTATCTAGCTGAATTTCCTTAATAGTTGTTCGTGTTACTTGGTTCAAAAGAGGTTAAAAGAGACTATTTTTTTATCTTTTCACCCACCAAACCCACCTACAGGAGGAAAATCATGAATTACAAACAAATGCTGCAAGCCGTTGATACAGAGAAAGTGTTTACCCTTCTCTCAATAGGTTACAGACCCCAGGGAGCATACTTCGTTTTTGATTGCCTCGAGTGCGAGGGTAAAGCGTCAATCAAAATTTACGGCGATTCAAAGAACCTTTTTTATTGCCCCACCTGTAAGAAGGGCGGGCATATTGTTTCAGTCGTCATGAAGAAAAAAGGTATTGAGTGGGATGAAGCCATCGAGTTTCTCACCACCAAAACCTTCGCTGACAACGCCAAGAAGATAATTGAAGAACTCCACCTTGACTATGAACTTGTATACCACGATTTCATAAAAAATAAAGGCATATCTGAAGAGGCGTGTAAGTTACTGGGTATAGGAGTTCCCAAGGGTAAGCACATGCTGGCTGGATGCGTGGCTTTCACAGTCCTAAGCGAATCAGGATTAAAGGTCGCCTACTATGGTATACGGATGAAAGACGAGAAAGCCGTATTTCATAAATCTTTTAATCCCGAATACTACCTTTACAATCTCAATAATGTAAACAATAGCGATATTGTCTATTTCCACACTGACATATTCGAGTGCGTAAAAATGATTGAACAGGGAAAGCAAAGCATCTTCAATTTTGGTCTTCCCTATCTTTCCAAAGAGCATCTTGTTCTTCTCGATGACATGGAAAAGATAATCTTCAAAGTTAAAGCTGATCTGGTAAACTCAATGGCAGTCCAGTTGGCGCAACAGCACAAACAACTCTACAAGTTTGAACACTAACAAAAAACGGGCTATATCCTATCATGGATTAGCCCGTTTCATTTCTTATGCGTCTAACGATTAGATATCTGAAGTTTGCTGGAGTGTAACGAAAGCAAATTTTGGAACCAGATATTTGGTGTTCAACGATGTTAAATAATTTTTTTTAAATCTCCTCCTATTATAATCGGCTTTACTGCTTCAATCTCTGATTTGCAATACGGCATTTCGGGAATTGGGTTTAACATAAATATTTTTTGATTAAGGACATGGGCAAAACCGATTTCCATTAGAGTATTTCCACCTACATAATTTTTTACACCATTCTTATCAAGATTCAATACAAGAACAGCATCAGCGCCTTGCATCATTCTCCAAAATTCACGGATAGCATCCATATTGTTCTTTTGGTGAAGCTTGATAGTTTCAATTTCCTCATCGGTTTTGCCCACCATTGTTTTATGCAAATCTGTCAAAAAAGCATCATGCCCCAATTCCCGAAGTTTTTCACAATACTCTAACATTTTATCAATAAACTGCATCGAGCCGATTATTCCTATTTTCATAAGAGAGATTTTAAAAAAATTATTTAATTTCGCTGAACTATTTTGTATACAAACTTATTAATTATATTCTAACATGGCCAGATAATACCTGGCAAATGCAGGACTAGCACCCCGGCTTATACGCTATAAGACATTTTAGAATTTTGAATAAATTAGAAATGCAAAACGAAAACGCAAAACTCATTAATAGTTTTTTTACTGAAGTCAGGATAACTGATGAGCTTTGTGCTTCCTCAATTTTCAAATACAACGACTCAATAAATAAATTTTTATCAATTACAGGAGATAAATTTATCGGCAACCTGGTAAATGATGACTTCGATGCTTTCATAGTTAAAATGAAAGCTAACGGTGCGAGTGGATCAAGAATATCGAATGTTATTTCCGCAATGAAGAAATTCCTAAATTATCTGAAGGACAAACAAATAATTAAACTAAAAGTGGATATGGATAAAATACGAAAACCTAAAATTCAAAAAAAAGAAACGAACTATCTAACGGAAGATGAAATAAAGATGCTTATAGGCACTATCGGCAATGACTTGGAGAATGGAGAAGCTATACGCAAAACAAGAATGATGCTACTGGTTATTTTCCTATTGCAGACAGGTGCGAGAATCGGTGAGGCTTTATCCATAAAAATAGCCAGTATAGACAGGATCAATCTGGAAGTTCCGATTATCGGAAAAGGAAGCAAGCCGAGAAATCTTTTTATTTCTGAAGATATTCTCTATTGGGTAGACAGATATTTAGCTATTAGAAAAAGTTCCAGCGAATATTTGTTTGTAACACTTAATGGAAAATCTGCGTGGAAGCAAACAGATGTTGGAAGATCATTCAGATATTACAAAAAGAAATCAGGTATTACGAAACATTTTACATTGCATACTTTGAGACATACCAGTGCCACTCAACTTGCCATAAAAGGGGCACCTATGAATGTTATCCAAAAAATTCTAGGGCATAGCAAACTAGAGACGACTGTTAAATTTTATATCGGTGCAGCAGACAACACTATGGCAAAAAAATTGATGCAAGATGAACATTTTAGAATTATTCCGCAAGAACTTATATGTCCTGACCTATATTTGCCTTGACAGACAACATCCACTAAGTCTTGTCTTGACAACCATAGCACCTACAAGTCATCGAAAATACAAATCTTAATAATCAATGAATTCCATTTGTACCGTTGAATATGCCGTCATCTATTTTCTCTCCGGTTCGATCTCACTCGTTTATCACCCGTTCGGTATCCTTTCCATTTTCACACCTCCGTCTTGGTTTCTTACCTAAACATTGGTGTCCATGTTTTTAACATAGCACAGTCTTATAGCC
>Ga0247841_10005590_pt1 | contig 20184 bp, 16 predicted proteins | sample LaCruzMarch2015__2_FD_192410 | JGI IMG/M metagenome (GOLD analysis project Ga0247841, IMG submission 192410) | Freshwater microbial communities from meromictic Lake La Cruz, Castile-La Mancha, Spain - LaCruzMarch2015_18m | ecosystem: Environmental > Aquatic > Freshwater > Lake | place: Spain... | reverse complement strand
CATGCCTCAGCCTGTCAATCCTCCCGGAGGTGAACCACCGACCGGAGAGCCGTATGCGGTAGATCCGCACGTACGGTTCGGAGGGGGGAGCGGCCGGGTTTAACCGGCTGTTCCTACCCCTATCTAATGCAAAAGCTACTTGGTCAGGGATAAAACCCTTATAGTGGGGGTAAGAACCCTTATAGTGGGGATAAAACCCTTGCAGTGGGAACAAGACTCTTGCAGTGGGGCGGGCGTCCCTGCCCGCCATTCCCGGCGTCTGCGGCGCCCGGTTTTTTCACACCACAGGCAGTCACCTAGGCCATGACTTCAACTGAATTCCGTGATAAATACCAAGGCACAACTCATTTCCAGGGAGTGTAAATAACAATGAGAATAATACAAGGTAATGCTGAACAAGTACGGTCTGCTACGGGTATGTCGGGAATAGAACCGGAAGGTTTTCGTCTGCCTTTCTCCATGGGGGACAGCCACTCTGATTTTGACCATTCATACAATGACTCATTTCCCGGGCCCATGAGCGCGAAACTCAACGAAGACGAGGAAGATGATTTTGCTGATGACGACACAGAAGATGCTGATGCTGCCGATGATGAGGCTTTGGATGACGATGCCGAAGATGAGGATTCTGACGACGACGACATAGAAGATGATGAGTTTGACGATGAAGACGACTTAGACGATGACGACATAGAAGATGATGAGTTTGACGATGAAGACGACTGGGATGCCGATGACGAGGAAGATGATGATGCCGATGACGAGGAAGATGATGATGCCGATGACGACATAGAAGATGCTGCCGATGATGATGAGGCTTTGGATGACGATGTCGAAGATGAGGATTCTGAAGACGACGACATAGAGGACGATGACGACATAGAAGATGATGAGTTTGACGATGAAGACGACTGGGATGACGAAGACGATGACGAGGCTTTGGATGACGACGACGACATAGAAGATGAAGATGATGATGATGAGGCTTTGGATGACGATGACGAGGATTAGCGGGCGGCCCGGATCTTGGATGCTCCAAAATAGCAAATATCCGGTTCATAATCATTGCGGGTCAACGCGATGAGAATTTTCTCGTGGCCGATAAATCCTAAGTTGTTTTTTTCCACATACAAGTCGAGCGGGTGAAAAAGCCGGCCTGACAGCTCACTATGTCTTTTTTCACAGGAGAATGCACGATGATCTCCCCGCAGATGAACTCCACCTTCCGGTCTTCAGAAATTTCATCGTAAAAACGCCGAAGCTACAAGATTACGAACACCCGGTAAAGATCATTGATCCCTCTCCCTGAAAGGACGACACCATGACCTATGTGGTAGGCGATGCGACACATCTGTGTACGATTCCTCTTTCCGGTACACCCGAACAGGGCGATGTGCTGAAATATAACGGTCAACACTTCGAATTTGCCGACAGCCTGAGCCTCGCTGAAGACAGCCTGCGCCTCGCTGAATCGGAACTCGTCAAACACCGGCAAAACCTACAACTCCTCTTCCTCCAGCAATCAATCACCCATAACATCGTACGCGGAAACACCGTAGACGGGTTCTTTGATACCTTCCAGGATCAATCAGGGGTTGATGTGGTTAACTCCACCGCTACGTACGATGTAGGGGAGTTCTATGAAGCACCGGATGAACCGAGCGGGCCGTCAACTTCACAGCCAAGTACTGATAGCCAAACGATCAGACTCGATACGAAAGGGCTGGTTTCGCGGTGGTACCAGGATGCAGGCGGGCTGGGCCATTTTGAAGCCTCGGAAGCCGGATTCAATGCCGTTGCTGTGACGTCCGAATCAGGTGGCACCAAAACCGGCTTCCCATCCACAGCCCACGGTCTGACCACGGGAATGAAAGTGAGGTTCTATGGTTTCACAGTTACGGCGTTTAATGCAATTCACACGGTTGATGCGGCTACAACAACGGACAAAGTGGTCATTGCCGTGGGATATGAGGGTGAAACGATGTCCGGGTCTTGTAAGAGACGAAGGGTCCTGACACTCGGATCGGGGCAGGAATGTCCGCTTATTGAAATCGGTCAGTTCATTGATTTTGGTTCTGGTATAACCCGGAATATTCTGACAATTGACGACACGACAAAAGGAGCCGGTGTATCCAAGGTCAAATTAAATACGTCCATGTCTTCCAGTGATATCCAGGCCATTTACGCCGGTGGTATGTATGCAGGATCTGTTTCGCCTCACCGTGGTCGTGGGGCCGTCGTCGATGTCTGGACCGATCTGAGCCCGACAAGCAATCCAGCAGCCCGACACGGACCAGGCACCATCTATGACCCGGTGAACCATCAAATCCTCATGTTCGCCGGACGCAATTCAGCCACAGTCACAAACTTGAATGAATTGTGGAGGTACGATATAGCCACAAATACGTTCACGCAACTGTCACCGTCAGGCACGCCGCCTTCGATACGATACGGGGCGAATAGCATATATGACCCGGTGAACCACTGCATGTTGACGTACGGGGGCGTTGCCACCGTCCCGCCGGCGAACGATCTGTTCAAGTACGACATTGCGGCAAACACGTGGACGCAGTTGTTGCCGACCGGCGGACCGCCGAACAACATCCAATTTTCGGGTTCTGCTTACGATCCTATCGGACATGCGCTGTGGATATTCGGAGGTCAGCATGTGATCGGCGGTGCAAATCTGAACGATCTTTGGAAGTACGATATCGCTGCAAACACCTGGACGCTGCTTTCGCCTTCAGGCACGCCGCCTTCCGCCCGAAGCCGTACCATGATGGTTTATGACGTGGCTCATGCGCTCCTGGTGTTCGGTGGACAGGACGCTGGCGCATACCTCAATGACTTGTGGAAGTACGACATAACGGCTGATTCATGGACGCAAATCTCACCGTCCGGGACGTTGCCGCACATCCGGGGTCACTCGAACCATGCGTTTGACCACATCAACGGAGATTTTATCATATTCGGCGGCGCCTCGGCCGACCCGATCTGTTTTGATGATCTTTGGAAGTACAACGTATCCACCAACACCTGGTCAGAGGTGTCCTTGAGCAACAAACCAGGGATGCGGGCACGTGGTGGAACTGCCTGGGACGCCAAGCACGGCAAGTACTACATGATCCACGGTTACAATTCAGTAGCCATAAGCGACTGTTGGAAATACGATGTGTTTGACTTTCGCACTCCAACGGCTCAGGTGCCAACCACAACCACCAATGCCACACAGGTTGATTCTGCAAATGCACTGCACATTTCCAGTGTGGCTATTACGCAAACAACGCCGGGTTCGTCCACGATTTACCATGCCGTTTCGTTTGACGCTCGGACGACCTGGTCGATTTTCAAGAGCAGCGGCTGGTACCAAATAGCTCGACTATACAGCGGTACGTGGCAATACAAAGACAGCCAAGCAGCCTGGCAATCTGCGACATCAAATACCATGATGCAGGCACTTGCGCAGGCTTTTGCCGTTTCCATCAATCAATTGACAAAGGCTCAGCTCGAAGCGATTACCCAGACACAATGGGAGTCTACAGGCGGCTTTGCCGTAACGCAGACAACTCTCGACTTCGCTTGGGCCATGCAATCGGACGCGGGTAACATCCCGACGTTCACGAAATATGTTGTGACTTGGACTACCGGGCTCAATCTCATCAGCACTGCACAAGCGGTCGCTGTCGCACCGGATGGGGCGATGGCGTCAGTGTTGCTCAAGAACAAGCACTCCAGCACCAAGGTTTACGTTTCCACGGCCGTTGTGCCGTCCTGGACTGAATTGACGGGCCTGGAACAGGTGGCTGTATTGGCTGGTTCCGTGAGTCAATACGCAACGGACCTCACTGACGTTACCGGAGCTGATCAAGTCCGTGTCCGGGTGGTGTCCGATGCAGGTCTTGCGACCGAGGTGCATGGATGGGCGGTGAGTTGGGATTAAACGGCGTGACAATCAGTAGAGTGAGGGTCATATTCGCAGCAAGTAGTTTGCGGCATTAGTGGCGCAGGCGTCCCTGCCTGCGATTGGCTTTGGTTGCAGCTTGAAAGGCTGGGAATGGCGGGCAGGGACGCCCACCCCACTATAAGGGTCTTGTCCCCACTGTAGGAGTTTTAACCCCACTGACAGAGTTTTTATCTCCACAGTGAGGGTTTTATCCTGACCAGGTAGTTTTCTGCATTAGTGGCGCAGGCGTCCCTGCCTGCGATTAGCTTTGGTAGCTGCTTGAAAGGCTGGGAATGGCGGGCAGGGACGCCCACCCCACTATAAGAGTCTTGTCCCCACTGTAGGAGTTTTATCCCTACTGACAGAGTTATTGTCCCCACAGTGAGGGTTTTATCCTGACCAGGTAGTTTTTGCATTAGTGGCGCAGGCGTCCCTGCCTGCGATTGGCTTTGGTTGCAGCTTGGAAGGCTGGGAATGGCGGGCAGGGACGCCCACCCCACTATAAGGGTCTTGTCCCCACTGTAGGGGTTTTAACCCCACAGTAAGGGTGTCATCCCCACAGGGAGTCTTATCCCCACCGTAAGTGGTTTCCCCACCAGGTAGTTTTTGCATTAGTGGCGCAGGCGTCCCTGCCTGCGATTGGCTTTGGTAGCTGCTTGAAAGGCTGGGAATGGCGGGCAGGGACGCCCACCCCACTATAAGGGTCTTGTCCCCACTGTAGGGGTTTTAACCCCACTGACAGAGTTTCTATCTCCACAGTGAGGGTTCTATCCTGACCAAGTAGTTTTCTGTATTAGTGGCGCAGGCGTCCCTGCCTGCGATTAGCTTTGGTTGCAGCTTGAAAGGCTGGGAATGGCGGGCAGGGACGCCCACCCCACTATAAGGGTCTTGTCCCCACTGTAGGAGTTTTAACCCCACTGACAGAGTCTTGTCCCCACTGTGAGGGTTTTATCCTGACCAAGTAGTTTGCGGCATTAGCGGCGCAGGCGTCCCTGCCTGCGATTAGCTTTGGTAGCTGCTTGAAAGGCTGGGAATGGCGGGCAGGGACGCCCACCCCACTATAAGAGTTTTAACCCCACTATAAGAGATATAACTCCACTGACAGAGTCTTGTCCCCACTGATTGAGCATTTATCTCCACAGGGAGGGTTTTATCCCCACAAAGAGGGTTCTTGTCCTGACCACTGCTCTAATAGAGTTGAGGGAAAAGGGATAAGCATTCTGCATTAGTGGCGCAGGCGTCCCTGCCTGCGATTAGCTCTTGCTGCTCCCTAAGGCCCAGGGAAAAGCATCCGGCTACAAAGCAGGCTCGACCTCCGGACCCAATCCAACCCACTCATATTCCAGTATATCACTCCAGCGCGAGAAGGGGTTGCCCAATATGTAATTGGTTTTCTGCAACAATTCTTCCTCATTTCTGACAATTCGATCAAAGAACTCATCCTGCCAGATCCGTCCGGATCTGCAAAAACACCTTTGGAGCTGATTGGCCGAAAAGGATTTCCAGGAATGCACAATGCCCTGGAGCGACCAATCCCGAGGACTGAGGAGAGCATGAACGTGATCGTCCATGACCACGTAAGCATACAGATCGTATCGGACACCGGCAAAATATCTGAGAGCGGATACCACCGCTGAGCGTTCCTCTCCCGTTAAGGCTGATTGGGATGGCCACAGTCGCCATGTGACGAAGTACACTGATCCCGATATCCGCCAATGGGGGAGTCTCCTCCTATACATGGCGAGAGCCTGGTAATCCAAAATTATGTCCTGATATGTTGTTATGAAATGCTGGGCTGTCAGGGACGCCCACCCCACTTACCCTAATAACACCAATAAAGTTGAGGCAAAAGGGATAAGAGTCTTGTCCCCACTGTGAGGGTTTTATCCTGACCAAGTAGTTTGCGGCATTAGCGGCGCAGGCGTCCCTGCCTGCGATTGGCTTTGGTAGCTGCTTGAAAGGCCGGGAATGGCTGTCAGGGACGCCCACCCCACTTACCCTAATAACACCAATAAAGTTGAGGCAAAAGGGATAAGAGTCTTGTCCCCACTGTAGGAGTTTTAACCCCACTGACAGAGTAATTGTCCCCCCGTAGGGGGGATCTTTTCCTTTTGGATGTCAAGAAATTTCTTGAGACTTGGATCATCGGATGTTATGACGCCGCCGTAACCAAGAAGGCCTATTGAGGTCCTTTTCTATTTGTGTTATATAGGGCAACGTGTCAAATTACCGGCAAATTGCAAGGCAGGAAGGTGGTAATGGCTTGGTTACGGATTCCGTCACAACACGTCGCCGACTTGGAAAATTTACTCTCCCTTGAGAATGGTCGTGTAGATGAATTGGCCGCAACCCTGAAGAAGGTTTCTCCAACCTGGGATAGTGGTCAATTGCTCGCCTCTGAGTTTGATAAAGATCAATCACTTCTCGTCGGAATAATCAAGTGTTTATTGAGTTTGACTGCTTTACGGCTGCGGCTTGATCTTGATCCGTTCGCATTGGCCAACAATGTCTGTGAAGCAATGAATGACAGCGAACATGAGAAGTTGAGAATCCAAGGCGAGGAAAAGGAATCGTTCGTTCAGCGCCTCGCTGGACTTCTAAGCATTGAGTCGCTGCTTTATCCGACAAAAGGGCCGACTTTGCTCCTGGCTCATGAATACGTATTCACTCACGCCAGGATCATAACGGATATTAGACCTATATTTGGGTCAGATATAACGACTGAACCTTCGCTCGCGGCAATCGTCCACACATTGCAGCTAACCTGTCAACATGGAGACAAGGTCAAGGACTTTTACGTGGCCATGGACAAAGACGATCTCAATCTTCTCGATGATGTCCTGAAACGTGCCACCCTAAAAGCAGACAATCTTCGGTCGGTTTTACAAAAGACCGGAATGACTACTATATGGGAATAACAACCATGTGAGGAAGAGCGGAACATGAAAGCACTTTTTGGAGGCTTAACTCTACCACAGCCGGAGGATTTGTGTTGGGAACCGCAACGAGATCCTCTTTTAGACTGGATGCGAAAATTGCCGTCCTCCATTTCTGAGAAGGAAAAAGAGAAGTCATGTTTTGTTTTTAGAACACGCCCGAAACGTCTCGCCCCAACGTCTCGGATCTCTTTTGTCGGCCCCACTCGTGAACAAAAAGAACAGTTTCATCGCTTGGCGGAACAGTGGCGGCGTGACGTGATGTTTCTCTCGGACACTATAGAGCGAGTAATGCATCCTGCCTACCAGAGAATTATTGGAATGGGTGCCGGCATCCTGCCTTTATTGCTTCATGAAGTAGCTGAACGCCATGAACATTGGTTTTGGGCATTGGAATCAATAACGGGTGAAGATCCCGTTAACCCAGAAGATTCAGGGGATGTCCCGCAAATATCTAGGGCGTGGGTTGAATGGGGTCGCCAGCGAGGGCACATTCGATAATGACAAGCATATATGTTCCCGAAGTGAAAAAGTTTTTTCCTAATTTACAGCCAATTGCTTGTGACAAGTGGAGTGATCTGAGCAACGATTATAACTGTATTGCGTGGGCTGCTGAAGATACTCTAAATTGGTGGTGGCCGGTGGTAACCAGGAATGTCAAACCTGAATATTGGCCAGGGGAGCCCAGAGAGTTAACGATATCAGCATTTGTTCAAGCATTCGAGAAGTTGGGATATACCGTCTGTGATGACCCTAATTTTGAGACAGGTTTTACAAAAGTCGCCCTGTATGCAAAGACGAGCGGGCAGAAAAAACCGACCCACATGGCTAGGCAGTTACCAAATGGAGTCTGGACCAGCAAGTTAGGACAGGGTCCAGACATTTTTCACAGGGCCCTCGAATGCTTAGAAGGCTCTATGTATGGGACAGTAGCAGTGATTCTGAGTAAGTCCAATGCGTCTTGAGTTCTATGACAACCGACATCATCTGGAAAACCTTCAGACATTTGCGATTTCCATAAGCTAATAACACCAATAAAGTTGAGGCAAAAGGGATAAGCATTCTGCACCAGTGGCGCAGGCGTCCCTGCCTGCGATTAGCTTTGGATGTTTCTTGAAATGCTGTTAATGGCGGGCAGGGACGCCCACCCCACTATAAGAGTTTTAACCCCACTGTAGGAGTTTTAACCCCACTGACAGAGTTTTTATCTCCACAGTGAGGGTTCTTATCCTGACTAGGTAGTTTTCTGCATTAGTGGCGCAGGCGTCCCTGCCTGCGATTGGCTTTGGTTGCAGCTTGAAAGGCTTGGAATGGCGGGCAGGGACGCCCACCCCACTATAAGAGTTTTAACCCCACTATAAGAGTTATAACTCCACTGACAGAGTCTTGTCCCCACTGACAGAGTTTTTATCTCCACAAAGAGGGTTCTTGTCCTGACCACTGCTCTAATAGAGTTGAGGCAAAAGGGATAAGCATTCTGCATTAGTGGCGCAGGCGTCCCTGCCTGCGATTGGCTTTGGATGTTTCTTGGAATGCTGGGAATGGCGGGCAGGGACGCCCACCCCACTATAAGAGTTTAACCCCACTGACAGAGTTTTTATCTCCACAGTGAGGGTTTTATCCTGACCACTGCTCCTATAAAGTTGAGGTAAAAGGCATAAGCATTCTGCATTAGTGGCGCAGGCGTCCCTGCCTGCGATTAGCTTTGGATGCAGCTTGAAAGGCTGGGAATGGCGGGCAGGGACGCCCACCCCACTATAAGAGTCTTGTCCCCACTGACAGAGTTTTTATCTCCACAAAGAGGGTTCTTGTCCTGACCACTGCTCTAATAGAGTTGAGGCAAAAGGGATGAGCATTCTGCATTAGTGGCGCAGGCGTCCCTGCCTGCGATCCAGCCTTTTCCAGCCCGTCAAACAGCTTGACTAAATACCGCATTGTATGATTAAATGCTCATGTTGGAGTTTCATCCGTGCGCAGAAGGGCTGCATGAGAAATATCCCTCTATACAGGGCGGGGGCATTCTTCATTCTCGCGGTGGCGCTCACCCTTTTGCCGGCCCCTGCATCCTACGCGCAGTGGGCCGGGCCAAATATCCAGAACATTCTGCCTTTACAGAGCCTCGAAGAATTATTCGGCCCTCTCTTTCCGCCCACGAGCTTTGCCAACACCTTTCGCAGCGAATTCGGACTGAGGTTTTCCGCTGCTGAAATACAAAAGGCCCAGCTCAAGGGGTCTGAATCCGGCATCAGAATCGACCTGTCGCCCGACCTGTGGATCAATGACCAAACTGTTGCCACTGGAGAGTATCTGTTGGATACCTACCTCAACGGTACTCCCAACCGCCTGGATGCGTATGTGAATCTCCGCGTCTGGCGACTGGGCTTGCGTGCGAATTATGCGGATTTTCTGTCCAAGAGCAACCGGCCGGGTCTGGGGTACATTGATTTCAGCGGTATGAGTGTCGGCGTGGACTTTGACATCGTACACCGGGAGTGGCTCACCTTAGGCATATCCGGTGATTATTACTTCAATGATCCGGTTTTCAACGGTTATGTACCGGCAAACACGGTTCGGGCATGGGAAGTGGAACCTGAATACGTATATAATGCTAATGGCCAATTGCAGTGGTCGCTCAAGAACAAGCCCATTCCACTCGGTGGCTGGGCCGTAGAGCCGAAATGGCACGAAAACCCAATTGGTAGTATAAAGTATTATGAGGCCGACTTTTCCCATGCTTCAGCCAACCCACAAACCTACAACATGTTCTCCGGCCGGATCAGGGGAAAGAGGCCGGTCACCATGGGCTATTACGGCCGGTACATTCCGCCGGAGATCCTCGGTTTTCCCATGTACTTCGAGTCCTTTCTGAACTACCGGGTGCAGGGGTCTCAGCTCATGTCATTTGGAGCATCACTGGTGTTTCGGCCGCAGATTTACCGGTTTGATATCCTGTGTCGCCTCAAGTTCCAGAGGCTGGCGCTCAAATTTGCGGAGGAGACCACCAGTTCCGTGGGGCCTAACGAATCTTTTACCGTACCGCAGACATGGGAAATTGATGCGGCGTGGAACCTTTACGGGCTTGAGTTCGGCATTTATTTTTAGACATGTCCCGGGCAATATGGCAGACGCGCGGGTCTGCCCCTACGGTGCTAATGCCTTGACACATCAGCCCCATATAGGTTATATTTCATTCTGATCATTGATTTTTTGGCGTGTTTCGTCTTTGCTCACAGCAAAGAGGTATGGTTTGAAACCGAAAAGAAACATTCTCCGAAACATGGCGCCGGTGGTTCTGCTTGCCGGCTGCATTCTTCTATCCTCTCCGGCAATGTGCGATTCCCAGGGCTTCCCTTCGTGGTGGGGTTCCGACCGGTGGTGGGACTGGTCCGACTTCAGGGGGAGCGCGGGCCTGAGATTTTTGATGCCCAAGCTCGTTTCCGGGACGGTGAAGTGGGTGAACAATGAATCCGACCTGCTGGGGAGTTACAATTACGACGATCGGCCGAGCGGATCCAATTTTCAAGCACGCCCGAACAACTATTTCATGGAAGGATGGTTCACCCTTTACGTGGACCGACTGGCCTTGCGGGCCCACTTTGAAGAAGATCACAAATTTAACGGAATGATCGGCACACAATCCTTTGCCCCGTGGCAGGTCAGCCGGTTGAACCCCTCTTATGGTTCTTCGATAGACGATCCTCAAAGATTCTCGGAGTTGAGTGTTGGGTGGACCCGTTTCGGGTTGGACCTGGACCTGGTGCGGTATCCGTTTTTGCGGGCCGGCATCAATTTTGACCGCCACTTCGAGTCCTGCATATTCATCTACAGGCAGGACATCTACCGAGCAAGTTTAGATATTTATTCCACGTATGATCCTTCCTGGGCCTTATCGGTGCCTGTATTTGTGGCCAATTACGAGGATGCCCTTGGTGGCAACGACGAGACCGCCAAAAAATTGACCACGCGTCAGCCTCCGCTGACTATCGGATTGCAGGCCACGGCCATTCCAGGCCGAATCTATGGGATACCCGTGACGGCCCAGGCCAGGTTCCGTGTGCCCATGCCCTTTATTTACAAGTTGCTGCAGGCCGGTGCCGAGGCAAGGATCACGGAATGGGAAGTTTCCGCGGGCGCGAGGCCCAACGTGTGGCAGACGAGCCTGTACGGGTATGCCACATTTGCCATGGGTATCGAAGCCGGGTTCCGATCCACATACCTGGATATGTCGACCAACGACGGCAAATGGGCTGTCAAGGCCAACTGGCAGAGCGCCTTCGTGCAGGTGGGGTTGTATTATTAGGCTTTCTATTGCCGGTCTTAATTCCTTGAAAATCAAACGCTGTTATAGGGAGGCCTCGGTGGCACAATCTCTGCGGAGCCGGGCCTTGATCTCCTTGTGCAACGCCTCTATTTCATCCAGCGTTTCCGGCTGGCCGGTCGGGACGTTGTCCAGGGAGTCGAGCACTATCCTGGATATGTGATTGAAGGGGATTCTCTCAGACAGAAAAAGTTCTACAGCCACTTCATCGGCAGCATTCAGCACGATGCAAGCAGCGCTTTCACCCTGTTCCAAAGCGTTATAGGCCGCCTTGAGCAGCGGGAATTTTCCCATGTCCGGCGCCTGAAAATTCAAGACTCCCAGGGCTGGGAAGCTCACCGGTTCTGTGCCGGAACTGATCCTGTCCGGATACGCCAGGGCATGGCTTATGGGTATCCGCATGTCCGTGGCGCCCAATTGCACGAGAATCGATCCGTCCATAAACTCGACCATGGAATGGACAATACTCTCCGGATGGATTACCACTTCTATTCGTGACGCGGGCACGTCGAACAGCCACCGGGCTTCTATGACTTCCAACCCTTTGTTCATGAGAGTGGCTGAATCAATCGTCACTTTGGGCCCCATCTTCCACCGGGGATGTCTGAGCGCCTGATCTCTCGTGATGCGCTGCATGCGCTTAACCGGCGTGTCGCGAAAAGGCCCTCCGCTTGCCGTAAGAATAATTCTCCGTATCTCGGCATCCCGGTTACCTTGAAGGCATTGGAATATTGCCGACTGTTCCGAGTCCACAGGGATGAGCGTGATGCCTTGTGCGGCAACGGTATTCATGAAGAGCTTCCCAGCCATGACAAGGACTTCCTTGGTGGCCAGTGCCAGGTCTTTGCCCGCCTCAACCGCGGCAAAACACGGCCGCAGCCCCGCGCTTCCAGGCAGGCCCCCCACCACGAGGTCGGCATGTTCCGCTGTTGCGGCTCGATGGAGGCCCTCCATGGAGTGCCCGATCCACAGGCGGCCCGAGTAATCCGAAAGACGACTTTTCAGTTGTGCAGCGGAAGTCTCTGTTGAACAGCAAACGATCCGGGGATGGAATTCCCTTACCTGCCGCTCCAGCAACTTCACGTTGAGACCCGCGGCCAGGGCTTCAATTTTGAATAACCCCGGATGCAGGCGAACCAGTTCGAGAGCCTGAACACCGATAGAGCCGGTAGAGCCCAAAACGGAAATGCCCTTCATCAAGGCACCGCATTGAGGGAGAGAATCAGAAAATAATAGGTGGCTGGAAACGCAGGAATAAGACTATCCGCCCTGTCCAATATGCCGCCGTGGCCCGGCATGACGGCTCCGAAATCCTTGATGGAGAGCCTTCTCTTTATAGCCGAGGCGCAAAGATCCCCCAGTGGTCCCAAGACAGCCAGGACAAGGGTCAACTGGGATAGCACGCACAGGGATGGAAGACTTGGGCACACTATCTTCATAATGACCATGCCCGCGAAACTGCCGGCCACGCATCCGCCCAGCCCTTCCACGGTCTTGCCGGGACTGATCTTGACGGAAAAATGATGTTTCCCGTAGAACTTCCCGGCAAAGTAGGCGCCGGCATCACCGAGGCAGATGACTACCAGAACGAACAAAACCCATACAGCGCCTTGACTCAAACGTTCCAACAGAACGGCATGTCCAAGGGGAATGGCCACATAAGCGGCCACGAAAATCATTTGAGCTGCGGAATCGACAGTATTGTCAATAACGTTGTAGAGAAACAGGTGCAGCAGCAGGACAGCGAGCGGGAACAAAACCACAATCGCGGGAACAGACCCGGCAGGGAGAACCGCGAACGCCAGGACCACCACAGCGGCCATGGTTACTGTCAGTGCTTTCCCCGGCGACGTCTTGATTGCCGGCAAATTCCTGGAGAGTTCCCACACGCCGATACTGGAGCAGATGAGCACGAGTACGGTCACGCCGATGGTCCCTCCCCACAACACGACCGGCACGATGACGGCTGCGGCAATTATTGCTGATAAGATCCGGACGCCGAGCATTATTAGTACCCGCCTCTCTGTGCATCTTGTCTCTGTTCGGATGTCATACCGTACCTTCTCTGTCTCGACGTGTAGGCTTCCAGGGCCTCACTGAAAGTTTCGTCGTCAAAATCGGGCCACAACACGGGCGTAAAAAAAAGTTCCGTATAGGCCGATTGCCACAAGAGAAAATTACTGATACGGACTTCTCCTCCAGTACGGATGAGCAAATCCGGGTCGGGCATTCCCTGTGTGTCCAGCATATTTGCAAACAATTCCTCAGTTACCTCACTCTCGCCGATCCTTCCTGCTTTCAGATCCTGTGCGATTCTCAGGGCCGCGGACATGATTTCTTGCCGTCCCCCGTAGGACAAGGCAATACTGAGGACCATGCTCTTGTTTCCACTCGTCCGTTGCTTTGCCGCTGAAATTTTTGCCGAGAGGCTCTGGGGCAAGCGGCTCACATCACCGATGGTTCTCAAGGCGATGTCGTTGGCGTGTATTTCTTCCAGTTCTGAGTCAATGAATTGAGACAGAAGCTTCATGAGGCCGGATACTTCGCTTTTTGGTCTTTGCCAGTTTTCTGTGGAAAAGGCGTAGAGAGTGAGGAATCGTATGCCTTGACGTCGGCAAAATTCCACGGCCCTGCGTACCGACCTGGCCCCCTGACGATGGCCCTCAAGCCGCGGCAATAGCCGTCCATTGGCCCATCTGCCGTTTCCGTCCATGATAATGGCCACGTGCGTCGGTAAGTGCAACGCCTCTTCAGGCCGTTCAGAAGCTGGATACAATAAACTCTCCCGGGAAGTATCACAACCGCAGTGATCCTGAATCAAATTGCGTTTAAGATGTGCTCACAAAATTGAAGGATGTCCGCTCCATGCGGCAATCAGATCTCCATGATCTCGGCTTCTTTCTCAACCATGATTGATTCAACCTTGGCAATGGAGTTGTCGGTAGTCTTTTGGACTCGTTCCTGAGCCTTGTGCATGTCATCCTCAGAAATGTCCTTGTCCTTTTTCATGTCCTTGAGCATATCATTTGCATCGCGGCGGTGATTGCGAATCTGGACCTTGAATTCCTCGGCCATTTTCTTGACTATTTTCACCAGTTCCTTGCGGCGTTGCGCGGTCAGCGTTGGGAGCACTATTCGTATCAACTTGCCGTCGTTCATGGGCGTCAAACCCAGCTCAGATTTGAGCACGGCTTTTTCGATGTCCGGAATGGCCTTTGAATCCCAAGGTTGAATGACTATCTGGCGAGACTCCGGGATTGAAAGAGTGGCCAATTGGTTGATGGGGGTAGGGCTACCGTAATAATCGGCCACTAACCCATCCAGCAGGGCGAGCGATGCTCTTCCGGTGCGTACACGTCGTAGGTCCTTCTGGAGAGTCTCTATGGACTTATCCATGGATTCCTTCATGTCCTGGAGTAATTCATCTATCATGCTGCCCTCAAGATATCAGAGTGCCTATTCTTTCCCCACGCAGTGCCCCGGCTATGTTACCCGGCACGTGCAGGTCCAGAACGATGGTGGGGATATTCTCCCTGCTCAAAATCTCCACACTTGCGGCATCCATCACTTTCAGCCCGCGGCGCAATACTTCCTGGTGGCTGATTGACTCAAAGAATACCGCGTCCGGATGTTTCCTCGGATCCTTGTCGAAAACTCCCCTGACCTGTGTTGCCTTGATCACGACCTCAGCTTCAATCTCGACCGCCCTGAGAGCTGCGGCGGAATCGGTGGTGAAACAAGGGTTCCCGGTGCCTCCTGCAAATATGACGACTTGTCCCTCCCGAACGTATTTCAGGGCTGTTTCCCGTTCGAAAGGTTCGACAAACTTCCCAACCGGGAAGGCCGACATGGTGCGCGCCGAAACGCCGACGGCTTCCAGGGCTGATCGTAGCACCATTGCATTCAGCACGGTTGCAACCATACCGATGTGGTCGCCCACCAGGGGCGGCACACCCAGTGAGGAACCAGCGGCTCCCCGGAAGATGTTCCCCCCCCCGATGACTATACCCAGTTCGACGCCCAGACGGCTTGCTGCGGAAATCTCGCGGGCGATTTCGGATACTTGCCGATGGTCAAACCCAAAATCCCGGTCTCCGGCTAATGCCTCTCCGGAAATCTTGAGCAGCGCTCGCCCGTATCGCCGGGATTCACTCATCTTTACTAATTTCCGCCCAGTTGGAATCGAACGAAGCGGCATACTGTTATGTTTTCGCCAAGTTGAGCCATTTTTTCCCGGATCAGGTCTGCAACTTTCTTGTCCGGATCTTTGACAAAGGGTTGTTCGAGCAAGCAAACTTCAGAAAAGAACTTGTTCAATTTTCCTTCGGCTATTTTCTCGAGGATTTTGTCGGGTTTGCCGGCTTCCTTGGCCTGGGCCATGTATATTTCCTTTTCCTTGGCGATCACGTCTTCCGGAACATGCTCCTGGGCCACCCATTGTGGCGAGCTGGCGGCCACGTGCATGCAGATGTCTTTGACAAGTTCTGCAAACTGATCGGTCTTGGCCACAAAATCGCTCTCACAATTTAGTTCCAGGAGAACACCTAATTTTCCGGTCATGTGGATGTATGATCCGACTCTACCTTCCGATGTGGCACGGCCTTCTCTTCTTGCAGCCTTGAGGGCTCCTTTTTTGCGCAGATATTCAATGGCCTTTTCCATGTCGCCGTTTGTTTCCACCAAGGCCTTTTTGCAGTCCATCATTCCCAATCCGGTTTTGTCCCGGAGTTCTCTTACCAATCCTGCCGTTATTTCCATTTACCAATCTCCTGTCGCCGTTGAGGCGTTCACCTGTTATCTTTGATCCTGTCGTGGTTTTTGATGTCCGAACCCAACCGGCATCCTCCGGCGTCAATGTCGTGTGACGGGCATACGTGCCCTTTGCAGGTCAAAGCCCGCTAGTCCGTCCTCTGTTCACCTTCCACTTCGTCGCCTTCAGCGTCATGTTCCACTTCGTCCGCGTATTCCGACGGCTTGCCGTCCTCGGACGATGCGGGATGGTCTGTGAAGTCCATCTCACTAACCAGCACAGGGGATTCTCCGCTGTCCTCGATTAAAGACGCCTCGTAGATTGCGCGACCTTCAATACAGGCATCCGCCATTTTGGACGCAAACAGCCGTATGGCACGTATTGCATCGTCATTTCCAGGGATGACGTAATCAATCTCATCGGGGTCGCAGTTCGAATCGACTATTGCCACGATAGGAATCTCAAGCTTTCTGGCTTCTTTGACCGCAATATTCTCCTTCTTGGGATCAACCACGAAGATCGCTCCAGGAAGCTTACGCATCTCACGAATACCGGCTAAATTCCTGCTCAGTTTTTCTTGCTGTCGTCTGAATTTGACCAATTCTTTCTTGGTAAAATTTGTTTCCTCCGGCTTTTCAAGAATTGCCGTGATGGTGTTGAGACGTTCGATACTCTGCTTGATAGTACTGAAATTGGTGAGCATTCCGCCAAGCCACCTGTTGTTCACGTAGAACTGTCGGCACCGGAAAGCTTCTTCCACAACAGCGTCCTGTGCCTGTTTCTTTGTTCCTACGAACAGGACGCTATTGCCGTGAGCGACGGTTTCCAGCACGAATGCGTATGCTCTTTTGAACAACCTGACGGTCTTTTGCAGGTCAATGATGTAGATCCCGTTGCGCGCGCCGAAAATGTAGGGCTTCATCTTGGGGTTCCAGCGTCGAGTCTGGTGGCCGAAATGAACACCTGCTTCCAAAAGTTGCTTCATGGAGATGAGAGACAATATTTAGCTCCTTTTCGGGTTTTTCCTCCATCCCCGGTGACTTGCGGTTTTGTGCAAGACCCGATAGCGCGGGGATGTGCGAGTTAACCCAATATTTTGGTCAGATTCTTTCTGAAATGCAAGCTGAAAAGGCTCTAGCTGGAAAAAATCTTTGCCGCGTCCAGCGATTCTACTGCATAAACCTTCAAGGTCAGTGCATCAAGTAGTCTTCCCAAAGCCTCATTATCGCTCGTGCCGGCAAGGCTGCCCCCTGAACTTTCACAACATAATTGAGCCACCCATTCCACCATCTTGGCCGACATGGCCGAGCTTCGAGACTCACCGGCATCGCCGAGAACACCATTCAATTCATGGAGATACCGTGCAACGGAATCCTGGGGCCTTTTCAGTAGTTCAGCAAATGCCTGTTGACCGGATTCCATGTCATCGCTGGATATGGACGCATAATCAATCCTCGGTACCGGGAGCGCTTCAATCTCATCTGCGGAAAGGTAATTGTTCGTGCTGGTGAGCTTTATGCGCCAATTGAGCAGGCTGGAATTCAGCAGACCAACCAGGTAATCGATGGGAACCGAGACGTTGGCGATGAAGTTTGTCATGTCTCCCAGGAAGCAACCGGGTTGTACGAGAGCCGCCTTCAGTCGCCGCCCGGTTGCCATGTTCACCACTCTGGCCAGAGCGATACGCTTGTCCTGCCATGGAACGCCCCTGTGTCGAGACCCTGAACGTTGGTCTTCGGAATGTTTTTTGACGGGCAAGGCACGGCTTTGTACTTGAGCAAGGAAGCGTGGCAACATCCAGTCCAGCCGGTTGTTCCGACTTGATGGATGAATCACCCGGAAAGGAGCCACGTGCTCACCACGGATCAAGGGGTATCCCGTAGGTGAAGCCGTTAGGAATTCCCGGTGTACGGTGAGGTTTATCTCCCCCTGATGAACTCTGCCTGCCGCGGCCACATGCTCATTGCCGCGTATCGGGGGATAGTTGAGCAAAATCTCCATGAGGGTTTTTTCTTCATAGCTACCTATGATTGGTATCCTCCAGCCGCTCTTTTTCACCATTGATGTTGGAATCCCGACTCCTCCCGTGCGAGGTATCGGGCCATTACCATTCCATATTACCGGTGCTATTGCGCTGCTCTTTCGGCCCTTGCGGCATACGAGAATTAGTAAAGCCTGGGTAACATGCGGGAAAATCTTGGCCTTTTCCGGTATTACCACCGCGTCTATCACCTCGGAGGTCTCAAGAATCATCTTCCTGAGACTCAACGCAGTCGAGTCGGACAATAATGTTGCAGGCACGATGAATCCAAGGGCACCGTCTCTTCGCAACAGATCCAGTCCTCTCTCAAGCATGAGGCGGTACAGGTTGATCTTGCCCTTGCACGTTTTGAACGCCTGTTTGTAGTAAGCCTGTTGAATCGACCTTTCCCGGATCCCGGATTCCTTCACAGAAACGATTTCGTATGGCGGATTGCCGACGACTGCGTCAAAACCACGGTGATGTCCCTGAAAGATTTCCGGAAACTCCAATGGCCAATCATAAGTTTCTTGTTCCTTGCTGCGAGAAGGGTCTTGGGAATTTTCACGTCGTACTGCACCCGTCTCATCAAATAAGCCAATTTGCACGGCCTTCCTTGGGCCGGGTAAAATTAAAACGCGATCTGCCAAGCTCTTTCGTCCGATCAAGGAATTGCCTACCTTCAGATTGGTTTTGACAAGAGACGCTCCTGCCATGTTGCCTGCTGCGGCATTCTGCAGGTTGGACACGGCAATCCTCACAGCAATCGGATCAAGGTCCACTCCATACAGACAATGTTCCAGAATATGAACCCGTATGGCGGATCTATCACTGGGGTCGATTGTAATGCCGTTGATCAAGGCCCTTTCACGTAAGCTCTCTCTCGTTTCCCGGATGATTTGCCGGAGTCGCCCGTGTTTCTCGTCGGCACACGCACCAACTCTCTGTGAGATCTGTTCAAGGGCTTCCTCGAGGAACAGACCTGAGCCTACAGCGGGATCGAGTAGCCGCAGATCCAGGTACGCCAGGGAATCAGTCACCTGGAGCGCATCCAGGGTTTGGCCGACGATGTGGGAAACAATTGGTTTGGGCGTATAGAAAAGCCCCTGGTTCCTCCTTCCCTGTGCACACGGACGGATGAGAATCTCTTGGCCGTTAAGGAATTCAAGTTTGAAGCCGCGAAGGTACTGGTAGAGATCGCCGATTGCGGCCGGCGTCATGGAGGTGAGTCGCGGCGGCGAAGAATCGTCAACGGGAGCTTGATCCGTCATATAGTTGGGGGGCAGGGCGTTGCGGGTTGACTCAGTTTTGCCGAGAAGGGCATCCACCAGGGTACTGAGGCCGCGGGTGTAGATCATCTCCGGGTCCGGAGACGAGTTGTCTTCGGCTTGAACAAGTTGCCTGATTACAACCGGCAGTGCGACTTCCAGAATGTATTTTGTTATAGCGATTGCCAAAATAGTTGTCCGATTGAGCACGTTATACTGTTTCGCTTTAAGAAAGGTAACCCTCCGAAACAGATTATTGGAGGCGACAGGCGTCCCTGCCTGTCAAGGTTACGCTCATAAAGACGACTTGGTACTAGATATTGGCTATCATTCCCTAGGATTATAGAGGATGAACCTCAAATGCAGGGCCTGCGGCACAGTTCGTTGCCCGGATAACATCACCCACAGAGAGGATCAACTCTCCGTTGGTGCCGCCAATCGGTAAAAACTTTTGAGAACTGCTATATTGTCCAGACCCTAACAACACCACAGGAGTTGGGGTTAAGGAATAATTTATTCTGCATTAGTGGCGCAGGCGTCCCTGCCTGCGATTGGTCTTGGATGTTTCTTGAAAGGCTGGGAATGGCGGGCAGGGACGCCCACCCCACTATAAGAGTTTTTACCCCACAGTAGGGGTTTTAACCCCCACAGTAAGAGTTAACCCCCACAGTAAGAGTTAACCCCCACAGTGAAAGTTATAATGCTTCTCAAAAGTCTTTTCGGTCAAGCTGGGAGCGCAGGCATCCAGCCTGCAAAAGATTCTGTATCCCCCGGTGCAGGCTGGAAGCCTGCGCTCCCGGGGGACGGATGCTCAAAACCTGCCGAATCGCAGGCAGGGACGCCTGCGCCAGTGCGCCTGTGAGCGTACTCAAACAGAGAGGTGCAAGTCCTCTCCAGGTTAACGCTACAGCCTGTAGCCGACTGTAACTGCGTCGCCGTGAGGCGGGGT
>Ga0247841_10005587_pt1 | contig 20194 bp, 23 predicted proteins | sample LaCruzMarch2015__2_FD_192410 | JGI IMG/M metagenome (GOLD analysis project Ga0247841, IMG submission 192410) | Freshwater microbial communities from meromictic Lake La Cruz, Castile-La Mancha, Spain - LaCruzMarch2015_18m | ecosystem: Environmental > Aquatic > Freshwater > Lake | place: Spain... | reverse complement strand
TCAGGAACAGCTGGGACATCAGGAACAAATGGTGTTGCAGGTGCTTCAAACACATCAGGAACCAATGGTACGACGGGTGTCGCTGGTCAAAGTAAAACATCAGGAAGTTCCGGAACATCAGGAACTGATGGAAAGTCTGGTTCATCATTTACATCAGGAACATCAGGAACAAATGGTATTGCAGGTGGGAGTGGATTGTCAGGAACATCAGGAACAGCTGGGACATCGGGAACAAATGGTATTGCAGGTGGAAGTGGATTGTCAGGAACATCAGGAACAGCTGGGACATCTGGAACAAATGGTGTGGGTGGTTTATCATATACATCTGGAACATCAGGAACAAATGGTGGTGGTGCTGGAATATCATACACATCAGGAACATCAGGAACAAATGGTATCGCAGGTGCAAGTGGGATTTCTGGCACAAATGGAACGAATGGTGTATCGGGTGGAAGTGGAATTTCTGGTACATCCGGGACAACTGGTGTATCCGGCGGTAGTGGAACATCTGGAACAAATGGTGTGGGTGGTTTATCATATACATCAGGAACATCAGGAACAAATGGTGGTGGTGCTGGTATATCATTCACATCAGGAACATCAGGAACAAATGGTGTTGCTGGTCAATCCGCTACATCTGGTACAAATGGAACAGCTGGTGGTACTGTCGGATCCAATACATCTGGAACTTCCGGAACGGCGGGAACAAGTGGTGGAGCTGGAACAAGTGGTTTAACTGTAAATGGTACATCTGGAACATCGGGAGCAAATGGTGGTAATGGTACATCAGGTACAAGTGGAGCAAATGGTGGTAATGGAACATCGGGTGTTAATGGTGGTAATGGAACATCGGGTACAAGTGGAGCAAATGGTGGATCAGGAACATCGGGTACAAGTGGAGCAAATGGTGGATCAGGAACATCGGGTACAAGTGGAGCAAATGGTGTATTACCGGGAATTGGAAGTAATTATGAATTATTATTCAGAGATACAGCGGCAACTTACGGTTATAATACAAATGCAGCAGTTTATAGAGATTCTAGTAATCAATTAACAGCAGCTAACTTCATACTTGGTTCTGATATTTCATTAAAAACTAATATCGAAAAGATAAAATCTGATTTGATTGATATTGAATACAAAAAATTCGAAATGAAATCTAATTTAGGTGATATCAGATATGGTATAATTGCTCAAGATTTGATAAAAATTAATCCGGAATTAGTTTATGGAATTGAAGGAAATTATAAAGTGAAATACATAGATTTATTAATTTATGAAGTAAGTTATCTGAAATCCAAAATTAAAGAATTAGAAAATAAGATAAAATAAGATCACAAAAAATGGACAATATTTCAAATATTGTCCATTTTTTTAATATTTTGTTTTTATTTACCGTCTTTCAAATTAATCATTGTATTAAAATCATAAAGATTTTTAGAAGTTCTCCATCCAAAATCCAATTTCATTTCGAAAATGAAATCAATTCTTTTATTTCTTTTTAACAATTCGATATCTTCAACTTTGACTCTTTGAACAACAAAAGCATTATTTCGATAATAAGCAATAACACCTACAGTATTTATTTCTTTACCCAAAGCAGTTAATTCATTATTATTTAAATTTGGTTTTGCATAAACAGTTAAATTTCTATAATAATCTAATTGTCCTCTTGAATTAGGATTTAATATTGGGATACCATTTGAATCGAATTGTGGTGGTGGTGTATTTTCAACTTTATCTGTTGTTCCGGTGTTTGTTGTAATTGTAGTTGTTCCAGTACTTGTTATTGATGGTAAATTTGTTCTGATGTCAACAAATTTCATGTTTTCGAATATTTTAAATTTACCACTATATAATAAAGTTTTTGTTTTATTTGCATTTAAAATAATATAAAAATTATCAAATTTGTCTTTTGACATTTGTTTTAAAACAGGAATATCTTCTTGATTAACTTTAAATACTACTATACCCAAATCAAATTGATTTTCATTTGTTTGATAATAAATATCTTTTTCAATTGTTTTTGTATCTGATCTAAAAACTAAATTTAATTTTCCATTCATCATGACATTACCTAAACTATAAGGTAAAATAGGTGCATCTTGGGAATCTTGTTTTCCTATTTGAAATTTAAGAACATTATCAAATGGTGTAACAATAACATTTAAAGTTCCCATCGGTTTATAATCACTTTGACTATTAGTATAATTACTAGCTAATATTTTATAATTATTAACTAAAATTGGGAATGGTACTTTAACAACATTTAAATTCGCTATATTTGGATTATAATTATTATTTCCAAAATTCATTATTTTATCAGCTTTATAATTATAAATCTTTGGTTTAGTAACAGTTGAAACATCTAATTTGGCTAATTTCTTACCATATTTCAAAAGATTTGTTGTTAAACCAATTGATGCAAATCTACTTATTGAACTATTATCAACTAAATCCATAACCCTCATTTCTACATCTATAGCAGCGGTGGTATTTGAATATTTGATAATAGGACGATATTCTAATTTTTGTGAGAAATTTTCTGTTACTAAAAATGTAGTTGGAAAACCACTAATTAAATTTTCTTCATATAGAGTAACAACATATTCAATATTTATTTTTTTCCCTTTACTTTCTAAATCGTTAACAAAATTATCAAGATTTTCATTTGAATTTTGATAAGTTCCGTAAATTTCAAAGAAATCCCAATCACTTGATTCTGAAATAGTTACACCCAAAGTTTGATATTCTGGTTGTCTTGATATTGATAATTTCGATGTATCACTTAAAAAATAATAATCTGTACCTAACGTATTTACTTTTGATGTGATGAAAGAAAATTCAAAAAATATCGGACAAGTTAAACTTAAACCCAATCCATTTGTTAAGTGATCATTAATTGAATCCGGTGTAACTTGATTTACGTTTGGATTTATATCTCTTTGATTACTGACATCATTTATGGATGGTATATAAAATTGAAGATATTTTCCCCATTCTCTACCGTTGTAAAGAAATGGTTGACCAAGATTTATCATATATTCTGCGTATTCTGTCGATCCACTAATTATTTGAATACCAGATTTGTCATAATAAAAATTACTCAATGGATATTTTTTCTTATTGTAATAATCGTAAGCATAAATATTTAAAAAGATACCAACATAAACATCGAAATCATAGTTTGTAGGAAGATAAAGGGTGACTCTATCATACATTACGGGTGCGGTGAAATAATTCTGTACTTTTAAGAAATTGAATTTTGTAGTATCAATTTTAGAATATTTCTTTAAGACTGGATCTACTTGAAATAAATTATGGTTTAAATCGTTGTAATTAGACGTTGAGACGAAGTTTCTAGTACCTTTACTAAGATCAGACCATATTTGATAATTCTCACTTATATGATTAGAATTATATTCATATTCCAATAAAATATTTGGGTCTAGATTTATTAATTTCTTTGTTGGTGTTGCTGCCATCCTGAATGTATTTCTTTTTCTTTATATATTAAAATCATGGTGTTGAAATACATGAAAAAGGGGAAACCATCGTTCATAATAATATTTCTTGTTTCATCCTATCACTACTTTTTAAATTCATTTCTGAACAATCATCCATAGTTGGATAGTCCGCAAGCGTAATTTCGGGACAACGCATCCCTACAATTCTTTTTCCTTCATTTTCAATGTTCATTGATGCATTTTTATCTCTATCATGTTTTGTATTACATTTAGGACAAATCCATTCACGTTCATTTAATTTTAATTGTTCATATTTGTAACCACAAACATTACATAATTTACTTGAAGGAAACCATCTATCTATCACAATCAAATTCCTAGAATACCATTCACATTTATATTTTAATTGTCTAAATGTTTCATAAATACTTAAATCCCGAATTGATTTAGCTAGATGATGATTTTTTAACATACCTTTAACATTCAAATCCTCAATAACTATCGTTTGGTTCTCACGAACTAAGTGGGTTGTAATATTATGTATGTAATTTATTTTTATGTTATTTAATTTTTCGTGTTTTTTTGCTAGTTTTATTTTAGCTTTATATCTGTTATGACTACCGACAATTTTTTTAGATAATTGTTTTTGTAGTTTGATTAATATCTTTTCATTATTTTTTCTTAATTTTAAATTATTAAATACTTGATCATTTGAACAAACCATGAAATCTTTGATGCCAACATCAATACCGATAATATCATTAATTGGTTTTGGTTGTTCTAATGGAATAATATTTTTAATTAAAATTGAAAGAAAATATTTATCAGATTTTGTTCTGGTTAATGTTGCTGATCTAATTTTATCTTTATTATCAGATAAATATTTTTTATCTCTATTTGAACATTTAAATTTTAAATTTTTGAGTTGTTTACCCAATGTTATTTGATTATTTGAATATTTATTTAATTTTGAAATTACATTTAAGGGAAATCTACAAGATTGTTTATCATCATGTTTTGATTTAAATTTAGGAAAACCATTGTTATTAATAAAAAATCTTTTATAACCATCTAACAAATCAATTATTGATTGTTTTAAAACTCTAGTATTATGTTCTTGTAAATAAGAAAATTCACTTGTTTTAGTTAAATATTGATGAAAATAATTACCTAATTCTTTTAAACCAAAATTTGTTTTATCTGTGTTATAAGTGTTCATTTTCTTTTCTAAACACATATTATATACTTTACGATACGAACCACATAAACGATTAATATAATCGGATTGATTTTGGTCTGGATAAAGTTGTATTTTAATTGATTTAAACATAAAATAAAAATGGAGTGTTTTTTATACTCCATTTTATATATTAATAAAAAAAGGTCATTTTTTTCAAAACAACCTTTTCCGAATCAGAAGAAACCACTCCCCTTTTTCTGTCAAACCAAAAACCCAAATCAGATTCACTTTTTGTGAATCATATCTTTATTTCCTTTTCTTCTCTTTATTTGTTCCAACAACATATTGGTTTCCACAATTGAAGAAATTTAATTCTTTATTCAAGGTGCAACCTTTCATACACCAATTCATACAAGAAACAGCTGTACATTTTTCGATTGATTTCTTTTTCTTTTCAAAAAGATCTGTTATTAATTTTTTGGATATTTTCATTTTTAATTTATTTTAGGGTTGTTTGTAATAAAATCTTTAAGTATTTTTCCTATTTCGAACCAAGTTGATCTTTGAAAATCACTATAATCTGGTTTGATAAATAAAAACATTCCGACTATGGAAACGGTAAAAATCAAGGTAAAAATCATCCATATTAAATAAAGTAATGAATTGATGGTTTTATCCGATTCCATTCTTACCAAGTCATATCCCATTTGCATCCAAGTTGACCTCTTATAATTAGCTATAAATATAAACATTCCAACTATTGTTACAGTAAGGAAAAGGGTTGCAATCATCCAAAAAATTAATAACCAGAATTTCATAAATCTTCTATTTTAATATTATTTTCTTCACGATATTTCAATTCATTTTCAAATTCTTTTCTATATCTTTCAGAAATAGATTTTACATTATCTAATACAGCTTGTATATGACTATTTGACATTTCTTTCAAAAATACATATTTCAAAGGTTGATCCAAATTTTTTCCATATGTCCCCCATAACATTACTTCACGTGGTTCAAATCCGAGATTCAACATGAAATCCAAATCTTCGGTATAATACCAAAAACCGGGAATATTTGGGATTAGTCCAGTATTTACACAAAGTTGTGTGAATCTTAAATCCGGGTTTTCTAACCAAAATTTTTCTAGTTCATCATAATCTGGTTTGAATTCTGAAAAATTTACAACTTCTTTTTCAGAAATATCCAAAACATTATTTCTACTTTTTAAGAGGGAAATATATGGTTTTATTCTTTCTATTGGTCTCATTTATTCTTTAAATATTTTTTAACATCTTCCGGATTGATAACGATAACAAATATGGTATCATTTTTTCCTGATGTAATATTTGTAGTTGAATTATTATCTTTTGTTTTACCACCACTAAAAATATCCATTGGTGTTTTATCAAGAATTTCAACTTTTGTTACAAAATCATCGGTGTGTCCTCTGTTACTGAAGATATTTTTCAATCCCCAAACTTCATGATAAGATACTTTTACCTTCCAATTTGAATCTGCTGCTTTTTTAAGCATTTCAATTAATTCTGGATTTTCACTATCATTATCAATTGAAAACTGAAATGTTGAACTAGTATTCATTCCTGTTTGGGTGAGATTTAATTCACCTTCCCAACTAGGCCACCAAACACCTTTTTGTGAAAATTTGGGTAGGAAACCAATCCTTTCACCCTTTGAATAATTTTCTTTACATGAACTCATTAAAAGAGTCATAACACCGATTAATAAAAATAAAATTGTTTTTTTCATATTGTTGTTATTTGTTTAATTATACTTCTGTTTCATTTACTTCGATTTCACCATCACTTAATTTCATTCTAACTGAAACTTGTTTGGTTATAGTTTTTGGTTTACCAACTGGTTCTTTAAATGAATGCCAACTATCTGTTAAATATTCTTGTCTTGAATATACATTTACTTCATCCGTCATAATCCAATCGGTATATTTTCTATAAAATATTCTTTGGAAAAAATTTGAAGCATCTCTTCTCCACAATAAATCTTTTCTTTCTTTTGATAAGGCATCAATGTATTTTTGTTGTATCATATTTTATTTTTAACGTTGTCCAAAACTATATTTACTGATGTAAATAACCAAATTATCGTTTGGAATATTATCTGTATTATGTGATCTTATCATCAAATTATAACCTTTATTGAGAATTTCGTCAATAATTTCATTTCTTCTCTCAACACTATAAGTCATTTCTTGATTATGTTCATAACAAAAATCGTTTATTTTCTTACCATTCCAATAATAAATAATTATCTTTTTCATCGAACTTTAATTTTACTGATTAATTTTCTTCTATCTTCTTCAATTTGATTCAATTTTTCATTTGCCTTACTCCATTCTTTGGTACTTTTAGTTAAAGTGTCGAGAATTTTCATTTGATTTTCATCGACTCTTTTTACCATTAAATCACCATTTGAATGTAAATAATGAATTTTGATTTTTGTACCAAGTTTTGTACCTATCAATCTTTTCTTTATAGAATCACTTATACTGGTTTTCAACAATTCATCTAATGTATGATAATATTTTTTTCCAATTTTATCAACATCACAATAGTAATGGGGACCATGACAAGGTTCATTATTACAACTGTCGTACCACATAAAATATTTAACTTCTTCCATTATTTATTCATTTTTATAAAAGTATATAAAATTATTGAAATAAAAAAATTAAAAATATTCGTTTAATTTTGTAATTATATTTTCTTTATATGATATTCTTAATAAATTTATGTTATTATTTTTACAAAAAATATTTTTAATGGTATCTTTTTTAATAGAGTCTTTTAATTTTTTTTCACCCCATTCAGTAATTTTACTATGTTGTAAACCATCATATTCAATACATAGATTATATTTTTCTAAATAGAAATCAAATTTTAATCTTCTTATGTCTTTACAATCATCAAACATTTTTTGTTTTTTGAATTCTATTTGATTTTTAATTAAATACCATTCTATTATTTTTTCACCTTTTGAATCTTTACACTTTGGACAACCGTGACCTCTTAAATGACTATCTACAATTTGTATAAAAATACCATGTTTAGGACAAATTATTTTTGTTTTACTGCGAGTACCATTTATTTTGGATAAACTATAATCATATTTATTTTTATGAATATCTTTAGAACGTTTAATGAAATCATCATCTGTTAATTTTTTATTACCCTGACAAGTGGGACATTTTTGACCACTTAAATGATGTCTTGGTTCTTGTTCAAAAATTCCATGTTTAGGACAAATTATTTTTACTTTTGTTCTATTATTTTTGTAATTTTTTATTAATGAATAATCATAAAAATTATCATGTATTTTATTAGATCTTTCTATAAATTTATCACCACCTATTTTTTCACCAAATTGAGGATTACATTTATTACAACCCTTTCCAAGTAAATGATTATACGGTAACTGTTCGAATATTCCATGTGTGAAACATACAATTTTAATTTTTTCTTTTATTCCATTATATTCTACTTTTGAATAATCGTATTTATTACCATGAATTTTAATACATTTTTTAATAAATTCATTTTGTGTTTGTTTTTGCATTATTTATACCGTTATTTTTAACAGTATATATTAATTCTTCCAAGTCTTTTATTTCTAATATTATAATACCCATTTCGATAGCTTTATTTTCCTTTGAACTTCCAGAACCTTTTTTCTTCATTACTAAATAAGTAGTATTTCTAGATACACTATCTAAAACTTTACCACCCATTTTTTCAATTTCTTTTTTAAGTTCTTCATTTCTAAATCCGGTAAAAACAAAAGATTTACCAAATAATTCAGAAGATGTTGCTGTAAAAGGTTCACCTTTTTTAATTGAAATTGGAAGTGTGGAAATCCATTCGAAAAAACGATCATAATTACTACAATAAATAAGGGCAGAAGAATCCGAGAACCCTTTTATTTTCATCACTTGTGAAACTGATGGTTTTTGTGTAAAATGTTCCAAAAGAACAAGTTTTTTACTACCTAAACTAAATCCACTTGTTGGATCTGTAAATAAACCAGAAGCGTGTTGGAGTTTTGAAAGTGTGATCCCTTGAATTTTAGATTGAATTGCATCATAAATATTTGACGCTTTACTATCACCCATTCTTTCTAATTTTTTGAAATCATCAATAGACATTGCTAAAATTTTCTGAATTGTATCATAACCAGAATTGTATAATTGTCTGAATGTTGTTTCTCTTACACCTTTTACATCAAGAATATCGAAGAATGATGTAATTTGTTTAATTTTTCTATCGGTACAATTATCATTTGTACACATTAAATGTGTGTTTGTATCATTCCAAATAAGAATTGTTCCACAACTTGGACAAGTTGAAGGGAAAAGATAAAAATCATCTGATTTTTTAACAACATCAACAAGATACGGAATTACCATTCCACTACGCATTACTCGTATAATTGCACCTTTTCCAATTCCTAAATCATAAATCATTTTAGCATTGTTACAAGTAACATTTGTAACTTCAGCACCATCTAATATAACTGGTTCAACTTCAGCGACTGGAATAACAAATCCCAATTTAGAAACTTCTAATTTTAATCCTAAAACAGATGTTTCTTTAACTTCTTCAAATGAAGCTTTGTAAGCTCTAGCGTAACCCGGATTCATAACATCTGGGTTATCTTTTGTTGAACGTTCTGATTCAATTGAATTACGAAGATTTTTATCATTTACTTCGATGATAAGACCATCAATTTCAAACATTTTACTCCAATTATCAAAAACACCCCTTAAATATTCAGTATTCAAATTGTCAACAGTTTGAAGAATATAAGGAACTTCAGGTGAATTAAAATATTGATTGAGAATGTCAAGTTGTGTACTCTTATCCATATCAATTCCACAATAGAAACCATACCTCATATACACAACATCATTGAAAGCTGGTTTATTTTCTTTCTTATATTTATTGAAAAGACCACTTACACGATTTCTTCCGTTATCAAATCCATCAATATCACCCAATACTGTTTTGGAATGTTTCTTCTGAAATACATCTTTTGTGATAAGAGCTTCACCAGTGGTATAAACTGATGGTGCGTATTGATATGAAAGTAAAAATGATTCGATTTTATCTTTCGAATATTTTTCCATTACATCTTTAAAATGTGGATCTGAATTTTGTCCGATAGAACCGTCACCCCTTGTCCAAGCTTTTGATAACTTGACATCATTAAGAATGGAAAGACCATCATATTTGGGTGTGATACAAAGAATCGTATTTAATGGAATTCCTTTTTTAATCATCCACGCTTTTAATTCATCGTAAGATTTAACTTTACTCATTGAAGCCATAATCAAAGGAAGGTTTTCCTTACGTTCATCATCTGGGGGAGTTTCACCAACTTTTACAACCCTTTTATTATCGGGGTCTAAGTCAGCTAATTCGTCAAGATGTGAATCATAAACTGAATCGGGAACAATCTGTTTTCCTTCGAATCTGTAAGAATAATTCCATTGATCCAAAAGAGTTTCTAGTTCTTTAATTCGGGCGGTGTTATCGTTTTCCATTTTTATAAATTTTTATGATACAAAGATACGGTATTTCTGTGATATAAAAAAATTACATTTTAATTAAATCTTCTAATATTTTTAATCTATCTTTCATATCTATAGGTTCTTTTATATCATATGAATAATTTGATGCAATTAATTCTAATCTTATTTTTTCAACGTAATCATATAATCCATCTATAGTTGAACAATCAGCAATAATTTCTTGATGAACATCGGATGGATCTGAACTTGTATCCTTATAGATAATATAATTATTTTTATCTAATTCATTGTAAATACTATCAATAATGAAATCGTTGATTAAATTTGAAGTTTCTTCACCATATATAGAATTTAATAGTATATTACTAATAGAATTATAATCATCCATAAAGTTAATAAGATCTAATCCATTATCATAAATGGTTTTTTCTTTTTTACCTTTTTCAATAGATAAAGTAATAAATTTTTCAAATGCTTTCTTTTTCATCTTTTTTAATTGGTTGGTTTAATATTTGTTACCATAAAATCATATTCTTTAGATTCTTCGGGAGTACATTCTCGTTTGTAACCCAAATTACAATCAGAAAAATCACATCCACACGGAGCGATATCTGATATTTCACAACCACAACCATCAAAGTCACAAGTTGAATAGAGTCCGGTATAACCTTTTTTCACCATATAGGATTTGAGTCCTTCAATGGTTTTTCTTATTCCCGCTTTCATTTTTTATTTTTATCATCTAACCATTTTGAAACCAATTGAAGTGCTCTAACATAATTATATTTTTCTTGTGTGATTTCTTTTTCATCATCAAAAGAATGACAACCAGCACTTTGTTCAAACCCCTTATAATATTTGCCATTTTTTTCAAATATCCAACTTCTCCAACCAATTTCATTTTCAATTAGTTTTTCAATAACATCTTTCGGATTGATTATTACTTTTTGTGTAAAATTTGCATTTATTTCCATAATTTTATAATTTTTATAATGATCCGTCAAAGAAAACTACGACATCTTTAGTGTCGTAGATGAATTTGACAAAAAATGATATTTTTAATTTAATATATACATTTAACTAGAAATAGTTTTAAATAGTTCTTTGATGTAATGATTATATGGTTCTAGATTAACAACTTATTAATCTAGGTAAAATCATAAAAAAAGTAGTCAGCGAAAACCAAGCACTAATGACTTAATTTTAACATCGTTAAAACGATGCTGCTATGACTCCCCTTGAAAGACAGGATGTGCCAATGCAAAAACAATAAACAACATTATCGGTTTTTTTAAGACCGATCGACAGGAACTGCCGATTACGAACGTGGAGCAAAAATAAGACCACTTGTGGCATAAGCTATGAAGCGTTTAAAAAGAAGGATCATTTTTGATCCCGAAACTACGACATCTTTAGTGTCGTAGTAGTTCATCTTTCATCAATTAAACCAAAATATTCACCAAAATATTCTTGTGCTTTTTCTGAACCAATTTCATCTAAAATATCATTTTCATTGAAATATGATAAAATATCAGAAATTGTTAAATTTTCTAAAACATTATCAATATCAGCTTCATCTAATGATACTTCCAATTGTCTATAACCCTGTGGATCAATAACAACCCTCGAACAAATAATTTTAATATCTTTTATCATATTTTAATTTTTTATCATATCAATAAATATATGAAAAATTAACAATATAAAAAAATTTTTTTAAATTATTATCTTCTACCGCTTCTTGGTTGTGTAGATGGTGTAGTACTTCTCTGAACTGGTGGTGAATAATTCCTTTGTGGTGGTGTTCTCTGAACTGGTGGTGAATAATTCCTTTGTGGTGGTGTACTTCTTGGTTGTGAATAATTAGATGGATTGTTTCTTTGAACAGGTGTAGAATAATTCCTTTGTGGTGGTGTACTTCTTGGTTGTGAATAATTATTATTTCTATGTGTATTTGGTTGAGTTCTAGGACTTACATATTCTTGACTATTTCTAGGTTGACGATAAGATGGTGGATAATATGATTTTTCATTTCTTGGTTGGACGTAATTTGGATTAGTTTGTCTAGTATTTGGTCTTGAATATCTAGGGTTTTGTTGTGTATTCCTTTGATTTGGTTGTGAATATCTAGGATTTGTTTGTCTAGTGTTTGGATTTATTTGTCTAGAATTTTTATTTTGTATTCCATTATGATTATAACCATGTCTTGGTCCATAATAATGACCATAATAATTGTGATGATAGTAATGATTCCAACACCAATAAGGATATCTAAAATAATATGGATATCCATATCCATAATAATAAGGATAATATGGGTATCCAAAAGAATATCCAAAATAAAAGTAAGGGCTCCAATTATAATAAGGTGTTGATTCTATTATATTGATAGTTATATTTTCATATGGTTGATTGTTACCGGATTGATAATTTTGGTATTCATCATAAAAAGTTTGTGATATATTTGTATCTTTTTGTTCAGACTGTTGATGAGCCATCATTTGTATCTCGAATCTGGTTTTTGGGGGTGATGTAGTTTGTTTAGTTGGTGAACAACCAAATAAAAAAGACATTGTTATAAGAATAGTAAAAAGAAATGATTTTTTCATAATTATTGTTTTATTTTATATATTAATAACAATAATCATACCATAATTTTATTGTTTTAATAAACCTAAATGATACATTTATGGATATTTTTATTTTTATATATAAAATAAAAAAATTTATATGGGATATATTTATGGATTAGAATGCCCAATTACAAAAAGAATTGAATATATTGGATTAACAAAAAATGTACCAAAAAAAAGATTATCTAGTCACATTTCAGGAACTAAATCTAAGATTATTAAAAATAATTTTTTAACAAAAAAAGATAGATGGATAAAAAAATTAATTTTATTAAATGAAGAAAAAAATATAAAAATTATATTAATTGAAGAATGTGAAAATTTAGAAGAAAGAGAGATATTTTGGATTTTGAAATATAAATATAATAAAGAATTTGATTTGAAAAATACTATAATAGGTGGAATGGTAAATGGTGGTGGTTATAAATTATCTGAAGAAACAAAAAAGAAAATATCTGATAATAGAAAAGGTAAGTGTATGGGTGAAAAAAATTATAATTATGGAAAAAAGATGACAGATTATGATAAAAATATATTATCTGATAAATTGAAAGAATATTATAAATATCATATTTCACCTTTATTGAATAAAAAATTATCTATCGAAACAAAAAAAAGAATAAGTGAAAATAGAAAAGGTAAACGAATTGGAAAGGAACATCCCTTATTTGGTACTTTTAGAAGTGATGAAACAAAAAAGAAAATTAGTGATAAAGTAAAAGGAATTAATCATCCGAATTATGGAAAACATTGTTCAGATGAAACAAAAAATAAAATATCTGAAGCTAATTCCGGTAATAAAAATGGAATGTTTGGTAAAAAAATTAATAGAACTGAAGAACAAAAAGAAAAAATGAGATTGAATATGATAAATTCAGAAAAATTTCAAAAATCCAGAAAAAGTGAAGAATTTAGAAATAAAATATCTGATTGTCTATCTATACCTATTCTTCTTTTAGATAAAAATTTTGAAGTTATCATGGAATTTAAAAACACAACAAAATGTGCTGAATATTTCAAATATACAAGAGGTAATATAAAAAACGCAGTTAGAAATTTAAGAGTAATAGGGAGAGGAAAAAAAGATAAATTTTGGGTTGTTAGAAAAGAAAAATTAAATGAATCAATAAAAATAATTAAAGAAAAATATTCAAATGAAATTTGATTATTTTAATTCATTTTTTACAATTTTATCATATTTCCAATGAGAACTTGTTTTTACATGTTTTTCTCTTACCCATTTGCATATACTTTTAGGAAAATCATCATAACTAAAACTATTTGATAAACGGACAACAAATCCTTCATTTTTATCTGTATCTAAATCATTAGCAATTTTTTGTAAAATAGATTCATCGAAAATACCACGATAGATAACAGGAACATGGTGTAAACCTAAAAGTTCACACCAAATCAAAGTATCATCCCATGAAAGACATATATTATTTTCATTCCAAATATTAAAAACCATGAAATAAGTAGGTAGAGAATCGTATTTTATACTATGAACTGCGAATAAATCTTCCCCACAAATTCTCCAATTTTCTGGAATATTATGTTTTATATTTCCCCATAAACCTTTTAACCAATGAATAGATTCGTGATCCGCACTATCTAATGAACGAGCATAGATACAATCATTCATTAAAGTTGAATTTTCTCCATCAAGTTTCAAACTTACGATTATTTCTTTGTTGTGAAAATTATCTAACGATTCGATAATTTTATCACCCCTCGTTAATCCCTTAGAAAAAGGTAAATGTTTCGTTTTTTTATACTTATATCTCATTATTAATTAATATTTAGTTTGATTTAATTCTTTTGGTGCTAATCTTAAAACACCACATTTGGTACAGAATTGTGCTGGTAAATATCTGTGATTCCCACCAAAACGATTTTGTTGCATTTTTATTTGTCCACGTTTGAATGCACCTTCATCATAAGTTATTATCCATACACCATATTCCCAGTTGTGTTTACATGTATTGATGGTACTTTCGTTATATGTGATATTATAATATTCGGTAGATTTTGGTGATTTATCTTTAATACAACCAACCAAACTAAAAATAATTAACAAAAATATAATTTTTTTCATATTTCTCGGATTTCTTTAATTCTTTTATAATGATATTTTGATGTTTCATTTGTTTCTAAATAATCTCCAAATTTTAAAGAATATTTTGGAATTTTTAGTTCTATATAATCAGCTGGACGATGTCCTGAAAATTTACTTCTCGGTGATTGATAGACCATAATGTGTTCTTTCAAACTATCTATTTTGATGTTATCCCAATCTGATTTTTTCATAAAAATTTTAAATTGTGTTTTTTGTTTGTACCAAAAATTTCATCCAATGTTTGTTTTCTCTTATCGTTTATTTCTTCTTCTTCCGAACGATTTTGTACGTAAATCATATTATCATATTCTTCTGATGTCATTAAATGATTACCACTATGAATGATGTGATTTGCATCATTACACCAACAAGAACCACCTTTTGAATCCGGTCGGGTCATTTTACAAGCAGATTCACCGACTTCTCGAATCATTATTTGTCCCATAAAATCAACAATTTCATAGACAACACCCGGTTTTAATCTTCCGGATTGAAAAGAACATCCAAGAATGAGTTTATCATCTTTTCCCTCTAAATTGGGTCTAAGAACAAATCTAGCGATTCTTTCGTCGAACATACTTAATTTTTTGTAAAAGTATGTAAAAAAGAAATAAGAAAAAAATTATATATAACATTAACTGTGTAAAAATCAAAAAAAAGATTTAATATATACACTAAAAATAAAGCAATAATTATGAAAGATTTAAAAAATTTACTTGATTTCGAAGATTTCAAATCAAATTGGAAAGCTAAGGAACAAAAGAAAACCAAGAGAACCGAAATAGGTTTAGACATAATTGAAGAAAAGAAAGAAGAAGTAGAAAAGAATGACGAATCGACAAAAGAATAAAATAATGAGTTTCGGATTTTAATATATACTTAAAAAATAATTAAAGAAACATGCCAATAGATAACAAAAACTTAGGTAAATACAGAAGACCGGGAATCTATATCAATGAAATCGACCAGTCAATAATTGAACTTCCAATTCAAGATATTTTGATTAACTTGGTACCGGGTTTCTCCAAAAAAGGTCCGTTCAATCGTCCTGTTAGAGTTGACAGTCCGGCTGAATTTGAAGCGATTTTTGGACCTATTGATAAAAATTTAGAAAATAAAGGTTCATTTTTCCATAGAACAGTTGAAGATATGTTGAATACCGGACCTATTTTCGCATTAAACTTATTGAAAACAGATCCAAATAGAGATACTCTAGAATGGCAATCAATTTCAGCTGCTTCTCAATATAATAATGGACCAAAAAATACATCACCATATGAAAGATTTTTCAATCGTCAAGATTTCTGGGAAAGAGATACTGAATCATTTGGTGACATTGTTACAGGTGAATATATTGATCATCCAACAACTCAACCTGATCCAGCAAAAGATTTATTAAGTATAACAAATATCGGTGGAACACGTTCAACCGTTTGGTTATTTAAATCAAGTGCATCTGGTTTCGATGTTACAGCGGAACAATGGTATGGTGGTTCTGATAAAGTACCTTTATTTATGAATCCAAAAGATTTGATTTCTGATTACATGATTTCAGTTTTGGCAGTTGCTGGTGATTGGACAGATTACGAAACTTTGGCAGTTGATTCATATTGGGGTAAATATTTCAACTCAAATGGTCTTATTAAAGCACAAGTTTCTAACTTCTGGAACGATTCATTAACAAATCAAGTAGCATTTTATGATGTTTCTTTAATTCCTAATTTTAGAGATTTAAATAACATTGATATGTATGTTAAGAATGTTATCAATACAAATACAGATAAAACTGGTCTTTTCTGTTATTATGATGAAGATGCATTATTAAGTCAGGATTTTTATAAAGGTAATATTGATTTGATTGGACAAACATTAGTTGGTTCTTCAAAGAAAACTATTAACTTCCTTTCTTATTTTGGTAGTGTAAGTGAAAGTTTACCTTATTCACAAAAAGATTTGGATAGTTTAAATAGTCCTACTAATGCTTTTGGAAATTATGCATCCCATATGGACGGTGCTTTTGTAAGTGGTAGAACAGCTAGTTATACAAATGGATATACAAATATATCTCCATCTGGAACAACTTTAGGTTTAAAACAAGATTTGTATATTTACAATGTTTTATCCATTAATGGTTCGTATGTAATAACATTTACTGGAACTTCATATAAATTTTCAGTTGATGATGTCGTTTATTTTAACAAATCATTTGGTGTGATTGATTATACCACACCTTATTATGTTACTTCTGTAAGTGGCAATACGATAACTGTATCAGAAACAAAAGGTGGTTTAACATTACAAGTTGTTAGTGGAACAACCACTGGTATTATGATGTATAGTTTAAAAATGAATTTAACTGATGGTACAAGTGAATGGTCATATGTTTTGGGTCAAACCAAATATAGTGGCACTACAGCTTTAACAAATCATAATTTATTCTTTGAACCATTTGTTATTTCTCAAAGTGGATCAACATATTCGAGATATGATGTTATGTATTTGAATAGTGATTATTCAACTGTTCATACATTAAAAGGTAATCAAGTTGTTGGAACAATATCAAGTGCAACTAAACCTAATTATCTTTTAAATATAGATAGTACAATAATTTTGGGTTATGTTGGAATAACATATACTGGGGTAGTGGGAACATTAAGTGGTACAACTTTACCTTCATTAAGTTATGTTTATACAGGTGTTACAACATCAGCTGGTTCCAGTTATTTACCATTACTTCTTTCAACAGATGTAACAGGTGCTAGTGGAACTACAACAGATGGAAATACTTATTTAGATTTAACATTTGTAGGAACAAAAGGTTCAACAGATTATACAGATTATAATAAATTAAGAAAGATTAAAATCTTTATTGAAATTTATACAAATATTATTGCAAATAAAGGTGTTATTATTAATTGGAAAAATGGTGATAAATTTTCAATATTATCACCAACTATTTACACACCAACCGTATCAACAGATGCTTCTATCAGAATTTATTTTGATACAACAACTGCACCTTTTGATTATTTCAAAATTTCAGATGGTAGTTTCTTAATTTATTACATAGATAATGAATTTGTTTTACCATATCTTGTTGGATACGATCAATTGTATTGGACTGATACTTTAATTACAACAAATCACCCATTATCTTATTATCCAGCAACTGGAACAACTGGAATTGTAGCTAAATGGAGTAATTTCTATCAAGATTATTACAATGGATTAATTAATAATGGTGATTATTTTTATGTTGATAATGAAAGTGGTGATACACAAACCAAAGTTTTCTTGAAAATGTGGTTAGATACTAGTAACAATTTAACAGTAAAATTTGTTGATGTTGATGGTAATGCTTACGCAATAAACAAATGGGATTCTGGTTACAATAAAAAACTCACTATCTATTCAGATAAAGGTTCTTTAAAAGAAACAGTTGAAATTGAAAATTCATCTGCAATTACAGATCCTACCAATACTCGTTGGATTTATGTTGATAAAACCAGATATGCACATATCGTAAGAGGTATGTATTTGGAAGCTTATTATGATACTACTTATTATGATGATCCAACCGGTGAAGGTTACATAGCTGGTATGGTTCCAAGAAAATTGGTTCGTATTATAGACATAAAGAATGATACTGTTGATACAACTAGAAAAATTTTGTATACTGATGGTTCAATCAAGATTTCAAATAACGGAACATCCGGAAGTCCTGATTATTTCACCACATGTTATGTTTCAATAGATAATTATTTTACTGAATATAATGGTGTGACATTGAAACCATTTACAGTTCATCCGGATTCGATGCCAAATGGAACAGACGCTCGTCAAATGGATATTTTGACAGTAATTGATAGTTCCAAAAACTTAGCTAAAGGTTTGGCGAATAAAAACCGTATTAGTTGGAGATATTTGATTGATTCATTCGGTTTAGGTTTAACCAACAATTCCAAACAAGAATATGTTGACCTTTGTGGTATGAAACTTAACTGTCTTGGATTCATTAACATGCCAAGTGTACGTCAATTCAAAACATCTTTAGATCCTAGTTTCATCAATGATGATAGAACTTTAAATACAACATATTTAAAAGAAGGTGGAAACCCAGATACCAATCCAAGTTACTTATACAGCTTTGGTGAAGGTGTTGGAAGATCAACCGTTGGTTATTTCTTCCCATATGTTAAAGATGCTACTGATAAAACAAAGTTTATCCCACCAGCAGCAAAAGTTGCTAAAGCTTATATGAATAAGTTTTTAACAACCGCGGGCGGTATCTATCCTTGGACAATCGTAGCTGGTTCAATAATGGGTAAATTACCTGATGTAATCGAAACAGAAATGAGATTTACTGATGATAACTTACTTGATTTGATGGAAATGTGTGCTAATCCAATTGATTTTACACAAAAGAGAGGATACTATATCAACTCTGAAAACACAGCTCAAGTATTCCCATACAGTTCATTGAGTATAATCCATAGTCGTGAAGTTCTTATCGAACTTGAAAACAGATTATATGACATGTTGTTGAATTACCAATGGAGATTCAATACTCCTGAAATTCGTAATGAAATAAAATATAGAGCTGACCAAATCTGTAAAGAAATGTTAGATTCAAACGCTCTATACGCTTACAAAAACATTATGGACAAATCTAACAACACAGATTATATCATTGATTTACAAATGGGTGTTATTGATACTTATATTGAAATCATCAAGGGTATGGGTGTTATCGTAAATAACATAACAATATTGAAGAAAGGTACAATCCAATCTTCAGGGTTCTTAGCAAAATAATTCTTAAATGAATATAAAGAAAAAGGGAAATGAAAATTTCCCTTTTTTATTGGACAAAAATAAAGGGAAGAAAAATCTTCCCTTTTTATTTTAAGAATCATTGAAACTTTCTATAATATTGAGTAATTTATTTGTATTACCCGGTGTTAAAGTGATATCTATTGCAATATTATCATCAGATGTATCGGTAGAATATCCAATTGTATATTTTTTTTGTTCGATAGCTTTATATGATGTTGCTATTGCTAAACGACTGGATAGAAAACCACTGGTAATACCACTTTGTGCTGAACTACCATCTTTTCCAGAACTTCCAGAATTACCATCTTTTCCAGAACTTCCAGAAATACCACTACTTCCAGATGTAACACCAGTTAATGATTCTAGACTATTCAATTTATTTCTTATGGAAAG
>Ga0247841_10005586_pt1 | contig 20196 bp, 13 predicted proteins | sample LaCruzMarch2015__2_FD_192410 | JGI IMG/M metagenome (GOLD analysis project Ga0247841, IMG submission 192410) | Freshwater microbial communities from meromictic Lake La Cruz, Castile-La Mancha, Spain - LaCruzMarch2015_18m | ecosystem: Environmental > Aquatic > Freshwater > Lake | place: Spain... | reverse complement strand
CAGATTTAGGGGGGGGGGGCCGTTTTTTCCTGATTGTCCTGACCGTTATTCATCGCAAGACCAGGATCATCACCGCACGGGATATGACCGAAAAGGAGAAGCAGCTTTACCGAAGGAGAAGGAAAGCATGAAAACACCGGAATTCAAGAATCTGAAAGAGGAAAGGACCTCCTGGGATACCCACGACGCAACGGATTACCCCCCTTTGGCAAAGGGTGGATGGGGGGGATTTTCATATAAATTGGGGGGTAGTCACTTAGATCCTCCGGATATTTGGAAGTACGCTGAAATCACAGGATAAATTCCTCATTAACAGCGTAACCGGCCAGCATCAAAAAGTGCCCAGTGATTGCATGTAGTTGACACTCCGTAGGAGGAGCTAAGTGACTACCCCATTTTCATTAATAATTAACCAGAGGTCTTATATGGCAGAATGTAAATCACATCATCGTTGGATATTGGTTTTCAGCTTATTAATTATTTGCATTATTGCGCAATATCAGGTGGCGACGGATGCCTGCGGCGCCGCAATACAGATCAGGGCGACGGCCCGGCTGGTTACCGAGCCGTCGGGCAAGGTTAATGTGAATTATGATATCCGCAACGAAGGCGCCGATCCCGCGTATCACGTAATGGTAACGACCTTTCTGGGCATGGATGCGAGAAAATCGGAACCTTATAACGAACTCAAGGGCGGGGCGTCATGGTCGTCGTATCAGTGCGATTTTGACCTGGCGGGGATGATTCCCGGGCAGTACATCCTTGTGAGCCGCATCAGCTATGATGATCAGGGCGGTAAGCAGTTTGCGGTCTATCAATTGAATCCCCTTTCCAACCGGGTTGACCGCTTGCCGGACAATAAGCAGGCGTTGGCGCTGGATATTACTCAACCCGTTGTGAATGCAAAGAGCCCATTAAGTGCAAGCGGTAAATTCGGCGTCAGCCTGACCAACAATAACAGAGGGCCGATACGCGCGGTTTTAAACTTTTACCTGCCCACCGGCATTACCGTGGATGAACCGGAGAGGTTTTATGATATCGGCCCCGGCGGCACAAAAAGCGATGATATTGACATCAAACTTACGGCTTCTCCGGCCCCGGGTAAATATCCCTACGACGCGGTAGTCTGGTATGAATTCGACGGCGTTCATCATGCCAGGCATGTGCAGAAGATGGTGATCGTTGAGGAGAAGCCGGTGCTGCTTATTGCTTTTGTTGCTTTGTCCGTCCTTGTTTTGGCCGGCGTGGGGGGATTCATCTGGTGGCGGCGCCGGAAAGCATAAAGAGGAGAGTTCCAAAATAAATAGGGGGGTGTCCCTAATTAATATGACTGAATTTGTACTGGGCTTATGGGACGGGCATGACGCCGGGGCGGCGCTTTTACGGGGCGGGGAGGTTCTCTTTGCCATCAACGAGGAGCGCCTGACGCGCCGGAAGCTCGAAGTCGGCTTCCCCGGACGCTCCATTGCCGCCTGTCTCGAATTTGCCGGCCTCGTTCCCGGGGATCTGAAATACATTGCCGCCTCCACGACGGACCCGGCGAAGACCCTGACCCGCCTGTTCCCCGGTCTCAAGGAAGAGTATTATCTGATCCGGCGCCGGAAGAAAGATCCAAAGTCTTTCGATCCCCTGAAGAAGGCCTTCAAATACCGCTTTACAGAGCTGGCCCCGAATCTCGTGTCGGGATTTCTGAGCCGCCGCTATCTCGAAAAGAAATTGCAGCAGCTTGGTTTCCGGGACTTTCATCTGGCCCTCGTCGATCATCACGCCGCCCATGCCGTGGCGGCGGCCTTTTGCAGCGGTTTCCCCGCGAGTCTTGTCATCACCCTGGACGGCGTAGGCGATGGATGCTGCGCCTCCGTGTGGAAATTCCGTGGAGGTGAGGGCGGCCTGGGCGCTGGCGAGGGTGGCGTGAGCGTTGGTGCAAGCGGGCACGGCGGCGGCAGGGGCGGGTGCATCGATGTCGGAGGCGGCTTGGGCGCTGGTGTGGACGGGGGTGCAAACGGCAGCATGGAATTGCTGAGGTCCTTCCCGGCCCGGACGTCGCTGGGGATATTTTTTGAGCACGTCACGAACTTGATGAACATGCGGGAGCTGGAAGATGAGGGGAAGGTCATGGCCCTGGCCAATTACGCCTATCCCATTGCGGATCACGAAAACCCCCTCATGAAACTTATCGGCGTCAAGGACGGCGTCATTGTTTCGAATCTTAGTTCTACGGCCATGTTCGCGGAGCTTCGCAAGATCATCTGGCGCTATCCCTCGGAGCAGTTTGCCGCCATGGCCCAGCGGGTCCTGGAGAAATGCGTTCTCGATCTGGTGCGGGAACTCACGGCGGCCACGGGATTGAGCTGCCTCGCCGTGGCGGGAGGAGTTTTTTCCAATATCAAGCTGAACATGAAGATAGCCGCTCTGAAAGAGGTGGAGCGGATCTTTGTGTTTCCCCATATGGGCGACGGGGGGCTGGCGATCGGCGCGGCCATGCACCTGAACCGCACGGCCTTTCAGGTGACAAATTATCGCCTGAACGATCTGTATCTGGGGCCGGTGTATGCACGGGGCGATATCGAAGCGGCTTGTCGGGAAGCGACCGGGGCCGGGAAGAACAGCGCCCTCCGCTATGAAGCAATAACTGATGCCCCGCAGCGGGCGGCGCGCTTCATCATGGATGGGGAGATCATCCTCTGGTACCGGGGGCGGATGGAGATCGGTCCCCGTTCCCTGGGGAACCGCAGCATCCTCGCCCGGCCTGATAACGGCCGCATCAAGGACCGCCTCAATGTCCTGCTGAAAAAGAGGGTCTGGTATCAGCCCTTCTGCCCGAGTATCCTGGCGGAGGACGGGGCGGCGCTCCTCCACGCCGAAGGCCAGCGTCTCGAGGACAACCGCTTCATGACCATGGCCTTCCGGGTCCGGGAAGAGCATCTGAAGACGATGGAAGGGGTCATCAATATCGACGGCACCTGCCGGCCCCAGTTTGTGGGCACGGAAAATCCCCCCTTCCGGGAGCTGCTGCTGAATATCAAAAAGGAACTTGGCTACGGGGCCGTGTTGAACACGAGTTTCAACATTCACGGGGAGCCCCTGGTCTGTTCCCCCGGGGAGGCGCTGGAGATGCTGCGGCAGACGGGCATCCGCTATCTGTTCATGGAGGACATTCTGGTTGAAAACACGGCTGTGTAGGTTCGCCGCGGGACCGCAGGCTTCCCCCCCGGGAGGCGCTGGAGATGCTGCGGCAGACGGGCATCCGCTATCTGTTCATGGAGGACATTCCGGTTGAAAACACGGCTGCGCAGGTTCGCCGCAGGACCATTCTTCCCCCTGGTTGTGGCGGGGCTTTACTGCCTGATCCTGGGGGCGGCGGTCTATGCGGCGGATTTCTACCCCAAAGGAAAAATCCAGGATGCCCTAATGACGATTATCCCCTGGGTCCTCAGGATCAATTTCCTGCTCCTGCTGCTGGCGGTCGTTGCCTCGTGGAAGGATATTGCCGGCGCTTTCCGGCGCCTGGACGTGGGCGATCCACAAGATCCGCAAGGGCGGCGGGAACCGGGAGAGCCGGGAGATCGACAGGTTTCGCAAGATCCGCAAGCTACGCAATATCCGGAGCCGGATGGTGGAGCCGGCCGGACGGATGCGGGCGGAGAGGGGAACGGCAGGGGCCTCCGGCCGGGATGGTTCAAAAGGCATGCACGCCTTCTCATGCTGGCGGGGCTCCTTGTGGCGGCCGCCTTCCTCGTTTATGGCGTGGCGCCCCAGGTCCACCGGATCTACTATGACGAAGACATTTACGGCAACGTGGCGCAGAATATTGCCCTGACGGCAAAGAGCGGCTTGTGCAATTATGGGACCTTTGAATACGGCGAATACTACAACCACTGGATGCTTTACAACAAGGAACCCAGCGGGTGGCCGTTTCTGATCAGCGTTGTCTTTCAACTGCTCGGGGTTAATGAGACTTATGGCTTCGTCCTCAATAACCTGCTCTTTGTCGGCGGGGTGTTGATCTGTTTCTGGATTGGTTATATTGTGACGGGGCGTTTTTTCCCCGCCTTTACGGGGGCGGCGATATATGCCGCCATCCCCCACAATCTCCTGTGGTCCAATACGGTAGCGGCGGAACCGGCGGCGGCCGTCTTCGGGGGGCTGACGGTTCTGTGCCTGCTCGTTTATCTGAAGTCCGGGCGCTTGCGGCATCTTTTGCTTTTATGTCTGGTCATTCCCCTGGCGAGTCAGATGCGAGCCGAGTCGGCCATGATCGGCATCTGGGGTTTTGCGGCGGTGCTGGCGTGGTCGCCGGGGACACTCCTGCGCCGGGGCGTCTGGAGCGCGGGCTTGTTAACGCTGATTTTTATCATGCCCCATCTGCTCCACGTTTACGCCGTCAGCGGCGAGTCGTGGGGGGCCCAGGGGGCCAAGTTTTCCCTGGACTTTTTCAAAAGCAACTTCGCCGTGAATGCCGCCTACTACTTCGACAACAAGTCGTTCCCTGCCGTCTTCACCATTCTGGCCCTTATCGGGCTGTTCATTCCTTTCCCGAAAAGCGCCGCCTGCCGTGGCGATTACGGATGCGCCGGGGAAGGCGGGGGAAGTCCCAATCCCAACGGCGTCGTTCTCGATCAGGGAGACGCGGGTAGTCTGTTCAGGAGTGGCAAGGTTGTTAAGGCCGCCTTTGTAGGGATCCCGTTTGGCAGATTTTTCACACCCTGGCTTCTCCTGTTGTGGTTTATCCTTTTCTTCGGGATCTTCCTTTTCTTTTATGCCGGCAGCTACAAATACGGGGCCGACGTGCGCTTTGCCCTGGTTTCGTTCATGCCTCTCGCCGTCTTGTCCGGAATGGGGGCCGACCGGCTGAGGGCAGGAATGGGGTGGCTTGCCGGGCGAATACAGATGAACTACGCCGCTGCAAGCTGTGGGGTATCCAAAACGACAATGAACGAAGCGAGCTTCGGGAAATATGACCGGGAGAGATTTTCAGAGATTAAAGAGGGGCGGGGCGTGATTACGGGAATTGTGGTTACCGTTGTTTTCTTTTCCTGGATTTCTTTTCTTCCCCTTATTCGTCTGGTGGGTCAGGAGGCCTGGGGGGCAAGATACGATCATCAGTACGCCCGGGAGTTCATCAAGAAGATTCCGAGCCGCTCCATTGTCCTCACCCATATCCCGACCATGATGCTCCTCTGGCAGCAGGGGGCGATCCAGACCTTTGCCGGCCTCAACAATCCCGGTGTTATTGCCGACCTGCACAAGAAATACCCGGGCCATGTCTATTTCCATGAGAGCTACTGGTGCAGCACCAGCACGGAGCAACAAAATCTGTGCAAAAGCATCGGCAAAAAGTACAATCTCGAAGAGGTCGTGTCAGCCACGGAACAGGATCATCACTACGGCTTGTACCGTATCAAAAACTAGGGACACTCCCCTATTTATTTTACCGTGTCCACTTCAGAAATCTTTTCATTCCGGATATGAATTGGAGGGCGGCACCCGGTTCGACCATGGAAAGCAGTCCCGCGGCGATTTTCGGACGCCCATAGAATTTTCTGTAGGCGCGACGGCGGAAGGAATCTACCTCCGCCGCCGGCAGACCAGGCAGTTCCAGAACGGCTTCGTTCTGGGAGAGGGTAAAAAACAATCGGGAGACGTCCGTAGTTTCCGTAGTTTCTAAGTCCCCATTTACATCCTTAACACTTAATCGGGAGCCGTCCCCAATTAATAGGGGAGTGTCCCTAATTAATAGCCAGCCATGGCGGAGGGCGGCTTCGTAAAGGCTTGTTCCGGGAAAGGGGGCGGCGGCGTAAAACTGGGCTATATCCAGTGGGAGCTCCAGGGCGAAGCGCAAAGTTTCCTCCATCGTATGCCGTGTTTCTCCGGGAAATCCTAAAATGAAATGGCCGGCCACCTTTATCCCCAGCTTGTGGGCCGTCCGGACGGCATTTCGCGACTGCTCCAGGGTGATTTTTTTGTTAATCCCTTCCAGAATCTTGTCGTTTCCGGATTCCAGACCATAGCTGATCATCCACAATCCCGCCTTTTTCATCAAGGCCAGGGTTTCGCTGTCCACCGTATCCACCCGGCTGTTGCATGTCCAGGTGATCCGGAGGCCGGCATCTATAATCGCCCGGCAAAATTGCCGGACGTAAGCCCGGTCGGCGGTAAAGGTGTCGGCCCAGATGAAAAATTCCCGAATGCCAAACCGCTCGGTGTTACTTTTCATTTCTGCAATGATGTTCGGCACGGGTCTTTTTCTAAGCTTCCCGCCGTAATAAATGGGCGCCGTGCAGAAACTGCAACGGAATGGACATCCCCGGACGGGGGCCACGATGAGAAAGGGCCGGCCGGAGAGGGGCAGCCGGTAGGGGGCGAGATCGATCAGATGCCACGACGGCGGGGGTATATCCTCCGGGGGCAGCCAGGCTGCGTCGGGATTGCTGATTATCTTCCCTCCCCGATCACGGAATGATATTCCGGGGACGTCATGCCGATGTTCAGCATTTTTGTTGCAGATATTTCTTATAATTCCTTCTGGTTCCCCCCTGATTACGACATCGACTGACGACGCCTTCAGGGTTGCTTCCGCCATGACCGTCACATGCGTTCCCATAACGCCGGTCAGGGTCGAATCAGATATATCCTTGATTATATCAGATATATGAAGATCGTGCAGGAGGGTGGGGGAGCCGGTGGACCAAAAGGCCATATCGGGGCGATGCCCGGCGATAAAGGCTTTCAGTTCAGTTATTCCCAGGGCCACGGCGGGAAAATCGATGCAGGAAACATCGTGACCGTCCGCTTCCAGCAGGGCGGCTGTGGTAGCGAGTGAAACAGGAGGCCACTGGGTGGCCCAGACGCCTGACTCCTGAGTGCAGCGGCCTTCTCTTGTAAAGCCGCGACCGTCGGGGGCGGGGGGGTTAAAAAGAAATATCTTCATCTATCTGCTCGATTTTTCGTAAGAGAGCTTTGCATAACCGCGGAAAAATGGTTCGCAAGCAGCGAATCAAATGTTTTTCGCCGTTCCGAGATTGGACTTAACATCTCGTAATTAATCACAAGTATATGCATACTGACGGTCAGCGAAAAAGATTTTTGAGCTGCGGCGAAGCCATTTTTCAAAGGTCTCCGTAAGCGAATAATAAATAGGGGAGTGTCCCCAATTAATTTTAGCGGGTCAGATACAGGTATTTGACCATGCTGTAGACATAACGGAAGGCGACTTTGCGGACGCTGATCTTGGAGTATCCCGCCTTTCGCTTATGCTCGTGGGTGGGGACCTCCCCCATGCGGTATCCTTTTTTCAGGGTCTTGATGATCATTTCCTGCTCAATGGTGGTGATATCCTCTTCCAGGCCGATATTCCTCAAGACTTCTGTTTTGAAGGCCCGGAATCCATTCTGACTTTCCGATAACCGAACTCGGAAGCGATGATTGATGCAGGCCGTAATCAGAGAACTTCCCATGAGACGAAAGCACTCGTCAAAACCGCCGTGAAGCTCGCTGGAACCGCCGATAAGCCGGGAGCCGGAAACATGATCGGCCTTATCCTCCAGAAGCGGCTGAACAAGGGCGGGGATATCTTCCGGACTATGGGAGCCATCGGCATCAATAAAAACGGTTATTCCCCGTTTTAGATGGGGGATGACGCACCGGATTGCCTCACCCTTGCCTTTTCCGCCATCGAAGACAACCCCGGCGCCGAGCGAGCGGGCCACCTCAACGGTATTGTCCCGCGAATGTCCATCGACCACAATAATATCAGATGAATACGGGGTGCACCTTTCGATGATTTCGGCAATAGTCTGGCCTTCATTCAAGGCGGGGATAACGATGGTAATCTGCTCTTTCAGGGGGATGGGAGTCATCATTTTATTCCTTTAGTCGTGTATTATTATGTTGAAAAACTTTAAAAAAGTGCTTGACAGTTTGGCGAAGATTCATTAGCATAGCCCGCAATTCTCGTAAACAATTATTATTTGAGTACAAACCGGCTAAATTTAATGAATAAACATTGAAAGGATGGCAAGAACATTAAAATGCGTATTTTTATTGCTCTGTTAATGGTTGTTTTATTATTGCCGGCAGGCTTCGCTGCCGCCCAGGACGGGGGAAACATTAACTTTGGCAAGTTAACGATAATCCCTTCCCTTGCCCTTGAAGCCGTTTATGACAGCAATATTTACAAGGGCAGCGGGAATTCTACCACTGTCTATACAAACCCGGCGCAGCAGGCACAGTATGGAAGAGAGGAGCAGGTGGTTTCCGACTGGATTTATCATATCAAGCCGGGAATCTTGGCAAATTTCGTTATACCCGAAAGAGGAACCATCTCCTTTGGCTGGCAATTGGACCGGGCCTACTACAATACCCAGACAAACAATAATTTTCAGAACAACGGCGGCGGCCTGAACATCGACTATCGGGCCCCGGAGGGGATTCTGTTTGGCTTTCAGGAGCAGTATCAATACGCCAATGACCCTTATGGTAATGCTGATCAGTACGGTGTCGGTCAGAATACGGAGCGATATACGAACGATGTGGGTGGAAAGCTCGGGTATCAGCTCGGCGCCAGTTTCCGTCCCATCGTCTATTATGATTATTTCATTCAGCAATATTCAAAATACACCGACTGGGCTCAGAACTACGGGCAAACATCGGCCGGTATCGGTCTGGAAGGTCGTGTTGCTCCCAGTACCTGGATGTTCGTCCGTTATATGAATATTACCAAGAATTATATCGACAATAACGATCCCACCACCACAAAAGGAAATTCCAAGACCAATCAGGCCATGATCGGTGCGGGATGGGATCCCGGCGCCAAGCTTTCCGGGGAGGTGAATTTCGGTTATCAGTGGCGGCGCTATGATAACGAATTTGTCAATTCAAACAACACAGGGGTCAGGCGCGAGGAAATGAACTCCTGGATTGCGGCGACGAACGTGAATTTCATCCCCTTTGAAAAGACGATCCTGGGCGCCAGTATCTGGAGAACCATCAGGGATTCCGGATCGAACACGAACGAGAATTTCTATGACACCGGGATCGGCCTCAATCTTTCCCATAACTTCTATTCCAAATTTACCTTCAAACTCGGCGGCTCTTATGCATCGAATGATTACAACGTGGCGCCGACGGGCAGTCCGACAGTCGCCAATCTCGACAAAAAACGCCGGGATGACAACTGGAACGCGAATGTAGGTTTTGGCTATGATATCCAAAAGTGGTGTAATCTCGGGATCGGATATACGTTCATGGAGAAGAACTCCAATTATATAGAGAACAATTATCTCGACCACCAGTTCAACGTCGCCCTTAAGCTTGCTTATTAAAGAAGGAGGCAGGAGATATGAATACATTTAAGAAACAAAGGTTAGTGAGGATGGACGTTATGAAAAGCAGGCAACATGTTTCTTGTTTACTCCTTGCCATCACCTTTTTGGCGGTCCTGGTGTGCTTTCCAGGGAGCGTTCTGGCCGAGATTGCCAAAGTTACCAGTGTCAAAGGGGATGTCATCGTTAACCAGGCGGGGAAGATTACAGAGGTTACGAGCCCCGGGCTGGCCCTGAACGACGGCGACCAGATCCAGACCAAGGAGGGAGAGATCCAGGTTACCTTCAAAGACGGCGCTATTCTCAAGATAAATCCGCATACAAATATCTCAGTTCAGGAAAGAATGGAGAAGAGCAGCTCGTGGATGTCCAAGAAGACTAATGCCTCCCGCCGGGTGACCTGTTTTACCGGCATGGCCTGGTTTAAATCGGGATCTTCCCAGACCAAGAATTATCTCCAGACGCCCACAGCCGTAGCCGGTTTGCGCGGATCCGACGGCGATTTCGGTTTTGACAATGCGCGGAGCTATCTCAATATGTACTCCGGCGCCGCCGATGCGACGGGAGCTGTTGTGCGAGGCTTCTTTCAAAACCCAGGTCCAGTCGCAGCTCTGAAGAGCCCGGTTTACACAAGCTTGCAGAGGGCCTTAGATATCACATTAGCCACGCGGGGGGTGAATTTAGCTTCGGGCATTACTACTGAGCAGCGGACGATCAATACGGCCCAGGCCCAAACTGCGGCCCTCGCAGTTCAAAAAGATGCGGCACAGATACTGGTCCAGAGCAACCCCGATCCTGTTGCCAAGACTCAGGCCCAGGCGACGGTACAGGCTGTCAATACATCGCTTAATGCCGTCCAGGTGCGGGTGGAAGTGGCCCGCGTCGAGATAGTGAGAAAGGCAGCGGTCCAGGAGGTCCAGAATGCACAGGCTGCCGGAGACACGCAAAAGGCGGCCGCTGCCCAACGAATAGTTGTCGCTGCTACGGCGGAAGTTGGCAGGGCCAGGGCAGTTGAACAGCGGGTTGAACGAGAGGTCGTCCAAACCGCGGTGGCCCTCGCGGCGGGTAATGTCGTTGCCGTGCAGCGACTCGCGCAGCAGGTCCAGCAAGACACGCAGCAGGTTCAACAGCAGGTGCAGCAGGTTCAACAGCAGGCGCAGCAGGTTATAACGTCGGTGGCGACTACCGTGGTTACAACGGTTGCGACCACGGTTGCTCCAACGACCGCGGCAACCACCACGGAGACGACTGCGGCAACGACAGTGGCAACAACGTCAGCGGCGACGACAACAGTAGAAGCAACTACCACGACCACTTCGACGATGACGACCATTCCACCGCCGACATCGTCAACATCGTCAACGTCGTCGCAATTTACAACAGTAGCGAGCCCAACCAAATAATAAGCGCTGATCAGCAATAAGGAATAAGCTGCTTTTTTATCCCCCTCTCCAAAAAGAGGGGGAGTTTTTTGTGGGCCGATGAAAAAAATGGTAACGAACTGGACATGCAAAGAAATTATTATCTCAGGATTTTGAATAAATTGTTGATTTTACTGGTCATGTTGTCCGTGACGGCATGTTACAGCGGCGGTCCCGTAGTGACGGTCACGGATATCAGAGATCCGGTCAAGGAATATAAGAAGCTCGATCTTAAAAAGAACGATCTGGAAAAACTGCAAGAGTACAAAAAGACGGTTACCTCCAAAGATCCAGGCGCCGCTGCCCTTTCCGAGATCCTTGTCAAGAGCCCTACTTACACGGTAAGTGAATATCTGGCTAAGTATCCGGAAAGTAAGGAGGCGCTAAGCGATTACAAGATCGGGGGATACGATGTAATCAGCATTATTGTCTATGAGGAGAAGGACCTGACCCGGGAATCGGTACGGGTCACGGCGGAAGGTTATATCACCTTTCCCCTGATCGGGCGGATCAAGGTTGCCGATCTGACCACGACGGAGGTAGAAAAACTCATTGCAAAACAGTTGGCTGAAAAGGAATATCTTCTGGATGCCCATGTATCGGTCATGGTGACCAAATACGAAGGACGAAAATTTTCTGTCCTCGGGGCGGCGTCCAATCCTGGACTTTATCCTCTCCAGGCGCGGGAAAGGGTGCTGGATGGCATCTCCAAGGCCGGCGGCCTGGCGGCCATGAAGGCGTCCGGCGGCAAGGAGGAACCTCAAGCCCAGGAGGGAATGATCATTCGCACCATTAGCCCGGGTAAACCCGACGAGAAGAAAATAGCGATCAGTTTCGATCTCCAGGGGCTGCTCAAGGGAAAGGATCAGAACGCCAACCTTTTACTCGCCGAGAATGACGTAATATACATCCCCAGCGCCGATTATTTCTATATCATCGGGGAGGTCAAGACTCCCGGTTCCTACGCATTCAACAAGAAGGAGATCACGGTTGTGGAAGCGGTGAGCATGGCCGGCGGCTTTACGAGGATTGCTTCCCGCAACCGCACCCGCATTGTCCGGATCGAAAAAGGGATTGAGAAGATCTACGAGGTCAATATGGACGCTATTACGAAATCAGGCAAAATGACGGAGGCCGTTTACATGCGGCCAAATGACTTAATCGTCGTGCCGGAAAGCTTTTTCTAATAATCAGATGAAGGAGTAGTATGGAGATCGGTCAAAAGCAATTAAATATTCAGGACTATGTCCGCGTAATTTTGAAACACCAGTGGACCATCCTCACGGTTTTTGCAATAATCGTTGTCAGCGTCACCATCTTTTCTTTCACCGCCACCCCCATTTATAAAGGAACGACCAGGATTGTCATTGAAAAGGAAAATCCCAAGGTTGTCTCTATCCAGGAGGTAATGTCCGTCGATTCATCGGGTCTTGATTACTACCAGACTCAGTATAAGATAATCGAAAGCCGCGCCGTGGCCAACGATGTCATAAAACGCCTCAATCTTGAAAAAAATGAAAAGTTCAACCCCAGACCGGGATTTATCGCGGAAGCCTGGGATTGGATCACCTCCCCGATTGCCTATATCAAGTCCCTCCTGAAAACGGAAAAGAAAGAGAACCTGGCCGGAATGCAGGGAATTGCGGATCCTGTTTCACCCCTGGTCGGCAAGTTTATCAGCGGCATTACGGTCAGCCCCATCCGGAACAGCCGCCTGGTTGATATCAGCTACGAATCTTCCGATCCTGTCCTGGCCGCCCAGATCACCAATACCCTGGCGCGGGCCTACATTGATCTCAACATGCAGACAAAATTGAAGGCAACCCAGGACGCCGTCGCCTGGCTGAATCAGCAAGTAGAACAGGAAAAGAAGAAGGTCGAGCAGGCGGAACAAAATCTGCTCCGCTATAAGCAGGATAAGGGGATCATCACGGACTTCTCTTCGAATGTCGAGACCATCACCGCCCAGAAGCTGGCGGAGATAAACAAGCAGGTGCTGGAGTCGACGGCAAGACGCGTCGAGGCGGAAACCCGTTTTCGCCAGGCCCGGGGCCTGGAAAGCAATCCGGAAGCTGCCGGTTCCATACCTGAGGTCATGAGCAATTCTCTGATCCAGGAGATCAAGAAACAGGAAGTGGAAATTTACAAGAAGCTCTCCGAACTGTCCAAGCGTTATGGAAGCAACCATCCCCAGATCATTGCCCTGAACAATGAAATCAAGAGCCTTAATGCCCGGAAAGCAGCCGAGATTCAGAGGATAGTGAACACCCTGCAGAACGAATACCGGGTGGCCCTGGCAAGGGAGCAGTCCCTCCGGGGGTCCCTGGGGCAGCAGCGGGGAGAGTCCCTGTCGATGAACGAGAAAGCCATCGATTACGGAGTCTTGAAAAGGGAAGCCGAGACCAGCCGGGACATGTTCGATCTCCTGGTCAAGCGCTTCAAGGAGGCCTCCCTCACGGAAGATATCCGTACCGGTAACATCAGGGTGATCGATCCGGCGGAGGTGCCGAAATCATCGGTCAAACCGAAAAAGATGCAGAATATCCTGCTGGCGATTATTGTTGGATTATCCATGGGGTTGGGTCTGGCCTTTTTCCTTGAATACCTGGATAATACGATAAAAATTCCCGAAGAGATCAGTTCGATCCTCAAGATTCCCTACCTTGGCCCGGTGCCGGCGATTGCCGCGACGGAAGACGAAGAGGGCGGCGGGAAAGCGGAAGATAGAATGCCCGTCGATGACCTCATTGCCCTCCATTCGCCCAAATCGACGGCGAGTGAATCATATCGGGGGATCCGGACGAGTATTCTCTTCTCCGCCGCCGATGCTTCCCCACAGGTGATCCTGATATGCAGCAGCGGTCCCCGGGAAGGAAAGACAATCACCTCCGCGAACATCGCCATTACCATGGCCCAATCCGGAAGTAAGGTTGTTATCATTGATTGCGATATGAGAAGGCCGAAACTTCACAAACTCTTCAGCGCGGAAAGAAATCTGGGGATGTCCAATATCCTCGTGAACAATTGCACTCTGGATGAAGCCATCATCCATACAAGCATACCAAACGTGGATATTATCCCCTCCGGACCCATCCCCCCCAATCCGTCGGAGCTCCTCCAGTCTCATCATATGAAGAGCCTTATCGAGGAGTTGAGGACGCGCTACGAGCGGGTCATCATCGATTCACCGCCGGTCACGGCAGTGACGGATGCGGTTATCCTGGCAAGTTTTGTCGACGGCGTCGTCGTTGTCATTCGCGCCCATGAGACGCACCGGGAAATGATCAAAAACGGTATCGGCCAGCTTAAAGCGGTTAATGCCCACATCCTGGGGGCCGTCCTCAACGGGGTTGACATGGGCCGGGACAGCTATTATTACTATCAGTACTATTATTACTATTATGGAGAAGACGGAGAAAAGCACAAAAAAACGCGCCAGAAAAAGCGGGCGCGGAGCCGCCGTTACTACGGACAGGACGAAGATAAGCCTAAAACCGCCAAGGCAGATAGCAAAACATGATCGATCTTCATTGCCATATCCTTCCGGAACTCGATGACGGCGCCAGTAATTGGGAACAGGCGATGGCAATGGCCCGTCTCTCCTCCGGAGACGGCATCACCGATGTTGTCTGCACGCCCCATTGGGTTCCCGGCAAATATGATAACACCCGCCCGGTTATTCTGGAGCAGGTCGCGACCTTCCAGAGAATGCTCACCGAAGCCGCTATCCCGCTGAAAGTCCACGCCGGTATGGAGTTGCGTCTCGATATTACGATTCCCGCCCGCGTTCTTTCCGGAGAACTTTTAACCGTAGCTGATCGCGGTCTTTATGCCCTCATTGAGCTTCCCGAAGAGTCCCTTCCGGATCATCTTGACGAATTCTTCTGGAACCTCGAAATGCAGCGCCTCAAGCCCATCATCAGTCATGTGGAGCGCAATGCCATCTTTCGCGACGATCCGGAGCGTTTGTTCCGCCTAGTGGAAAAAGGCTATCTGACCCAGATTACCGCCGCCAGTCTTGTGGACAATATCAATTCGGAGGTGTATGAATTTGCGGCGTTTATTCTGGAACATCGCCTCGCCCATATTATGGTGACGGATTCCCATAGTCTGCGGATGAGGAAACCCATATTGTCGGAAGGAGTAGCTGCGGCGGCCGTCATTGTGGGCGAGAAAGCTGCCAAAAGAATGGTGGATGAAATACCGCAAAAAGTTCTCACCGGCCAGTACGTAGATATTCCCGACCCCCTTCCGATCCGCAGGGAGAAAACCTACTTTGATTTTCCGAATAAACTCTTAAATGGGCTCTTGAACAAAATCTCTGACAAAATCTCGAAGAAAAATTGACAAAAATTTACCTTTGAATTTCTCCTGAAATCTGGCAACATGTCATGCATGGTGACGGGCCGGAATGTTATATTTGGTAGAAAATCAAAGCGCTCGCAGAGAGGCTAAAATGGAATTATTCAAAGAAATCTCTTTGCGAAGGACCAGCCATGACAAACGATGAACTTTACCAGGCTCAGATGGAGAACCGTTTTCTGAAGGAAACGATTGTCGCCCTCCGGGAAGAACTTGAGAAAGAAAGGATTTGCCGTGACGATGATGTTCAGAAGGCCACGTCCGATGCCCAAGATAATATGAGACAGCTCAAGGAAACGGTTAGCTCCCTTCGCCTTGCAATGGAAAAGATGGCCATCGAGCATGAAAAAGATAAGCAGAAGGTTATCGCTGACAGTCATGATGAGACAAATCAATTGCAGAGCATGATTGATGCCATGAGATATGAGACTGAAAAAAGAAATATTGAATATGAAGACGAGGTAGCAGCCATTTGCCGGACTGACCGGGATGAAAAGGCGCAATTGCAGGAGGCAATCTATACTTTGCGCCAGAAGCTGGAGGCTTATGAAAAAAGATAGTTCTCTCGCTACTTACGTAAGGCTTCACCAAGCGGAACTGCTTCTCAATGTGGCCCAGACCATGGCGACCTATGAGACACTCGACGAGATGCTGAGTGTCCTGGTAGAGATTACCACCAGGGAAATCAATGCCGACAGAGGAACAATTTTTCTGAACGATCCGGAAACAGGGGAGTTGGAATCACGGGTCGCCCAGGGGACCTTCCATAGGGAAATCAGGATTATCAGCAATTCCGGTATCGCCGGTCATGTTTTCACCACCGGGGAGAGCCTGATTGTACATGACGCTTACAAAGATGATCGTTTCAACCGTTCTGTGGATGAGAAAACCGGTTATACAACAAAAAGTATTCTCTGTGTGCCCATCCGCACTATGAAGGGGGAGATAATCGGCGCTGCCCAGATGCTCAACAAGAAAAAGGGGCGATTCAGCAAGGAGGATATGACCCTCCTCCAATCAATGACAACCCAGGCGTCAATCGCCCTGCAAAGCAGCGGCATTGTTGAGAAAATGAAAAAATTCCGGGCCAAGGAGATGGAGTTTTTCGATCTTGTCTCCAACGTCACGGCGGAGTTGGATCTGGGTAGCCTTCTCAACAAGGTCATGTCGGAGGCAACCAGGATGATTAACGCCGAGCGCTCTACCCTCTTTCTCAATGATGAGAAGCGAAAGGAGTTGTTTTCCAAGGTCGGTGATGGATTGGAGGCCATGGTAATCCGTCTGCCCAACCACATCGGCATCGCCGGCGCCGTCTTCCAGTCCGGAGAAACGATCAATATTCCTTATGCTTATGCGGATCTGCGTTTCAATCCCGCTTTTGACAGGAAAACGGGTTTCTTTACCAGGTCGATCCTCTGCGTTCCCGTTGTGAACAAGAGCGGCAAGACTATCGGGGTCACCCAGGTTCTCAACAAGCGGGGCGGACCCTTTACAAAAGGTGACGAATCCCGGTTGCGGGCCTTTACCGCCCAGGTTTCCATCGCCCTCGAAAATGCAAAACTCTTCGATGACATCCAGAACATGAAGAATTACAGCGAAAGCATGCTCGAGAGTATGTCTAACGGCGTCATTACCCTTGATGAGGAATGGAAAATCATCACCTGTAATGCCGCTGGACTCGGGATCATGCAGATTGCAGCTCAGGATATTATCGATCATACGGTTCGGGAGTTCTTTGTGGGGAAAAACGCCTGGATAGTGGACAAGATTCAACGCGTGGATGAAACAAGGAAATCCGAGATGACCATGGACGCCGAACTGGAGTTCGGAGCAAACAAGGTTTCAGCGAACATCGCCATTCTTCCTCTGACCAGTGTGGACAAGAAAAACCTGGGCGTCATGATCATCATGGACGATATAAGCTCTGAAAAGCGTGTAAAATCAACCATGTCAAGATACATGGACCCTGGTCTTGCCGATCAGCTCCTGGAAGGAGGAGAGGATATCCTGGGAGGGAAAAGCGCCCTCGCCACGATACTCTTTTCCGATATCCGCCAGTTCACAACCCTGACCGAGGAGCTGGGGGCGCAGGGAACGGTATCCCTGCTTAATGAGTATTTTACGATCATGGTGGAATGCATCCAGCGTGAGGGTGGGATGCTGGATAAATTTATCGGCGATGCGATCATGGCCGCCTTCGGTATTCCGATCGCCCATGATGATGATGAAGACCGCGCCATGCGGGCTGCTATTGCTATGATCAACGCCCTGGATCACTGGAACCGGGAACGCGTCGCCCAGGGAAAGCAACCGGTGAAGATGGGACTGGGACTGAATACCGATACAATAGTATCAGGTAACATCGGCTCACCGAAGAGAATGGACTACACCCTGATCGGGGACGGCGTCAATCTCGCGTCACGACTGGAAAGCCTGTGTAAAAGGTATCATGCGAGTATCCTGATCAGTGAAAATACCTACAAGCGTCTGCGAGGAACCTACCGGATCAGGGAGGTGGACCGGGTAGTGGTCAAGGGCAAGACGGAAACGGTCGGCGTCTATGAGGTCCTCGATTACCACAACACCGAGAGCTTCCCAAATATGATGGAAGCGGTAAACCATTTTCAGGATGGACTTCAGAAATACAGGAAACAACAATGGGACCGGGCAATTCAGTCTTTTGGAAAAGCTTTGGATCTTAATCCGGCCGACAAAATATGCGGGATGTATATCGACCGCTGTAAATTCTGGAAAGAAACCCCCCCCGCAAAAGACTGGGACGGCGCCTGGATTATGGACTCCAAATAATTTAATTAAAACAAGAAAAAGGGGTTACGGGAGAGATCAGTAACCCCTTGATTTTATTGGAGCCGATGGCCAGAATCGAACTGGCGACCTGCTGATTACGAATCAGCTGCTCTGCCGGCTGAGCTACATCGGCTAAAGGAGGTTGTCCTTTAACTCAACATCCGCATCTTGTCAAGAAATAAGCCCATTTACCTTGACAATACATGTAGCTTTCATTAAACTCCCAACATATTTCTTTCCGGAGGGATGACCATGAAGAAACTGCTGAAAAAGGTTCTTACCCTTTCACCCATCAAGATCTCACTGTTTCTGGTAATTCTGGCGCTGGCGCTATTCTTCATGGATCTGCCCTTTCTGCGTTTCATGGAGTTAAAATCACTGGATTTGCGAATGGTATCCCGGGGGCAGTTGCCGGCGGGAGGGGAAGTTGTCATCGCCACGGTCGATGAAAAAAGCCTCAGTGAAATCGGCAGATGGCCCTGGTCAAGGGCGGTGACCGCACGGCTTGTCGATACCCTGAAGGGTTACGGCGCCAAGGCGGTGGGGTTTGATATTGTCTTTGCCGAGCCGGATCAGAATGCGGGTATGCAAGCCCTTGCGGAAATCTATCAGGATGCAGCCAAGATGGGGATTCAGGATCCCCGTCTGATGGGTCTGCTCGAGGATAAGGCGAAGGCGGCAAATAGCGACGCTATTCTTGCCAAATCCATTGAAAAGGCAAAAAATGTAAGTCTCGGCTATTTTTTCCATACGACGGCAAAGGATGTCGGTTTTATCAGTGAGGATTATATTGCCGCCAGCGCCGCTCTGATCAGAAATTCCATTTATTCCATGGTGCGGTCGAAAGGCCAGACGGGTACATATAACATCATCCAGGCCTACGCTCCGATTCCGAGTATCAAGGAGATTGCGGAGGCAGGGGAGAATAGCGGCTATTTCAACGCCTTTCCTGATCCGGACGGCGTCATCCGCTGGGCGCCCCTGGCGATCAAGTTTGAGGACAACTATTACTATTCCCTCCCCATCGCCATGCTCCTGCAGTATCTCGACTTCCCCATGATTGTTCTCAACCTTGCCGATTTTGGCATCGACGGGATTACGCTTGGGGATTTAAGGATACCCACCGATGAAAGCGGTCGCTTGCTGATCAATTACCTGGGGCCGGCCAAGACCTTTCCCCATTATTCCATTACCGACATCATGAACGGGCGTCTTTCTCCCGATCTTTTCAAGGGGAAGATCGTTGTTATCGGCGCCACCGCCACCGGCATCTACGATCTCCGGGTGACCCCCTTCAGCCCTGTGTATCCGGGGGTGGAACTGCACGCAACGGTAATGGACAATATTCTGCACCGGAATTTTCTGGAACAGTCGGCGTGGACGACCTTTATCGATATCTGCGACATCGTCGTGTTCGGCATGATCATGGGCATTGCCGTCCCACGGGTCAAAGCGGTACATGGAATTCTCCTTTCCATACTCCTCATCGGTGGTTTCATTGCCGGCAATACATTAGTTTTTGCCAAATACAATATCTGGCTCAACATGATCTATCCCGTGTTGACCATGATAACGATTTATTTAATCATCACGGTATACCGGTACTTCACGGAAGAGCAGGAAAAGAAAAAGGTTCGCGGGGCCTTTCAGTATTATCTGACCGCTTCAGTCATTAACGAGATTCTCAAAGACCCGTCTTCGCTGAAATTGGGAGGCGTTAAGAAAAACCTGACCGTCATGTTCTCCGATATCAGGGGTTTCACGACGATTTCGGAAAAGTTAATCCCTGAGGAACTCGTCAAGCTTCTGAATGAGTACCTCACGGTCATGACGGATATCGTCTTTAAATATGAAGGACTTCTCGACAAGTATATCGGCGATGCCATTATGGCCGTTTTCGGAGCGCCGCTGGAACAGCCTGATCACGCCCTGCGTAGTTGCCGGACCGCCCTGGAGATGATGGCGGAACTGAAGGTGCTTCAGGAGCGGTGGGCCCGGGAGGAAAGACCATATGTGGATATCGGTGTCGGCATCAACACCGGCGACATGGTTGTCGGCAACATGGGTTCGAATATGCGATTCGATTATACCGTCATGGGCGACCACGTCAACCTGAGTTCCCGTCTCGAAGGGATCAACAAGGAGTACGGAACCCATATCATCCTGAGCGAATTTACCTATGAGGTTGTCAAGGAGGAAATGTTCTGCCGGGAGATCGACTCCGTGCGTGTCAAGGGTAAGAAGCTTCCCGTCAAGATCTATGAATTGATCTGTGAAAAGAA
>Ga0247841_10005585_pt1 | contig 20198 bp, 20 predicted proteins | sample LaCruzMarch2015__2_FD_192410 | JGI IMG/M metagenome (GOLD analysis project Ga0247841, IMG submission 192410) | Freshwater microbial communities from meromictic Lake La Cruz, Castile-La Mancha, Spain - LaCruzMarch2015_18m | ecosystem: Environmental > Aquatic > Freshwater > Lake | place: Spain... | reverse complement strand
ATCAAATACCTTCTTGCCGTGGCACTAGAGATATCCAAAGCTTTTGCCACATCTTTATTGCTAACCCGCGTTTTTTTGCCAAATATTTCCAAAATTTTCTCTTTTGCCTTGGCTTTTTTCTCCTGCAATTTTTGGTTATATTCAGCCAACCCCTGCCCCAACTTCTCATACTCATCTTTCTCCTTTTCCACCCGCGCCAACTCCTCCTCATTTTCTTTTTTCAATTTCCACAGCCACCCCGCCAAAACTGCCAACCCCACAATTCCCAAAATTAAAATATAATAAACATATTCCATAGTTTTTTCAGGTTGCCCACGGGCAACCTACGCGTTTATTTACTTTTTACTTTCAAATAACTTTTTACTAAAAAATTCAGAAAATTTCATTGCCCAATTGTTAAAACTCAATAAATATGCACACACAAACAATATTAATGTTTGGACTGAAAAAAATGAGAAGTGATAGTTTTTAGCAAAAAATGATAACCCCAATAAGCCAATCGATAGATAAAATAAAAAAACGACTGCTTCTCCTGTATAGGTTAATTTTGGCGTCAAATCGTGTTGTCTATCTGCCCTGTCTTCTGCATAGTCAAAAAAAATGTCTGCTTTATCTTTTTTAATTGCTTCCACACATATTTTCACACCATTATTAGTTTCATCTGACACCATTTCATATATTTTCTGGGTTCCGCTTGATTGCCTGTCAATACTTTCCCTTGTATAAGAGATAGAAAACACAAGCACAATAATAGAAAAGAGAAGAGACATTAAAAGAAAATCCTTATCGAGATTCTGACTATAAAAATATCCGATGCCTATTATTCCAATTACAATACTGGATATAACTTTAAAAAAATCTAGCTGAGCTAAATGTAAATCAATATCATTTTGTAATTTAAAGTCAGAGACTTTTTCTTGGAAAGAGAATAAATCATTAATTGTTTTTTTAATAATATCTTTTCTTTCTGCATCCATAAATTTATTTTTAATTAAATAAATAAGCTCTTTTGTTTGCCAGATAGTATATCTTCTTTAATTTTTAAATTAGTAAATTTCCAATCATCCCCATCTGCCCCAGCCTCTGATAGCGAAAATCCTCTAAAATAACGACTTTGTTCCATTCTTATTTTAGATTCTCTCGTATATTCTAAGATTCCTTTAATGGGCTTTGAAATTTTGTTTCTAACGCTATCCTTATAATTGGAAATAACATAAAATCTTACAGCTCCAATCATAGAGTCACATAATTGTAGAAGACAACTATCGCTTTCAGATTGATTTGACCCCAAAATATTATGGTCACTAGATTGTGTTATAAAGGCATCGGGCAAACTTTTTACATGATCACGAACCTGGTTCTTAAGATTGGTTAATATTTTTTTATCATCTATCCCTTGCAACTCTGTACCATCAAAAAATATTCTATTTATCGCAACGTCTTCTTCACCAGAGAACAAATAATGAAGTGAGCTTTTCAGTGCCGATTTAAGCGTCTGTATAATCATTAGATTCCTATTTTCGCAACATGATTTCATCACTTCTGGCGAAACTCTATAAGCGGCGAATTTAGCACAAATTGGGTTTATTCGTTTAAGACTTTTGCCTACCTTAGCTTTTGGCGGATATTTTTCAAATTTTTGAGATTGAAGAGATGCACATCCTATACTCATATAGGATTCTGTTAACAATGTTCTCATAGAGTCTTCAGGATCATTATTTCCACAATTAGCAAAATGTAATCGGCAAGTAAATGGATAGTCCTTTTTTGCTTCATCCAAGCACTGCATTAGATAAGAATTGTTACAGACTGGCACGAAAAAAATTCCGTGCCAATAGCCATCTTCTTTTATCTCATCATAATAAATATCATATTCAATCATACTAAACTTTATTTCGGCACCGGCAAACCCAGCTTTTGTAATGGCAAATATTTAAAATAATATTGGCAACCAACTGATATTATATAATCCAAAACATCTTTATAGCTAGGATGACGAAACCAATCACTCAATATATAAATATACTCTACCTCTATATTCAATGGAGCCATTAGTTTTGCGTATTGTTTTCTCTTAAAATCGCACGTCTGCAACTTTTCATCCACAGAACCGGCAACTTTTTGAAATTTTACCTCAATAATAAAAAGTGTGTTATTCACAATTACATAAATAGCCTCATCTGGTAGAAGTTTTTTAGATAAAATTTTTGTGTAATCTACTTTTTTGCTTGCAAGAAATTTATATAAAGCATTTTTCCTAAAACTTTTCGCCACTTCTTTATTCTCATATAAAATAATATTACCTGTTATTTTATATCCCTTTTTTGTCTTAAGGAGGTCTAAAATATCCGTCTCTCTTTCAAAATTAAGACCTGTTATTGTATTGCCTCCCCCTATTCCACCTTGTTTCATGTTTTTTAAACTAATTTAATAATTTTACTTTTATTTTTTATATTTTTATCCAATTCCTCAAAGCGTTTGATGGATAAATCTAAATATTGTTTTTCTGTATCAATACCAATAAAATTGCGCTTGTATAAATAAGACGCTAGGCCGGTAGTCGAGCTCCCCGTAAATGGATCTAATACCAAGTCTCCTTTTTTAGTGCTTGATAAAACAACGCGCCATAGCAAGGCTTCGGGTTTTTGAGTTGGATGTTTGCCAAATTTTTTCTCCATAGAACCGGGCGTATTTACTGCCCAGACCGACCTCATTTGTTTTCCTTTTTCGTGCAAAAGATCTATTTTTTCCTCCTTACCAGTGTGCTTACACAAAAAAGTTTTTTGATAATTATCTTTCCAATCTTTCATTTTTTCATAACGAAAAGTGTGTTTGCCTTCTTTTTCCTTTCTCGCCCAAATTAAATTCTCATGACTTGCAGTAAAAAAACGGCAGCTTAAATTTGGTGCGGCACTTGGCTTAAACCAAGCTATATCATTTAGAATATGAAATTTATTTACTTGTAGAGCAAAGCCACATTGATAAATTGAGTGATATGTTCCGCTAATCCAAATCGTGCCATTGGGTTTTAAAACTCGCCTACAAGCTTTTATCCATTCATTTTGAAATTCAAAATTTTTCTTTAGTCCATTACTCAAATCCCAATCTCCTTTTTTAACGCTAACCATTTTCCCATTCTGGCAAGTAAAACTACCGCTAGATAAAAAATATGGAGGATCGGCAAAAATCATGTCAACAGAATTCTCTGGGAGTTCAGCCAAAATATCCAGACAATTTGATTGGTAAAGTTTAAAATTAGGTTTTTCGTAATATGGTTTTTGCATGGTTCTTTTCTTTAATTTACTCCTTTTAGGGGCGGGTTGCAAGGACAAAAAAAGCCCCGACTTGGGGGCTTTTAATCGCTCAGGCGTGTTTGAGCGATTGTAGGAATATGGGCAAAAATGGCAAAAACTATATCTTTGGGGTGTGGCTGACTTTCATTTGCGCCCTGCGATTTTTGTCTATGTTTTTTGTTTTATATTTTCTGATTTCAGCTTGCAAATTATCTTTTGCCTCAATTACGGCTTTAAACAAATCATCAGACTCCACTTCTGTCACTATATTTCTGCCCGGCATATTTATAAAAGCTTTTACCATAAAAATCTCGCCTTTTCTGTGATGCTTGGTTGTTTTTTCTATTTCAACAAAAACTTCTGCTAAAGTTTTGCCTACATCACCCTCCTCCCTCAAAACGCTGATAAACTTTTGCAGCCCAGAAAGTTTTTCTTCTATATAGCTATTCAAAGATTCGCTGTTTTCTATATTTTTTGTTTTTATTATTATCTTCATAATTTTAGAATCCCAGCATCTGCACTTCTGTTTGAAGCTCTATGCCAAAATTCTTTTTAACTTTTTGTTTTGCTAATTTTATAAGCACTAAAACATCTTTTGCTTTTGCCTTTCCGGTATTTATAATAAAATTTGCATGCATTTGTGAAATTTGCGCTCCTCCAATTATTTTACCCTGTAATCCTGACTTTTGTATTAAATAACCTGCAGGAATTGTGCCTTTTTCATTAAACCCAACTAATTCCGGATATTTTTCTAATAGCTTTTTATTTTTAATTTTTATTTCTGGGTTAACAAATGTTGAACCAGCCGACGGAAAATTTATAGGGTGGTTTGTTTTTCTATAATTCATACCTTCTTCCATTTTCTGTTTTATTTTATCTTTATCTTCTGACCTTAAAGACAATACGGCAGAAACTATAATCAGGTTTTTCCCGCCAGCCGGCGGATTTTTAAAAATACTGCTTTTAAGAGAAAATTTGCATTGATCTTTTGTAAAATTTTTAATTTTAAAATTTTTCAAATCTAACGCTTCAACATTACTAATATTATCAGAAATTATTTCTCCAAATGCTTGGGCGCACCCATAAATAGACCCCCCAAGAGTTGCCCCAGGGATACCAAAAGACCACTCAATTCCAGAAAGACTATTTTCCATAGCATATGTAGAAAGTTTTGATAACGCAATTCCAGCTCCCGCAACAATTTTATTTGCGCGGACTTCCATTCCAGAAACTTCAATTTTAATAACCAAGCCCTTAAAACCTTTTTCTGAAACTAACAAATTGCTTCCCCCGCCCAAAATAAAAACCTGTAATTTTAATTTTTTTGCAATTTCTAAAGCCTTTAACAGGTCATCTTTATTTTTTGCAACAAAAAAATATTTGGCTGGCCCGCCAATTTTATAAGTTGTGTATTCGGCCAATAAAATGTCTTTTTTTGTTTCAGGCAATAACTGTAACAACTTTTCCATCTTAAAGCATTTGATTAATTTTTTGTCTTGTTTTTTCTCCCACATATCCCGTGCCACTAGATAATCCCACTGGAGTTAAAATTTCAGCAGTGTACTTTTCTTGGAATCTTATTACCGCTTGTTTGGTCAAACTTCCAAAATTCCCTGTCATTAAACCTTCTGGATAAATACCTGCTCCCTGATTTTTCAAAAAACCCTGCAAACATCTTACACTCTCATTATTTGCCATCCCAAAATAAAGATTGCTGTTAAATGATGAACAAAAATTGTTTTGCTGTAATTTGGCAATTTGTTGTTTCAAATCTTCTATTCTTGCCAATAATTGTTGTATCAACAGTTGGTTTTGATCTAAAAGCTCTCCTCCCACCACTACGCTAAAATTAAATGGATACGCAAATTCATTATCATTAAGCCCTGAAATTTCATTTTGTAAAGAAGGAATTATAATTAAAGATTTATAATCTGTTCCAAAATTAGGAATATCAATTATTCCTTTTTTGTTATTATCAAAACTTAAAAAGCTTACAGAACGATTTCCATTTTTATCTTCAAGGACATAAGGAACTACAAAGTTTAATCCGCTTGAGGCCGAAAATTCCAATTTAAAATCGCCATTCCCTCCAATAAATTTTTGCCATGTTCCTGCCCAATTTTTTACAACATTAACCACAGACAAAGAAGCATTCCCAGAGACGGGCAAAAAATTAATATTTGGAACTATCTTTAAATTGCTAAGGTCTTTGTTGCGGTAACAATATTTTGAATCAAGAGAACAATCATTTAAGATAGAAGCTATGGTCCAGTCGGTAAAAATACCAGCAAATTTTTCTCCATGCCCAGATTTTTCCAATGCATAATTTATGCTGTCTATCCCAGAATATTTTGATTTTAAAGAGTCTGACAAAATATTGATTCCATATTGGTCAACCATATAGTGCGTTAACATGCTAACAGACGCGTAATCATATTTTACATCTTGCCATTCCGTGATTGAATCTGATGGGCTTTCGGCAAAATCTTTCATTCGCGACTGAAGATTGCTCAAATCAAAAGGAGTGTCGTAGCCCAAAATTGTTGAGGAATAGTCCGCCCGGGCTTCATTTAGCCATGTTTCTTCTTGAACCTTAAAAATTGTATTCTTTTGATTAAAAGTTTCAAGATGCACAAATTCATGAGCTAAAACATTCTTCATTTTTGGTAGGGTCATCAAATACGTAGAAATATAAAGCATTTCCCGTTCATTGGAATTTGAAATTTGAATTTTTTCGTACTCATCTGCTTCTCTAAAATATCCTCCATCACTGCCTTTCATGGGATGAAACAGCACAGTTATTTTCTCGTCACCATCAATGCCCGGTTTCTCTTCAAAACCAAAAACAGAAGTTAATTTTGGATAAATATTGTTATTAAATTCACCGCCCAAAGAATCTAAATTTGCCAAAATACTATCCTTCGTTGCCTGTTTTTGGCTGTCCCACCATGCTTTTTCAACATAAAAATATAGATTATTTGAAATATCAACTAATTTTGCAGAAATTTTTTGTCTACCAGAAACGTCAAAATTTGCGTCAACATTAAAAACAGCCTCGTTTCCAATGCTTTGGGCGCGAACATATCCAGAAAAAGACAGAAAAATGATTCCCGCAACAAAAAAAGAAATTTTTTTATAATAATTTAACTTCTGCATAACAACATTAATTCATTTTTTAGGTTTTCTTTATTTTTATCCGCAGATCTTAGTTTATACAATTTTTGCTCTAAGTCAACCGAGTCAACTTTTGATAATTTTGCTTTAAAAATTTTTTTGTTCTGGGTAGCAACCGTTCCTTCCTCGGCCGTTAAAATTTCTTCAAATAATTTTTCTCCTGGCCTCTTTCCTGTAAAAACAATGGCAATGTCTTTATCTGGCTCAAATCCGGAAAGCTTTATTAATTCCTTTGCCAAATCCAGTATTTTTACGGGCTTTCCCATGTCTAAAACAAAAACCTCACCTCCTTCGCCCATAGAAGACGCCTGTAAAACTAACAAACAGGCCTCGGATATAAGCATAAAATATCTCTCCATTCCAGGGTCTGTTACTTCTACCGGTCCGCCCATATTAATCTGCTCCTTAAAAATTGGGATAACGCTCCCCCTACTGTTTAACACATTACCAAATCTGACAGATATAAATTTTGTGTGGTTTTTTTGATTGAGCACTTGGCAAATCATCTCACTAATTCTCTTTGTTGCGCCCATAACAGAAGTTGGATTAACTGCTTTATCTGTTGATATAAAAATAAACCTTTCAACATTATTTTTTAGGCTGGTTTTTGCTAAAATTTCTGTGCCAAAAATATTGTTCCTTATTGCTTCATCTGGGTTTTCTTCCATAAGGGGTACATGCTTATAAGCTGCCGCATGAAAAACAATCTCTGGCTTAAATTTGTTGAAAGACTCTTCAATTTTGTCCTTATTTGTGACATCCGCTATTATTTGCTCTATTTTAAGGTCAAATTTTTTCTTTAATTCATTTCCTATATTGAATATGCCGGTTTCGTCTTGATCTAATAGTAAAATTAATGACGGATTAAATTTTGCTACTTGTCTTGATAATTCAGAGCCTATTGACCCTGCAGCTCCCGTAATTAATACTCTTTTTCCCTCTAAAAGTGTTCCAATTTGTTTAGTATCTAAAAAGACCTCTCCTCTGCCAAGCAAATCTGCCACATCAACTTCTTTTAGGTTTTTAAAAGATACATCGCCATTTATAATTTCAGATATGGGCGGAGTTATTCTAATTTTACTTACTCCTGATTTTTTTGCAAAATCTACCGCTTCTCTTACTTTTTTGCTCCCTGCAGAAGGCAAGGCAATAATTATTTGTTTTACTTCTTTTTCTTCTACAATTTTAGGAATGTCAAAAATTCTTCCAAAAACTTTAAGACCATGTATTGAGACTCCTTGTTTTGCGTTGCTATCGTCAACAAAACCTACTGGTAAATATGGGCTGTTAGAGGACGCAATTATGCTTCTAAGAACTTGCTCTCCTGAATCGCCAGCACCCACTATAAGCGTTTTTTCTTTTCTATTGTTGCCGTATTTCTTAAAAAGAATAAAATAAATCCTTTTAGATAAGCGCAACCCTCCCGACAAAACAAAAACCAAAAAATAGCTTATAAAAAATACTGACCTTGGCATACCCGTGAAGGCCGGAAAATCCCTAGAAAAAAATATTGCGAAGGCTAAAAGTAAAAAACCCAATGTTACAGCCTTAAATAAAGCAACCAATTCCTGAGCGCTCACATATGCCCAAGAGAAAGAATATAATTTGAAAAAATAAAAAACAGGCAAACAAAAAATTGCAGCCAAAATTATAATTTTAGAAATTACCTGATTTTCAAAATATTCTGCCGGGATTACTCCGTCAAATCTTAAAAGAAACGCCATAAAAACTGATACTGAAATTAAGATTATATCAAAAAACAGGAAAAATAGCAGTCTTTTTGTTGGTGTTTTTTCAAATAAATGAAACATAAAAATCTTTAACGCATTTAATGACATACTGCACCTGCTCGTCTGTAAGTTCAGGATACATGGGCAGAGAGATGACTTCTTTTGCTAATCTGTCCGTTATAGGAAGATTAAAATGTGAAACATTTAGGGCTTTATGGCTATGATTTGTTACGGGGTCTTTCATTAAGGTTTCCACTCCATTTTCTTTTAGATAAGAAAATAATTCATCTCTTTTTTCAACTTTCAAAACATAATTTTGAAACACATCAAAATATTCACCATTTTTTTCTGGAGCATTTGGTAATTTTATTTGGCTCACATTTTTTAACCCTTCTTGATATATTTTAGCAATTTCCCTTCTTTTATTAAGCCAGCTTTCCAAATAATTTAATTTCACATTCAAAACAGCTGCTTGTAAGTTATCCAATCTTGAATTCCAGCCATAACAAAGTATTTCTGTTTTTGTTTTTTGACCATGGTCACGAAGTAATCTTACTTTTTCTGCTAAATTTTCATCATTTGTAGTAAGCCCGCCACCATCACCAAAGCATCCCAAAATTTTTGCAGGATAAAAACTAAAACAACCAGCCCAACCTATTGAACCAGCTTTTTTGCCGTTATGTTTTGCTCCCAAAGCCTGGGCCGCGTCTTCAATCACAATCAAATTATGTTTTTTGGCAATTTCCATCACTTTATCCATATTTGTCATTCTGCCATTAAGATGAACGGGTATTATGGCTTTGGTTTTTTCTGTAATAGCCTCTTCTATTTTACTAGTATCCATTTCAAAATCTTCTCCAACATCCACAAGAATAGGGGTAGCTCCTACCTGAGCTATTGTGGCAAAAGAAGCCACAAATGTATGCGAAACCGTAATTACTTCATCTCCCTTACCAATACCAGAAGCAATAAGCGCAAAGAATAGGGCATCTGTTCCGCTGTTCAATCCAATAGCATATTTTGTACCAACAAATTTAGCCAGCTTTTCTTCAAATTCTTCGTTGTCTTTTCTCATTATCAAATCGCCCCTACCCAAAACATCCTGCATTGCAGAATCAATTTCTGTTTTTAAATTTTTATATTGTAACCCGTAAGCCACAAATGGAACTTTGTTCATGGTGCGTATATTTTATTTTAAAGTCTTATATAACAGGGTGAACTATTTTGGTATGTTTCCAAAATAGTTTTTCTAATATCAGCTGGATCTGTAATTACAAAAGTTTTTAAATTTGGCAAATTTTCAAGCACCTTGATGTCTTCGTTTTCAGCAATAATATTATGGCTAAATCCTAAAAATTTATACTTTTCGCTTCCCTTTACTCCAATAATTTTTACATTGGCATTGTGCATGCAAACAGCATTTCTTAACATTTCATATGGTCTAAAAACAACAAAGTTTATCATGCTATATATGTATGGCTTAAAACCGGCCAAAGCCAAACCCGCTGCAATTATCATGCAACTCTGTTCGGTTACTCCCAAATTGAAAAATCTGTCTGGAAATTTTTTCTGGAATTCTTCAATATAGTTAAACCCCACATCCGGAATAATCAAAACAATCTTGTCGTCTTTTTCCGCCAAATCAATCAACACATCAATAAATTCGCGTCTTGTATCTTTTTGTTTTATTATTTCAGCCATTTAATTCTTTTAAAGCCTTTTCATACTCTTCTTGTGATAAGGCCTTGTAATGATAAATATTATTATTCTCCATAAAACTCACGCCCCTGCCCTTAATTGTTTTTGCAATTATAATGTTCGGTTTGTCAGATTTTGAATCATTTAAAAGGGCATTTTTTATATCATCATAATTATGACCGTCTATTTCTGTAACATCCCAACCAAAAGCTTCCCATTTATCTTTCAGCGGCTCAATATTTAAAATATCTTTTATCTCACCCATCGCCTGAAGCCCATTAGCGTCAATAATAACTGTCAAATTGCCAAGTTTTTGCTGGGCGGCTATTAAGGCCGATTCCCAAGTTGTACCTATGGCAACTTCTCCATCACCCATTAAAACAAAAACTCTGCCCGGCTCTTTTGCTATTTTTTTTGCCAAACTAAATCCAACAGCAAACGGTAGACCAAAACCCATAGAACCGCCAGCGGCGTCTACCCCGTTTACGCTTGGCTCTAAAAGACCAATGTATTTGCTACCAGACTGGCAAAATGTATCTAAATCTTCTTTGGGTATCAATCCTTTTTCTGATAAAAAATAATACGTACAAGCCGCTATCCATCCCTTAGAAATAATTACTCTGTCTGTTTTATCTCCAACGCTTGCGATATCATACAAAACAGTCAGCAGGTCTATTGCTGAAAAATTAGAACCAATGTGGCTGGTTTGCGCTTTAAAAATCATTTCTAAAACCTTTTTACGCGCATTTGTGGCTAATTGTTTATATTCCGTTTCCATTATTTTAATAATCTCAAAATTGTTTGAAAAATAATTTTAATATCAGTCATAAAATTCATTTCTTTAACATATTTTATCTGCAACCTAAGTTTTTCCGGGCGTATCTTTTCCATGTATGTTTTTTCTGGATCTGTGCTTCCTTTTAGTATTTCTGCTTCGTGAAAGTTCCATAGTGAAGCAAAATCCGTGATACCCGGTCTTACAGAAAGGATAACATTTTTTTCCTCTTTTGTCATCATATCCACATATACTTTAACCTCTGGTCGTGGCCCCACCAAACTCATATCTCCTTTTAACACATTGAACAATTGGGGCAATTCATCCAATTGAAACTTTTTCAAAAACAGCCCTATTTTTGTTAGTCTTGGGTCATCAGCAGCTGTGGATGGCCCGCCAATTTTGTCTGCATTAATCACCATTGTTCTAAACTTATATATCTTAAAAGGCTTTCCTTTTCTGCCCATTCTTTCTGACACATATAGAGCGGAGCCGGGAGAATTTATTTTTATAATCAAAGCGACTATACCCATTAAAGGCAAAGCCACAATAAAACCTAATAAAACTAATATCACGTCCATTAATCTCTTAAGCATGTTATTTTTTAGGATTTTTTAAAATAAAAACTATTTTAAACGAATATTTTTTTAAAAAAGGCGCGACATGAATCAATAAGCCATCTATCTTCTCAAACAGCCTAAGGGCAGAGATTGCTCTTGGCATACTCATAAAAGGAAAAACAATCCAAGAAATCAAGTGAAAATAGTGAACCTCCAAGTCTTCAAAATGTTCTTTTATTGTTTTAAAATCCTTTTCTTTAATAATATGGCCTTCCGCCCATTCGGTTCTTTTTTTTGTTATTTTGTTAAATTTTCTCTTTAGGTTGGTAAAAGGATTATGCCCAAATGTCTCAATTCCCAAAATATATCCGTCGGACCTTAAAACTCTTTTTAGTTCTGGGAGTGCTTTTTCAATATCCAAAGAAGAAAATGTTCCCCCGTCAAAAACAACATCAAAAAAGTTGTCCTCAAATTCCAATTTTTCGCAATCCATCAAAATAAGCTCTGTGTTCTCCAGTTTTTTGTCTAAAGCCATTTTTTGGGCTATCCGCAAAGATTTTTCAGACAGATCTATACCCACAACCTCTTTTGCCAATGAAGATATCCATTCAAGGTTAAGCCCCATTCCGCATCCATAATCAAGAACTTTTTTCCCTTTAATTCTTCCTTTGGATATATTTTTTAAAAAGATATAACTTGCCAAATCAAAAGGATTAAGGCCTCCTCTACTTCCCGATTCTTTAACCTGCCCCTGGGGACACTGTTCGGCTTCTTTGTCGTAATGCTCAATTTCTATTTTTTTTCTTATTTCCATTTTGTTATATGCTCTAAATATTCAGCATACTGCTGGTATATTTTACCTGCATCAAGAATATTATTAAAAACCTCATTGACGTTTTCGCTCATTTTTTTATAAAGATCATCGTTTTCATATATGTTTTTTATTTTATCAGCAAGCTCCACCGCATTATTCGCAGGATAATAGAACCCCATATTATTTTTTTCGATAATTTCTTTAAGTTCTCCCTCCACGCTTGATACAATGGGCAACCCAGCTGAAAAATACGTAAAAGCCTTATTGGGGAATGCCTTTATTTTTCTTGAACAAGGTATAACACCCATATGCGACAAAGAAAGTATAAAAGCAATTTCCTGTTCAGAAAGCCAGCCGGTCAATGTTATATTTTTAAAACCATCACTTTGCTTTTCTGCTTTTTTATAATAAACTCCATCTCCCCCTAAAATAAAATGAATATCTAATCCTGACAAAATTTTGGCTGTTTCAATGAGAATAATTGGATTGTAAAATTCATTAAAATTCCCAACAAAAACAACTACAAACTTTTTCTTTACCGCCCTTTCAACATAAGAAAATTTTTGTGCGGCTCCAAGCGAGGCTGATATTTTTTTGGCTCCAAGGTAAAAAACTTTATCTTCCAATGTCTTACTTCTATTTCCGATTAACAAGGCCCATTCTAAAGTGCTTTCTGACATGGATGTTATGTGGGTACATTTTTGAAAACATTTTTTAACAATTTGGAAATCTCTCCACAAAACGATCTTTACTATAAAATGCATCCAACGAGGAAAAAATTCAAAAAAGATATCTGGCCATTCATCCCTTACGTCTATTACTATTGGAATTTTATTTTTATTGGCAAAAATAACCGCTTGATATGCTAACTCGTAACTTGGAAGGGAAGCTACAATAATGTCTGGCTTTTCCTGACTTTTTAATAATTTTTTAAACTTTATCGCCAATAGTTTATGGTCCAAAAAACGCTTGAAAGAAAAATTTTCTTTATATCCAAGCCCTCGCATCATTCTTATCTCAAAATTTTTATCTAAATTCACCGTTGTATCTTTGTTGGATATCCATTCTTTTTTGAAATGATCAAAAGCACTTGTCCACCATAATACGCGGTGCCCTCTTTCTACAAGAGCGTCTGCCAAATGAGATGTTCTTCCCTTTCTTGCCCCTTCTTTTATCGGAAGAATCTCTCCTATTGTAATAAGCCAAACATTCATATTATCAATTATTTGATTTTACTAACTAATATTCTTAAAATTTTATCAGCAGTTTTCCCATTTCCAAAGTAATCATAATGTTTTTTAGTAAAATTGACTTTTTTAATTTCTTTTAAAATTTTATTTTTATCTGTGCCAACCAAAACGTTCCAACCAAAATTAACTGTTTCTACTAATTCTGTTTCCTCTCTTAGCGTAATACAGGGTACCCCAAGCCAGTAAGATTCTTTTTGAACGCCTCCTGAGTCTGTTAATATTTTTTTTGCGTTCTTCTCCAGAACTATCATATCCAAATAACCAACTGGTTCAATATATTTTATATTCTCCCAATGCTTTAACTGCAATTTTTCAATTTGTTTTTTGGTCCTTGGGTGAACCGGAAAAATAATCCTCTCATTGCTTTCTGCGACAGCTTCTATAATTTTTTGCAAATTATTCAAATTGTCAGTATTTGAAGAACGATGGACTGTCAGCAAAAGATATTCTCCTTTTTTAATTTCTAACTTTTCTAAAATTTTTGATTTTTTTTCAGCGATTTTTATATTGCTTAACAACGCGTCATACATTATGTCCCCCACATTATATACTCCTTTTGTAATTCCTTCTTTCTTTAAATTTTCAACAGATATTTTTGTAGGACAAAATAGAAAATCGGAAATATGATCTGTCAAAATCCTATTTGTTTCTTCGGGCATAGACCTGTTAAAACTTCTTAATCCTGCTTCAACGTGAGCAATTGGAATATATAGTTTTGCTGCAGTTAAAGCTCCAGCCAAGGTCGAGTTGACGTCTCCAACAACAATTATTAAATCCGGATTTTCTGCCAAAACTACTTGCTCTAATTTCTTCATTATTTCTGCTGTTTGCCATGCATGGGATCCTGAACCCACGCCAAGGTTATAATTTGGTTTTGGGATAGATAACTCCTCAAAAAAAGATTCTGACATTCCAAAATCATAATGTTGCCCCGTATGAACCAGCACTGATTCCAAGTTCCTGTGTTTTTTTATTTCCTTCAAAAGAGGGGCTATTTTTACAAAATTGGGCCTGGTCCCTACTATAGATAAAATTTTAATCATTTTAAGTTTCATATTTTTTTATTAAACCACTCTATGGTTTCTTTTAATCCTTGGTCTATATTATATTTTGGCTCCCAAATAAGTTCTCTTTTTGCTTTAGAAAAATCAAGACAGCTTCTTTTTTGTTCTTCTGTGTTTTCTACTTTATAAATTTCTTTTCCGTTGAATTGCATTAATAATTTTATTTTTGTAAAAAGGCTATTTATATCTGTCTCCTTAGCTGTGCCAATATTAAAAATTCCTATTTTTTCTGTATTCATAGCAAGAATAAGAACCTCTGCCACATCATCAACATAAGTAAAATCGCGGGTTTGCTTACCGTCACCATAAATAACGGGTTTTTGACCGCTTAACATTTTATCGCAAAAAATAGCCACAACTCCTGCCTCTCCTTTTGAATTTTGACGAGGCCCGTAAACATTGGCAAACCGCAAAGCAACAAACGGAATCTTAAAAACTTTATGATAATAGTTTAAATATTTTTCTATTGTTAACTTGGCTATTCCGTAGGGAGACAGGGGAAATTCTGCATATGTTTCTGGAGTAGGAATAATATTTGCTTCGCCATACATCGCACCCCCGGTAGATGAAAATATTATTTTTTTTACTTTATTTATCCTGCAATTTTCCAAAATATTGATGCCCCCCAAAATATTTATTTCTGCATCCTTTATAGGATTCTTTAACGATTCTTTGACATTAATTTGACCAGCTAAATGAAAAACAACTTCTGGCTTTTCTTTTTTAAAGACCCCTTTAACTTTTGGGTTACAAACGTCAATCTTATAAAACTTTGCTTTCTGGTTTATATTTTCTTTTTTACCCGAAGACAAGTTGTCAATTATAACAACCTTGTGCCCGTTTTCTATTAATTTATCTGTAAGATAGCTACCTATGAACCCAGCACCTCCGGTAACAATTATTTTCATATTTTTCTGCCTATTATTAATATTTCCGTCGCTAAAATTTTTGCTAGAAATTTGTTTTTTAATAAATTATTATATTCCCCGAGACCGATTAAAGATTCAAAAATGTTACCTATTGTTTCCAAAAAAATAATCTCTATACCTGCCTTCTCAAAGTATCCCTTTATTTCTTTCTTAGTGGTTATAAAATGTTTAAAACCTTTTCTAAAATCATAATTTAATTTAACATACAAAAAATTTAAAGAGAAGCTTAAAAGGGGTACAGAACAAATCAAAAATCCTCCACCTTTGAGAACTCTGTACTGCTCATTTAATAATAAGGCTTTTTCTTTTTTATTAAAATGTTCCAGTAAACCTAAAGAAAAAACTATATCAAAAGAATTATCGGGGTACGGCATTTTTCTGCAGTCTCCAACCTTAAAATCAATGCCCGTGTCGTCTTTGAATCCTTCAGAATTGTTATCTAGGCCAAAAGCCTCATAACCATATTCACTTTTAAACCATCTTAGCCACCGCCCGTTGGAACAACCAACCTCTAAAACCTTTCCTGTGCCGTTTTTATTAACATTATTAAGAACAGAAAAAACAAACTGCCTTTCCCAAAGCATTTTCATATCCGGAAAATTCCCAAGCGCTTTGATGTGCCCGCTCCAATCAAAACTTTTATTTTTTTGTTCCATTAGTTTTTTAATATCTTTTTGTTAAAAAAATCCAAATTTTTATTTTTGATATTATTTAAATTTTTGATACAAATCAAAAATGCCAAAAAAGAAAAATAGATGTCTAAAAATCTTAATTTCAAAAGTTTATAAACAATTGTTCCAATCCTTGCCCAAATATAAATTATTTTGTTTTTTGAGTTTTGGGGAATAAGTTTGTAAAAAAGATAAAGATTATAAATTTCTTCCATAGAAGCCCTCTCTTTGCCAATTGTTCTGCCCGCTTTTGACAATTTGTGAAAATATTTTACCTTTGGATTAAAAAATAATGTTCCGGGATATTTTTTAAAAACTCTGTAAGAAAAATCTACATCTTCACTCCATGAATATTTTTTAAGGTTTTCATCATAAAAAAATTCTTTCATAATTTCCAATTTATAGGAAGAAGCACCACTAATCCATTCTGATGAAACAATTTGACCGCTCATAGGGCTCGTTACCCCTAAAGAAGGCAAGACTCTTCCTTTGTCTTCGTTAAAACCAAGAAAAAATATTTTTCCCAAGGCTTGGGCAAAAGCAAACTTCCATTTGTTTTTTTCATAAAGATTCCCGATCGGCCTACCGCACATTCCCAATGCTGTTTTATGCTGGTCAAAAAAATTTTTGACTTCTCTAAAATAATCTTTGTCTAAAACAACATCGTCATCTAAAAAAGAAACAATCTCTCCCTGCGCCAAACTAACTCCTATATTTCTGGCTACTGTTAAACTATTTTCTTTTTTATTTTCTACATATTCTATTTTAATGCCCGCTTTCTCAAAATCGGTCTTAAGTCCATTTATAACATCTTCGGTTTCTTTTAATCTGGCATTATCTACAACAAAAATCTCTGCAGGAAAAAGACTCTGCTTCAATATAGAATCAAGGCATTCCTGCAGATCTTTTTTTCTTTTGTAGGTTGGTATAACGACCGAAATATTCATAATTTACGCAACAGTTTATGTAATCGCGTCTTTTTCTTTAAAAATAAATTGCCGGCAAAAAAATTTAGAATATTTCTTAATTAACAAGTTGGCAAATTCATACGATCCGACTAAAATTCCTGTATAAAACAAAGTTCCAATTAGGTCATTTTTCAGAAATGGCAACCCCATTGCATAACACAAAGATAATCCTGATAAATTATTTGAATACCAAGGAGTAAAAATCCAAACCGCAAAATTTGTGATTACAAAAAATAAAAACGCAGATGCTAAAGACCCAATTAAAACTGCATTATATTTTTTATACTTTTTAAGCCAAGACCCTAAAAATACCATAAAAATAAAACCGCCATAAACACATAACATTAGTTCTATATCATAAGGGCCAATAAAAAAATCTGAAATTATCATTGCTAAAATCGGCATTGATATGGCTACCTTTTTTGAAAGATAAATTCCACCAAAAAGAGCAATGGCCCCAATAGGAGTAAAATTTGGCGGATGAGGCAAGCATCTCAAAATAATTCCAATGGTGATTAAAAATACTATTGTAAATATTCCTTTTATTTTATCGTTCATATAATTAGAAAGGTGACTTTTCAAATTTAAATTCTATTTTATCTCCCGAGTTTATTGTGTTTTTATCGGAGGAAACCATGGGCAACTGGCCATTTACATAATATGTCCAATACTTTTTATCTGCGCCATTCTCCACGCCATTTATTGCTTTGATAAAAATTCCAAAATCATATTGCTCTGTTTTTAAATCTAACCCCAACTCCTCGGCTTTATTTTTTAGAACATCAAATGCTGTCATTCCTTGTTTAAATTCAATCTGAAAATTTTTTACTTCCTTGCCGTCATCAATTAACAAGTCCACTCTGTTTTCTGTTTGTTGCGACGTTAAAGCAGGACCAGATGGATTTTTAGATTCAAAATTAAATAATAATTTCCATCCGAATAACATTAAAATAATTATAACAATAAAAATTACTACGATTAATTTATTTTTTTTGATCTTCATGTTGTTTAAAATAATTTTTAATGTTTTCAACTACATATTCAATTTCTTCTCTCGTTATTTCAGGATACATAGGCAGGGTCAAAACTTCTTCAGACATCTTCTCTGATAAGGGCAACTCTCCTCCCCTATATCCAAATCTATTTTTATAAAACCTTGTCAAATGTACTGGATGAAAATAGACCTTAGTCATCACGCCTCTTTCAGCTAAATATTTGATCAGATTGTCTCTGTCACCTCTGCCACTCTTTATTCTTATTGTGTAAAGCTGATAAACATGAGAATAATTTTCAGGATGACCTAAGACAATTATCTCGTCTATCAATTTTAGTTTTTCATTATAATAATCTGCGCCTTTTTTTCTCATTTCAATAAGCTTATCTGTTTTTTCTATTTGAGATAAGCCCAAGGCGGCAACCATATCTGGCATTCTAAAATTATATCCTAATGCAATATGGTCCAAATATTCCGGGGTATTTATATATCGAGGATCTTCTTGCCTCCCATGAGACCTCCAAAGTTTTAATTTCTCATAAAGATCTCTTGAATCTGTAACAATAGCTCCCCCCTCACCAGTTGAAATTATTTTGTTTTGGCAAAAACTTAACATAGCAGAATCTCCAAATGTACTCAATTTTTTATCTCCAATACTAGATCCAAATGACTCTGCCGAATCCTCAATAAGCACTAAATGGTTATCATCTGCAATCTTTTTAATTTCAGTAATTAAACAAGGACAACCGCCGTAATGAACCGTAATAATGGCTTTAGTTTTTTTGGTTATTTTATTCTTTATATCTTCTGGGTTTAAGCCTAAGGTTTTTTCTTCAATATCAGCAAAAACTGGTTTTGCTCCAACAAATAAAACAGCGTTAGCGGTCGTAATAAAGGTAAAAGAAGGAACTATAACCTCATCTCCTGGGCCTATGCCATGTGCCAACAGGTCGGCATGGAGCGCAGATGTCCCGGAGTTAAAAACAACGCAAAATTTTCTGCCAATATATTGTGCTATTTTCTCTTCAAACTTATCTATAGTTGGTCCACCTGCCCAAAATGCCCCTTCCCTAATAATACTATTTACACTCTCAACGTCTTGTTCGTCCCAATAAATTTTGAATAACGGAATTTTTTTATTTTTAGAGTCAGAACTATTTTCCGATTTTTGTCTAAAAGTTATTTGTTTTTTATATTTTTCAATAAGACGCTGTTGTTCTTGTTTAAGCTCTTCATTACTAATAGTTTTTGTTTTTACCCAATTGTTGTTATATTCGTCAAAGGTAGACCAATCCCAATCTTTCATAGTTTCATAATCAAAATACTCATTACCAGGATAGGGGGCAAGCAATGTAAAGCCAACAATTTCTGGATCCAATTCATCACACAGCTTTTCTGTCATTTTAATATCTTCCATTGTTTCATTGGGCATGCCTAACAAAAAATAAGCTCTTGTTTTGATCCCATATTTTTTGGTAATTCTAAATATTTCTTTAATTTTATCTATGGTAGTGTTTTTATGCATATCTGCTAATATTTTTGGAGAACCGCTTTCTACTCCATACCATAACTCTTGGCACCCGCTTTCTGCCAAATATTTTATCAATTCTTCGTCCATTGTATTGATATGCGCATTTGCTCCATACGGAGTTTTTACCCCTCTTTCCATCTTCAATTTACAAAAATTGATTGCTCTCTGTTTATTAATTGTAAAAGTGTCGTCGGCGAATTTAATAAAATTAATATTCCAATCTTTTACCAAACTTTCAAATTCTTCTAAAATATTCTCTGGAGATCTCAACCTTGGCATTCTACTCCAAATACAGTGGCTAGCACAAAAGCTACATCTAAAAGGACACCCTCTGCTACTTAAAACAGATGTAATTCTAACATTATTATCTTTATAAGCAGTCTCAATATTCCTTTCATTTTTTATTGCTTTCCTATCGGGAAAAGGTATCGTGTCTATATCTTTTATATAATCAAAATGCATTATCTGCTTTTCCATTTTTATATTATTGGACACATTTTCAACTATTTTTAGTATCGCCTGTTCCCCTTCTCCTTGGACAACAATATCAATGCAATCTTCTTTTATAACATCTCCAGGCAATATTGAAGGATGGGCTCCACCAAAAACTATAATGTTTTTGTCACTTTTTAATTTTTTAGCAAGCGTAAGCCCATGCTTAAATTGCGGGCTAGTGCATGTAAACAAAATAATTCTTGCATCTTTGGCATTATTTAATATTTCTTCATCAGAATCATAAAATGCTGA
>Ga0247841_10005584_pt1 | contig 20200 bp, 9 predicted proteins | sample LaCruzMarch2015__2_FD_192410 | JGI IMG/M metagenome (GOLD analysis project Ga0247841, IMG submission 192410) | Freshwater microbial communities from meromictic Lake La Cruz, Castile-La Mancha, Spain - LaCruzMarch2015_18m | ecosystem: Environmental > Aquatic > Freshwater > Lake | place: Spain... | reverse complement strand
ATTGGGCTACCATTATCCGAATGTAGGATTACTGGTCTACCACAGGTTTTCTCGGAAATTACTGCTTTTTCCATAAGATTTGCAGCGTGTTCGCCAGTTTCTTCTTCCCATATTTCCCACGCTACTATTTTCCTACTATATATGTCTAAGACTAAATAAAGTTTAAAATACATACCTAAAACAGCTGCAGCAAGCCATGTAATATCCCATGACCATAGTTGATTTGGTGCAGTAGCAATATGTGTCGTCGGTACTGATTTAACGGGCGGTTTGCTACGTCCACGGTGCTTCTGCATATCTTCTTGACGCAAAGTGCGATAAAAGGTTGATTCTGATGCTATGTACTCACCCTTGTCGGCAAGTGATGGAACTATCTGTGATGGTGGCATACTGGCATATTCTGAACTGTTTGAAATTTCAATAATTCTATTATATTCCTCGTCAGTTATCTTATTTTTAGGTGCTGGACGGTCGGCTGTCGGGCGTTTATCGAAATGAATTTCCCCATCAAGAACCCAGCGTTGATACGTCCTAACGCTTATGTTTAATTCCTTACATATTGGCACTAAACGAGCACCTGAATCCTGGGCTTCCCTAACCAACTCTATTGCTTTAATGCGATCCGAGGCGTTAGTCATTCGCCCTCTGGATCCCCCCAAATCGCATGTAATTTTTTTCTAAGCACCAATAATGCAGCTGTTTCCGCAAGTGCTTTTTCTTTCCTATTCAGGTCTTTTTCTAGGTCTTTAACCTTTGCTTTTTCTATATGTAGCTCTGTTCTAAGATCCTTGGAGGACTTTTCGGCATTAGCGTTTGCATTTGAACAAATATCACGCCATTGCTTAACCTGCTCAACATAAAGCCCCTTTGAGCGGCAATATGCCGCAAGAGCAGATTCGTTCATTGAATAGCTTTCAAGTACTATTAAAAATTTCTCTTTTGATGAATACTTTTCACTATGCTTGCTTGTTGAAATTACATTCCCGCCTGCTGCAGCCTTTGTTTTCCAGGCATGTAAAGCCGCTTTGCTTATACCTGTCTGATTTGATAATTCAGCCACCGGTATACTCTCGGGTGGCAACATTTTCTTCACCATTGAATCTTTAAACTCTTGCGTATAGGTTGCCTTTGAATTTTTCTTTCCCTTTTCCATAGTCATCGCTCCTCATCTTTGTAGTATAACATTTTATATACCACACGACAACTATCCTAACACAGGGGGATAATGAACAGCACATTTTTGGCACAATTATTTTCATTTTAGTGTACGTCAAACCTTGGTTATATTTGGTTTTTCAAAAAAATTTCCGTCTTGGGTGGCACAAGAAAACCCCTTATCACCTGTTGTTTTGCTTGTTTTTGCATGCTTATTTTCAATTTTTAACCAAATGTTTTTTCCCATTCTATCTTAATATTAATCGTCTCACTTTAAAGTGTTTGACTTTTCAATTGATAAAAACATCTCTCTCAATTTTATAGCCAAGTTTTCACCCATTCTAGCATGACCGTATGGAGATGGATGTAATAAATCTACACACAAATATGAAAAGTCAGACATTATACTTGCTCCATCAATTACTGAAACATTTTCCTTTTCGCCAATCTTTATCAATATTTCATTGAATTTACGTTCGTTATCTAAAATGAATTTATTTTGCTCATGTATCGTATGCGTTATATGGTTGGGGAATATCGATATAAGCGCAAATGGTTTGTTTGTAGATTTCAGCTTATCTACCATATAGACTACTTTGCTCTTAAATTCTTCTAGAGTATATGACCTGCAAACATTAACACCAAGTTCTAATGTTGCAAAGTCCCACTCTATTTGATTTGCGAAATAGTCTGCTATTTCATTTTCAACAAAACACGTTCCTGCCATTCCCCTGTTTGTAACATCAACTCCAAGTAATTTGGCACAATGACTTACATAGCAGCAGGAATTTACAATAGAATTACTCCCATGTGTTATAGACGAACCATATGCAAGCCATTTCTTTTGTGGAACTTCACTTTTATGCGGTTGCCTAATACTAAATCCAAAATTTTCCACATCATAAAAGACTATTCGTCCTCTGCCAAAAACTATTCTCCATAGATTACTGGAAAAATTGCTGCTTGTGTTGTTTAAAACTTCATAATTAACAAGGGAAAATCTTTCGGGTTCTTCAAGAATTATGGTATTCATCTGACCTGCTATAATTTTTCTATGACCATAAAAATAATCTCCCTTGAAAATTGAAATTTCTCCATCAGCACCTATCGCACCTATCGATATATGTATTTTTTGTTTGTCCTCATTTACAAACCTAATCTCGCAACCTGTTGATTCCCCCGCCACAACCCGGGCATTAAGCCTCAAACTTTCTCTTATGTTTCTTGGATACCTGTATATAACCAATCCATCAACATTTTCTCTCTTTTCGAGTTCCGCAACATTGTAAAACTGCATATTTTTATAAATCATACTTATTGTCTCCTGTTTTTATATGCTCATTTCCCTTTGTAAACAAAATTTACTGCATCCGCTACTGTAAATCCTGCACTGTTGCAATAAATTTTTACATAATTATCACTATTTTGAGCAAATTCAAATTCGCCCAAATATAACCATGAACCTCCACCATTTCTTTGATTTGCAAAGTTTTTAAAATTTTTAACACCACCATTATAACCAACATCAACATCTAGTGATGTACTTGCATTTTTTGCTATGGGGAAAGCAAAATACACATCGTATTTCCCTGACTCTGTAATAGTTGGTTTCCACATAGCCCAACGATTTTGGTCCGAACCACTTGTATTATCATGCAAATAATTGCTTCCATAATACATTTGAGCACTTGTACTCTCCTTCCAATTTTCATCGCTGGTTGAAAAACCAGGAGATGTATTGTCAACTACAATATCTTCAAAGACAACAGCATCTTCTTTTAACGGAATAAAAACAACATTTGCTTTAATGTCAGTTGTAATATTACGCAATGTAAATTTGTTATTTTCAACGCTCACTTTTTCACCGTTTGCAATTACAGAACCTATTTCATATCCAAAATCTGGTTTAATTGAAACATTAATCAATGAATTCTTAATCTTTTTAATTTTTCCGCTAGGTGATATACTTCCATTGCTTCCTGCGACCAAATCAACTGTATAACTTGGAAGAACATATAAATATCCTATCTCGTAAACTATTTTAGGATTGTAATTTTCGTCTGCCAAAGCACCACTAACAGTTAATTTATATGTACCTTCTGCAACAGTTCTGGCATATCGAGAACTTACATTTGGGTTTCTGATTAAAGATTCCCCTTCTACTAAACCTTTTACTTTATAATTCAAAGTAGGCATTTTATCATTCAGACCAACAATAGCATTACACGCACGAATAGTAAGATTTCTTTGAGTGATAGAAAACGGCAATGTTATACTTCCACTATATTTCGGGTCACTATCAGGAATTTTTACAGTTAACGTGTATTTACCCACATCTTTAGTAACAGTTTTGCTTGACCAAACAAATTCAACATTACCAACATATTCGTCGTTGGACAATTTAACTGTGCCTACATATTCCATCGCTTTACCGTCATAAACCTTGCCGTTGCTTGGTATTTCAATACCCCCTATTAGAATCTGTTCCTTTTTTGTTCTTTGATTAACAAGACTATCAAAAAATTGCATGGATAAGGGTTGAGTTGAAACAATATCTTTTCCGCCTTCAAGTGCTTCTTTCTTTATAGTTACATACATTTTTGAAATATCATTTGACTGGTTATGTTTTTCGGCTTTCCCACCAACAGAAAAAGTTAAAACATTTTCCTTTAAATCAACATCCTTTATAATCATGCCCTTAGGCAAATTACTTATAGTGATATCTTTTTGCATTATTTCTTGCTTAAATTTATCCCCTTTTATTTTTGCAACTATTTTATTGCCTTTGATAGTTCCATCATTTTCTTTACTTTCAAAAAGATTAATGTCACCCGTCAATGAAATACTGGGTTTAACATTTATAGGCACAAATTTAAATGCATCAGCAACAGTTCTTCCAGGTGTATCGCAAAGTATTTTGACGCTGTTACTTTTACCCTCGGTCAATTCATATTTTCCTACAAATACCCAATCATTACTTCCGGTTTTTTGATTTGCTTTTTTTGTAACATCTACTCCGCCTTTATGAGTGATTACAAGAGGAGCTTCGGAAACAAATGATGTATGCTTCGGATAATACATATAAATATCATAAAAACCTGCTGTTTTTATATTAGGAGTCCATTTTGCCCATCTGTTGATATCATTTGTTTCGCTGTCCGTTCCATCTCTTAAATACGTTCCTTGATATGCATTATCGCTCTTAACTATTTCCCAATAATATCCGTCATCTGTAAAACCTTTATCTAAATCATCAACAATAATCGCATCTGCTGAAATTGTCATATCTTTTTTCTTTTCAAATTTAACTGCATCAGCAACAGCAATTCCCAATGCATCGCAACTTATTTTTATATAATTTTCCTCGTCCTCATTAAAGTTGTATTTTCCTAAACTTATCCAATATCCTCCGCTTCTTGTCTGATTTATTGTCTTTTTTATAATTGCTTCGTTCTCGCCCTTTATTTCTACCGACAGCTTTGATGGCCTAAATGCCGAAGCTACCGAATTCGGTAATAATTCATTTTCTATTACCCAACGTATATATACTTCATACGTTCCGCTTTCCTTTATATCTGGACTCCATTTCGCCCACACTTCTTTGTTGCTTTCGCTTCCTGTTCGCTGATAATAATCATTGCCATAATATCCTGATGTTGCATCGCTTTTTGCCCATCCGTTTTCCGATTTTGCAAAGCCTGCATCATTATTATCTATCACAATTGCTTTTTCATCATTTTCGTACACTAACGCTATATTATCTGCATACACTGCAATATCATTATCCGTTTCTTTTTGTATGTAGATTGTTGCACTTGTGCTATCTGCACCCGTAGTAAAGCTAAGGCTTTTTCTTGACCAATTATCAAACGTTGAAGCTTGATCTCTCTCTTCCTTCCCATAATCCTTTACTCCAAGCCTTACCTGTGTTGCTCCGTCGGATTTCAACCATCCGACCAAGCTATATGTAGTATTTGGTCGTAATCCTGTTATTTTTTGTTCTACACCATTTGTTCCGCTACCTAATTGCAGTATACCCCAGCCTTGCCTTCTATCCGATGTGTCTTTTGCTATCGCCGTCTTTGTCCCCGTTTTTTCCCAAAACGTCAATCCTTCTTCTGTGCTGTTAGGTGCTTCTAAGTAGAATTTTTCTTCAAATCCCGCATTTTGAACTCTATTTATATATAAAAGAGCATTATTCTTCTTCAATTCTGGCATCGGTGGATTTTCAAAATTATGCCCTGCATTCAAAGTCCAATCCTCTTCTCCGTATTCAAATGCACCTATATCAGGCGACTCTCCTTTATAATTATCATTTATACCCTCCACTATTGTTCCTGCATCTATTGCGGGTGAGTTGGCTTGCAGTGTATAGTCATTTTTTTCTATATGTGTAAACATTGGGTCTGTTTCACTATACATATTTTTTTCTTTAAATATATCCTGTACATCACTAAAATTATCGGTGAATATGTTGTTTGCCATTATATCCCCTTCCATGCTTCTGTATATGGGAAATATTGTGGCAAATCTTCCGTCAAATGTATTGTTATATAATAGTGTAAAAGTGCTTTCTGTGTTTAGTCGTAATGCTTCATTTGGATTTGCTATGCCACTTTGTTTAGCACTGCCCCACACTACATTATGATGTAGTGTAAAATTGCTGTGATAATTATCCAAATATAGTACAGACGGAGTGAATACGCCTTTGTTGTTATATATTATATTATGATGAAATTCAGTGTTCCAACCGTCTGTTGAATGTGAGCTTACTACTCCGCTATCACTACTGAATTCACCAGTGCCGTATATTCTGTTATATTGTATTACCGACGCTTGTGTTTTCCTTAAATTATAAACATGTCGTCCGCAAGTATGTATTGTATTATTGCTAATTAGATTCCCATAGCCCATACACCATAAGCCTGATACTGATGCACCCGAATATGCCATATTATATATCAAATTATTTACTACCTTTAAATTCCGACCTGACATATATAACCCATATAATGCGGAATCTGATATTTCGCAGTCCCTTACTGTATTGTTATCTCCCAACAGCTTTAAGCCATTCGGATATTCTTCTGCCCATTTTAGATTAACCCCTGGCCCTTGCATATGCATTAAATATTTTATATTCATTTCCTTTAAGGTTGAATTTGATGTGTTTATTCCATATATGGTTGCACCAAATACATTTACTCCTTCAATTTCTATATATGACCTATCGCTTATATCAAATGCAAATCGTCTGCTTTTCGCTTCCACTGTTAAATCATTTGGATCTGCATTGCTTGGTGCCCATAGATATAACAGAGAGGTTGTCTTATCAAAATACCACTCTCCCGCTGTATCCAATTCAGATAATTTGCCTACCATATAAAACTTTTTCCCCGTGCCATCTGGGGCAAAGTTCAATTCATTAAAATGCACTGTTTTGGTTTTGCTGTCATAATCCGTTACTATTCCTGACTGTGCACTTGAGGGTGAATGACCACCTGCAAACCAAACCATAGCACCATTCCAATAGTCATTCGATTGCGTAAATGCTTCACTTGTTAAAGACGTAAGTGTTCCACCCACAACGTCATATCCGGTTAGGGTGTTCATATCACCATCTTCATCGTTTGGCCATCTTGCTTCCAGCATCATTTTGCCATCTGCGAAAATTTGATTGTATTTGCCCATATCCCAATTCATTGTTGCTTTATATATATGGCTATTATGTTGCTCCCAACCTGATACTGTTTCTGTCCCGCTTACTGTTACCTTTTCATCAGGATATGCTACAAATTTTATAGGTTTTCCTTCGCTTCCTGAATTCGCAGGAATTACCGTTTCTCGATATGTCCCCCCACGAATTATACAGGTGCCCCCTCCTTGTAATACATCAGCTGCCCTTTGTATTGTTTTCCATGGATTGTTAATTGTTCCGTCACCTGTGCTGTCATTGCCAGTTTTTTCAGATACATAGTATTTATTTGCTTCAACTTTTACAAATTTTACAGCATCAGCTATTGTATATCCAATGTCACTTGCAAAAATTTTCACATGATTGCTTGCCCCTTGTAATAAATCATATCTTCCAAGAAACATCCATACGCCATTGTTTTCTTGTTGATTTACAGTCTTCGTCGTATCCACTCCACCATTATATGCAACTTCTATCGGCGCCGCAGCGGGTCTGTTGCTTCCTGCGGTCCATCTAATATAAATACTATATTGGCCACTTTCGACAATCTCTGGTGTCCATTTCGCCCATTTGGATTGGTCTGCTGATGCGGTTCCAACATGAAAATAGTCTCTGCCATAAAACCCCTTTGTTATTGTTGCCTCAATCCATGGCGAATCACTTGAAAAACCCGAGTCTGTATTATCAATTATAATTTCTTCAGCTAAATTAACTCTGTCCGAATATATTAGAGAAAGATCATCTGCATAAGCATTACCCAAACCATTTGATTCTTTCCACAAGTAAACAGTAGCACTTGTATTTGTTGCCCCTGTAACAAACGAAATATTCTTGTTTTGCCAAACATTAACCGCTGTGGTTTCATATTTTGGTTCTCCACCAAAATCCTTTACTCCAATTCTAATCTCTTCCCCTTCATCCGCCCTTAACCAGCCTGAAATGTTATATGTTGTATTTGGCGTTAAGTCTGTGATAAGTTGCTCAACTCCATTTTGCCCGCTCCCGAGCTTTAGGGCATGATGAGAGGTATTTGTGTATCTTGTGTTTTTTATTGTCGAAGTTGGTGCGGCAGCATATGATACACTTGCTGTTTCCGTCCCTGTTTCCGTACCTGTTTTTGTCCATTCACTTAGTCCGTCTCCAAGCTCATTTAACCATTCATTTTGCTTATCCGTCGAATACTCATAAGCTAAATTTATCCACCTTTCTTCATCAAACCCTGCATTTTTTACTCGATTCATATACTTGAAATCATTAAATACTAACTCTGGATTAGGCGGATTCTCAAAATTGTGACCTACATTTAGCGTCCAATCCTCTCCTTCATATTCAAACGCACCTATGTCAGGCGCTTTGCCTTTGTATCCATCTGTTACACCCTTTATCTCAATTCCCGCATCAATGGCAGGCGATGTTGACGAAAGCCTATAATTGTTGTTTGTTGCATCTACAAACTTCGGGTCAACGTCAGGATAAATATTATTGTTTTTTACTATATCAGGATGGTCATTGAATGCCTGTGTGAAAATATTATTTGCCATTCGGTCGCCTGTCATAATATTTTCACATGTTGTTCCTCCGTATTGGTCAGCAAAACCACCTATAAAGGTATTGTTATACACAAGAGTATTAAAGCTTTCTATGTTTAATCTCAATGCATTGTTTTTGATGACGTCAGGATTAATTCCCCAAACCACATTATGATGCAGTATAAAATTGCTATGCTGATTATCTAAATAGATTCCAACAGGCACATGTGTACCAACATTCTCATAAATAACATTATGGTGGATTTCCGTATTCCATCCGTCAATTTTACCATTGTTTATTAAACCAAAGTCATTACCCATTATTCCGCCGTTATACAGTCTGTTATATTGAATGACCGATTTTTGCAAAGAATAAATTCCTAAAATTGCCCTTGATGTCGTATGTACTGTATTATGGCTTATTAAATAATCCCGACCCTCTAACCATATTGCCCCTACACTTGTACCTCTGTAGTTTATATGATGAATCAGATTGTTTACTATATTGATATTCTTTCCATTCATGTCAATTCCACCAAAAGCTGAATATGCTATTTCACTGTTTTTTATAGTATTATTATTTCCTAAAATCGTTAATCCCTTAGGCATCTCATCCTTCCATGTATTTAACGGTCCGGGCACACTCCTATGCATAAGATACTTTGCATTAATCCTATCTATTGTTAAGCTATTTGTGTTATTACCATATATGGTAGATCCAAATATATTAATGCCTTTTATCTCTATATGCGAACGGTCCGAAAGATTGAATGCATATTTTTTGTTTTTAATTTCCACGTTAATATCATTCGGGTTTGCATTATTATGTGCCCAGAAATACAACGTTGAGCTTGTTTCATCATAAAACCATTCTCCAGGACTATCCAACTCTTCTAATCTACCTAATAGATAAACTTTTGTGCCAACAATTCTTGGTTTAGGAGAGCCTTCCGCATTATATGATAGCTTTTTTTCTTGCTGCGAATAATTTGTAACCGAAACCGAGCGTACTGCATTATTAGAACCCGAACCATACACTAATGTTGCACCGTTCCAATAACCGTCCGGTTGTGTCAAAGCAGATGCTTTAATAAAATTACCATCAGTTTCATCCATATCAAAGCCTTCAAAGGTAAATGGGTCTCCATCTGTGTCATTGGGCCAGCGTGCCTCTGTCATCATTTTTGAATTTGCAAAGAGCTGATTGTTTTTCCCTAAATTTAAGCTTGATGGTATATTAACCTTATATATATTCCCTGAATGCTGCTGCCAATTGGCAATAGGTACAGTTCCACTTATTGTAGCAGTTTCACCTGCATAGCCTTGAAATTTGATTGGCTTCCCTTCGCTTCCCGAATTTGCAGGTATTATTGTTTCACGATATGTTCCCTCGCGAATAACACATGTATCACCTGCTTGCAATACATCAGCTGCCCTTTGTATTGTTTTCCATGGATTGTTAAGTGTTCCGTCACCCGTGCTGTCATTACCGTTTGTTGCAGATACATAGCATGTATTTCCCTGTGCATAAGTAGTAATAATAATATTAAAATTATATAAGATAAGGCAAATACAAACAATACACAAAACAAAATTTTTCATAAAACCCTCAGCCCTTAATTTAATAATTATATCTATAAGAACTTACATTGTAGGAAGCAACTCATTTTCAACAGAAATCGATGATAAATTTCCTAACCGCTCAATAACAAATGCTTTTAGAGTGTATTGAGAAAAATTTATATTGCTTGAAATCTCAATTTCTTCAAATATATCTTTGCTCTCATTTGATTCAATAAAATCCGAAACAACCTTTATTCCCTGCATTTGGTTACCATTGAACATTAACAATACCAAAGTTGCTTCTTTTGGCTCCACATCATTTGTAAGGTTTTCTATATTTACAGTGAAACGTATTTTCCCAGCAGTAAGATTCTGAATTAATTGCAGATTATTATTATCATCAATTATTTCCCATTTTGCTTGTGACGCTTCTAAAATTGCATCTTGGTCCAGTACAAATTTCACAGCATCTGCAACCGTGTACCCTAAGTCAGATGCAATGATTTTAACATAATTGTCCATACCTTCCGACAATTTATATCGCCCAATCAAATTCCATTGTCCGCCATTAACTTGCTGATTAACGGTTTTGGAATTATCAAGCCCTCCAACATGTTTAATCTCCAATGGTGCAGCATCTGGTCTGTTCGCATTTTCTGCCCAAAACATATATATATAATAGTATCCTGAAACGGGAATGTCAGGTGTCCATGTTGCTGTTTTTGGGTCAGCAGGTATTGATGCAACATTTCCACTGTGGTAATAATTTGTTCCCCAAAAGGTAACTTCCGGCGTACCATTTGTACTTACTGTCCAAGAACCATATTTTGCACTTGTATCAACTATAATTTCTACAGGATCTGCCGAACAAACAACACTGCCAATATTCGTCAAAAATACAACTAATGTAATCACTATTAATAACAAATTTTTTCTCATAATTGTTCTCCTCCACCATTATTAATATATATAATACCACCTTGATTAACAATTTCTTGTTGCAACGTATTCACATTAATATATGAAAACGAAACCTCATTTTTTATCGCTAATGCAGATGCAATTCCCGCAGCCTGTCCCATGGCAAAACATGGCGCCATAACACGGATAGGACCTAATACATCACGCTCTACACTAATACTTCTGCCTACCACAATAAGATTTTTTATGGTTTTGGGTACAAGTGATTTGTATGGGATATGAGTAAAGCAACTTGCTTTTTTTGTTTTATCCATTGGTTGATAGCTTGGTTTGTGTGGATCAGGTAAATCCCAACCATAAGAGGAAACAGCAATACTGTCAGCGAAATATCTTCCGTTTTTCAAATCCTCAACTGTTAGAGTGTATTCTCCAACAATACGCCTTGTTTCTCTTATACCGATTACATCGGCAATACGCCTTATACGGGAATTTTTGAATCCCGGAAAATGTTTTTTCATAAGAGTAAAAATTTCCATATTTTCCTTGCGTCCAGTAATCATCCCTTTTGTTATCGATATTCCATCCACGCCGTCTATTCCTACTTGGCGAATAGTATTTATCATGTAAACATCAGGCTCGTTTAGCTGAACTGCAATAAATATCTCGTAAGGAAATACCCATTCTCCACTTTCCTTTAATTTAGATATTATTTCCTTTAATCGAGGTGAATTGTTATCCTTTATATACTTTGATAATTCAGCAGTATCAACATTTTCAACATGCATCTCCAATGATGCAGGTGCCATCAAGCCATCTTCCAAACGCCCTTTCGATGTTTCGCATCCACTTTTATACGCCACATCTGCATCCCCTGTTGCATCAATAACAGCCTTTGTTTTCAGGGCAAATAATCCACTTTTGTTATGTAATATAATATCTTTTATTAGTTCATCTTCACATACAGTGTCAATAAAATTAGTAAAGTAAAATATATCTAAATTTGAACTAATACACATTTGTTCCATTTCAATTTTCATATGTTCTAAATCAAAAGGCACACCAGAAGCCAAAACGGGCAACCAACCATGTGGATTGTTATTCATATCAATGTTTTCTGGATTTACTGCTGCATTTGTTTTAACAAGGAGATTTGTTAGTTCTTCAAATATTCCTCCCACATTTCGTTGCAACTTGCCTATTTTATCATCATAAATGCTTCCGCCTAACAAATGACAAACTCCGCCATTTGTTGCAACTCCACCCAAACAACCTGTCTTTTCAATCAGTGCAGTTTTCAATCCCATTCGTGCCGCACTAACAGCTGCAGAAAATCCAGAAACACCTCCCCCACACACCACCACATCATATTCACTTTGAACTGGAATTTCACACTTGAATAACATAAAGTTTTCTCCTTATGGCTTACTATCACTTATATTTAAATATAACAACCTCATATACTCTTACAATAGACGAACGAACAAAAACAATATTTCCTGGTTCTATTTCAGATTTATCAGCTATCAATAATCTATCTGAATTTTCATCATACAAATATACATTTATCGTGCTTGAAACAATGTTTACGCCTTTTAATGTTTCAGTTCCTGCAATCTTAGAAATATCAACAAGTAAAATATCATTCTTCAAGCCTTTTACAGTACCGCAAACGACTTCGTGCCTAGCCTCAAAATTTCCAGAATATTTTTTATTCGCATCTTTTAAATTAAATGTGAATTCTTTAGTATGATGGGCAATTTGATCATGTCTATCTAATCCTATTCTTATAATATCACCCCTGCGAAGTTCTCCAATGTCGTAACTTTCTTTAACAAGCTTAGAAACAACATTCCCTCTTTCGATACCAGTAATTTTCTTTACGACAGCTCCTTCATCATTAAGTGCCATACTGACATTATCAACAAAAAACAAAGGTGCACTCACGGATGTTGTAGCACTTTGTGTTGAATTAATAACAACAATTTCTGGCATAAAATATTCGCGTTCATTGTACGATTGGAGCTCATACGGCTTTCCATTTGTTAATGCTGTTCTATCTGCAAATTGATACTCTTCTTCTTTATCAGAGATAAATAATATTTTTGTATCTTCTTTGAAATATATCATTGACTGGAAAGAAATGTTTACCGAGCAGTACTCTAACGATAGATTGCCATCTCTTTTTACAAAGTCAATTGTTTTCCCAACAGTTTTTATACCAGAAATTCTCCCTTGACCATCCAATTTAAACATTATCAATTGCGGAATTGCTTTTCTTTCCATGCCACTTAATGAAGTAACAGATGCGTCATCATAAACTGTTTCAAACGATGTTTTTGGAATGTTGTTAAATTCAATACTTATTCTTGTGTTATATACCTTCCATTCTCCGTCTAAATTGAATATTTTCATCAGCAAACCATTCGCAACTCCGTTGGGTTTTGCAGCTTCCAATAAATAACCATATTGGAATTCTGTAACAATAACGTCTAAATATACAATTCGTCCAGTATAATCCAAGAAGAATATCCCGTCATCACTTAATTTAATTGGTTTAACAATTGTTGTGTCTATCTTGTAATCTGTATCGTTTATTTTAGCAGTTTCAATACCATCATTAAGCCCCTTCTCAGTAACAACTCCATTTATCTTATCACTTGAAACAATTACGCTTATTTTTTTATTGAAGGTGTCTTTTGATTCTGCTATCGAAATAACATCACCTTCTAATATAACTCCAAACTTAACAGATTTGTTGTCTTTCTTAATACTAAGTGAATATTCATTACTTTTTGGATTTAATTCAATTTTCCTATTAGGATTGTTTTTGTCAATTATCTTATAGGTCGAAGGATATACTTTATCAACTACAACATTAAAATAGTTTGTAACAAACACAACATCATATTCTTGGTCTGAATCATAGTCAAGCAAAACCACACGACCCATATTTGGCTTTAAGTCAGATAAAACAAAATGAGGGTCTGCTATTCCATTATAAATTACATCTGCTGTTTCACTTACAGTTGCTTTTTTCAAACTTGAATTGTCAGTATTATCAATATACTCATATATAATCTTAGACTTAACATCTCCTGTGATTTTTTGCATATCATCTGTTTCAATTTCAATGAAACTATTTTTTCCGTTCTGCGATTCAATATGTAATAGTGTTTTTGTTTCTTTGCTTTTATTTTCAAAAACAAAAGCATTAACAAGGTATCCAAGAAATGGGTTAGCATCTACGTTCCCTGCTTTATATATCACATTATCAATTTCAACTTCATTTTGAAAAATGCGACTTTCCCCATTAATTCCGGTATCTCCTGTCGCCGTTACACGTCCCTTAACCCTTAAAATATTATGAATAGAATACAGCAAGGTTTCATTTTGAACTGTTCTTTTTATATTCTTATTCCCATAGCTTTCCTGCTTTAACGGATAGGCATTAAGTGTGTTATATAAAATATGAATTGCATCACCTAAATCCAGATTGTCCCCAAGAGATGCTGTAACATTTTGCATAATACGCTTTTCTTTTGCAATAACAAAATATCCTGTTGGATAACCACCTACTGCCTCGGCATTATATTCATATCCTAAGATATTTAAGACTATTTTCAACACTTGCTCAATAGCAATAATATCGTCCGGTCTAAAAGTTCCATCAGAATATCCACCTATTAGATTTAATTGAAAAGCAGTATAAATATAATTTTTTGCCCAATGATCTGAAGGGATATCACTAAACTTTTTTGAAGCAGATGCTTCGATTGCAATATCATCATATCCTAACATCTTCACTATCATTACGACTAATTCTGCTCTTGTTATGTCTTTTTCCAATTCAAATGATTTATCCTTATATTCGTCAAATATACCCAAATAAGCTAATAATTTATAGGGTCCTTCATATGTAGTTTCAGAAACACTATCCGGAATATTTGATGTATATTTTTTAGGTGCACCATTATCACCAGCAGCACTTTTAAAAACAAATTTTACTGCATCGGCAACTATAATTCCTCCGCCACCAGCCATCAGCTTAACATAGTTTTCTCTTCCTTCTTCAAGAGTATAGGTTCCTATCAATACCCAAGAACCACCACCTACTGTTTGATTTACAGTTTTACTATTATCAATACCATCAACAGAATTTATTTCAATAGGTGCTGCCTTTGGTCTGTTTTCAGATGAATTCCAAAACATATATACGTCATATACACCTGCAACTGCAATATCAGGTGTCCATTTAGCCCAAATATTATTCGATGCATTTGTCCTGGCATCAAAGGTCAATGTATCCTTTCCATATTTTGCACCCGCTGCAACACTTGGCTTCCAGCCACCATTCATTGAAAACCCCTCTTGATCTGTATTATCCACAATAACTTCAATACCATTAGATAGCACAATATTTAGATTGACTACAAAAACAAAAGTTATTGCAATCAACAATACTATACTTAAACATCTTTTCGATATGTATTTCATATGCTATTCACCACACCTTTTCCATTACAATATTTTAATTAAATTGTGTATGATTTTTGCTGCTTGTGCTCTCGTCACTTTATCCAATGGTGCAAAAACGCTTTCTCCAACTCCATTAACGATACCTGCTTGTTGTAGAGTAGCAATTGACTCCACTGCATATTCCGAAATGGTTTGTGCATCTTTGAAATCAATTTTCTGATTAGATGCATTTAATTGTAGTTTGGCATACAAAGACGCTCGATATACAAAAACAGCCATATCTTGTCTTGTAATATCAATTCCAATACCGAAATAACCATTTCCAACGCCTTGTGTTATACCGATTGTTTGTGCCGAAGCAACATATGAATAAAACCAATCCGATTCATTAACATCATAAAAGCTAACTTGTGCCTTTGTTTCAGAAATTCGAAGAGCACTCAAAAGCATTTTCATAAATTCTTCTCGTGTCACATTTTCATTGGGAGCGAAAATACCGTTTCCTCTTCCTGAAATGATGTTTTTCTCTGCAAGTATGTTAATGCTTTCTGTTGCCCACGAGACACTGACAATATCATTAAATATTGATTTTTGATCAGAAGGAGTATTAACAGGAGGTAAGCTTGGTATAATGGGCGATATTATAATAGAGGAACTGCCACCACCACCTGTTGGACGTTCTGCTTTTTTCAACATTGCTTTTACGTCACTTATTGCTTTAATAAAGGCTTGGCGAAATGCAGCAATACTTGTAAAACCCTTTCCCGCAACTTCCTTGGAAACTAATACTTGATTTGCATAAGATAGTTCAGCAAAATCCCCACCTAAATCAATTAACAAAACATCATTATTTTCTTTTATTGTGTCTAACATATCGCCCCAACGCACATCATTAATATTAAGCAGAACAATAAATTCCTTTGCAACATTATTAATATGTGTGAGGCTTTTGTATAAAGTAACAGGCTTGCTGTTTTTAATGAATAAATCTGCTTGTTTTTTAGATTCGCTACTTAATTTATTGTATCGAGGTTTCAACGAACTATCGATGAATATATTATCTATATTCTCTTTTATTATTTGTTCGAACAAATCTTCGTCGTTTTCTTCATTTAACATTTCCACAAGAACAGCTTGATTAAAGGCTATATAAACATTATTTCTATTATAAGGTTTTTTTGTATCAGCACCAGCAGATAATCCTACACAAGCTCTATTTTGACCTTCTTGTGTAAGTTTGTTGAAATTGGTGAAATCGAATTTTAGAATAGATAAAACTTCTGAATTGTTTGGATTCTTAAGCTTTTCAAATATTGTATTAGCATCATCTAATCCTAATTGTACAGCAAATTGATTTATACTTGCTTCAGTAATATAATTAAAAGTACGTTTTATTGGTGTTTGTATTTTAGTCCCGCCAATATATATATTATATAATCCTGCAATTGCACTATCTGGCATTTTGCAGAAAAAAGAAAACTCTCCATTAATTGATTTAGTAGTCTTCTGATTCATATAGGCAATATTATTAACAGTGTAGCTTACACCAAACTGTGTAATTACATCATCAATCGATTCAAATGCGAAATTCTCTAATTGATCGTTAATTGTTAAAGCTTGTGGCAATATCAAGACAACAACCTGTTTGTTTATTCCCGAAGATATTGATCCGCTTACAACTACCTCACCGCTGTTATTTGGATATATAATGCTTAAATTGTTAATAGAAAATGTATCAATTGCATTTACACAATTAATTTGCCCTACAACTAATAATACAAATAAAAGCCAACATAAAACTCTTTTCATATGAATACCTCCACGCTATTGCTTATTTTGGATATTTTATTAGACACATCTTACCTCCACCAATTTTTCTCTGTTCCTCTGTTTTTGGGTTAAAGGTATTGTCTGAAAAATGAGAACTGTATAAAACTAATATGCCATCTTCTAAAAAACAAATTGAAGGATAAATATGCGAAAACGAATTTGCTTCATTTTCTATTCCTTCAGCGTCAATTATTACAGGCTCGCTCCATGATTCCCCTTCATCATTAGAAACAGCATATGCAAGAGGATTTCTTGGGAAAAATGCCCCTTTTTCTACATTTTCAGCACAATTATATACTACAATCAATCTATTGTCAGGCATTTTTTTTAATGTCAGAGGTGAGCATGCAGCAATTAGCGACGTTTTCTCAGCCATTGACCATGTTTCGCCTTTGTCCTGTGAATATGATTTGTAATGTGCACCCATACCTGTTCGAGCTAAAAGCAATAATCGTCCATCAGATAGTTCTACAACACAGGGTTCAGCCATTCCTCTTTCTCCTTTGGGATTTGGAACGGGGGTTGAAGATTTCTTCCAATTTTCTCCTCCGTCATCACTATAAAAACATAAAGATTGGTCTTTATCTCCTTCAAAATCACCGACACTACAAGCAACAGGCACAACAAGCCGCCCACACTTTAATTGTATAAGCCTATCATTCATAACATAGTACGGAAGCTGTTCCTTGCATAAGCTCTTTGCATCAGTCCAATTACTCCCATTGTCACTCGAAAAAGAAATTGCAGGCAAGCCTCCACCCTTCATTCCCGAAACATGAGTGTGAAACAATGCTGCAATACGATTATCACAGAGGCTTAACAGGGTTAAGCCTCCATCACTAATTATTCCTTCTAAATCCCACTTCATATTAAATTTTCCGGCTTTATTCCAGCTTATGCCACCGTCACAGCTTCTATATATTGTTGGCATATGCACATCACCATTTAGATTAGTAAAATCAAGAGGGGGTCTGCCACACTGTGCAGACATTAATAATTCACCATTGTCAAGACGTAACACGCTTTGGCCTATAAACCCTCTGTCCTTTGGATGCATAATAAATATATGTGGTTCTATTATAAACTCTGCACTTTTTTTCATACTATTCAAGCGGCTCCAAAGGACTTACAGTTGTTAACGGTTTTGCCTTAACTAAATCGTCCCATAAAAAGGTTTTGATATAATATCCGCTCAAAGCCTCAGGGCCTACATCGGGAACAATAATGCTCTTTTTAACATTAGCAGTTTGCAACAATCCAATAGGTTGTGATATGAACTGAACATCGCTAAGCTGAGTTCCATTATAAAGTGCCACTAAAAGTGTAACTGTTTTTGGGCTTTCCAAGATATTTACTGTGTTGTTTGTGATGTCTGCAACAAATTCAATCTCGCCTGATTCCAAAGAATTAATCTCTGTTCCCACTTCACCTACAATTTTATTGTATTTATTATTAGCAAGGTCAAAACTTGGGGCAGGCTCGGCGGTTGCTTCGTCTAAGACAAACTTAACAGCGTCTGCTTCAATTCGAGTGGCACCTTCAACGGTTGCTGCGCTAATTTCAACATAATTATCAACACCTGCACTTAATTTATAACGTCCTATCAAAACCCAAACCTTCGAATTGTTCTTTTGATCAACTGTTGTATTTGAAATTCCATCCGCACCTTTAATTGCAACCGCTGTATTAGGTGGTCTTGTTGTTGCTCCTCCTACAAAATACATGTAGATATTATAGTATCCGGTTTTTGCAATCGCCGGTTTCCATCTTGCCCAAATATTTGTAGCTCCAACAGTTCCAATTACAGATTTATTGTTACCCCAAGAATCAGATGTAGATATTATTGACCAACCAGTCGCACTTTTTGTAAATTCTACATGGCCTACATTGTCAATAATGTTTTCACTTGGTGCTTGTGTATTTACCTTTACAAATCTAACAGCGTCCGCCATAATAATTCCGCCGTTTTCAGCAGTTATTTTAACATAATTATTGGTTCCAACAGATAGCGGAAATTTCCCCAATAATTGCCAACCATTACCGATTTGTTGATTAACAAAATGGTTATAAACACCACCATCATAAGCAATTTCTAACGGAGCAGCTGATGGCCTGTTTACAGATTCCTGCCATGTCATGTATATGTAATATTCGCCCGCCTCTGTGATTGTGGGTGTCCATTTTGCATAATCATTTGCACTTGGTGTGGTTCGTGCATCTTGCTGTGCGGTACTAGCACCATATCTAATAGTTGGTGCCGTAGATGTAGTCCATGCTGTAGGTGGCTCTCCTCTTGCTGATGAAAATCCTGCATCCACATTATCAACAGTGATAATCGTATCAGCAGCATAAACAAACATCACTCCACTTGCACATACTAAACCCATAACCATTAATAATACAAATGTCATCTTACTAAAATTGCTTTTTAACATACAAATCACCTCATAGATATATTTATTAGTTATTTCCTTCGTTATCTTTTATTCAACCTTTGTGAACCTTACTGCATCAGCTATAGTGTAACCGCTACTACTACATAATATCTTCACATAGTTAGTTGAAATTGCTGATAAATCATAGGTTCCTAAATCCACCCAAGTGCCTCCATTTATACGCTGGTTTACAGTTTTGGAAGTGTCAAGACCTCCTCTGTGCTGTATTTCAATTGGTGCAGCATTAGGCCTATTTGTACCCGATGTCCATCTCATTTCAATTTTATAATAACCTCGCTGAGTGATAGTTGGTGTCCATTTCGCCCATCTGCCTGTATCGCTTCCACTCGTGTTGTCATGCGCATAATTAATTCCGTAAAAACCAGAAGTACTTGTGGTTACTGGCCAAGTGCTCCCATCGGTAGTAAAACCACTGTCGGTATTGTCAACATAAATTGGGTCTGGCTGTGTAGGATTATAAATCAATGCAATATCATCTGCATATGCATAACCGGAACCGCTTGAATCCTTAGAGATGAATACTGTTGCCGAATTATTACTTGAACCAGTTGTAAATGTGATGCTGGAGGAAGTCA
>Ga0247841_10005582_pt1 | contig 20209 bp, 18 predicted proteins | sample LaCruzMarch2015__2_FD_192410 | JGI IMG/M metagenome (GOLD analysis project Ga0247841, IMG submission 192410) | Freshwater microbial communities from meromictic Lake La Cruz, Castile-La Mancha, Spain - LaCruzMarch2015_18m | ecosystem: Environmental > Aquatic > Freshwater > Lake | place: Spain... | reverse complement strand
ACCACTTTGTTCATTAGCACCATAAATACCGCGTGTGATGTCTGTCCAACTTCCACTGCTATAACAGTTGGTTGCTGTTGTAGTTCCACCAGCGTCGGCAGCGTTAGCACCAAATATACCCCCCCCCATCTGTTCCAATATCTCCTTGACTATAACAACGACTTGCGTCAGCTAATCCAATCGCTTGTCCAGCAAATGATCCAAATATACCTCCTCCACTTGTTCCAATAGTTCCTTCGCTATAACAAGTGATTGCGCTAGCGGTTCCAGCCTGTCCGGCTCCAGAGCCATAAATACCGCCTGCGCTTCCACCAATGTCTCCCGTACCAATGTCTCCCGTACCAATGTCTCCTGTGCTCCAACAATATTGACAATAAACATAACCATCAGTACCACCGTTTTGACCAACGATCCCGCCACCATCTTGCCCAGTAGCTCCGGAACTTGAACATCCCATCAAATATAAATGAGAACCAACTGATGACCCAGCATATGAACCAACGATACCACCTCCACCAACGGATATGTTGCCAGTAGAAGAACAATTGACAATATAATTGCTTGAAGCACCCTTTCCAAAATAGGATTGCCCTATCCAACCACCACCTTCGGCAAGTGTGCTTCCATTTATTGTGTCAACCTTAATATTGTATACATAAATATAGTCACGCGGAATACCACCAATCGCCAATCCATTTTGAATTAGACCTGGATAACCTTGATAATCCGTAACACTGTCAATTGTTATAACAGGTCTGGTGCCATCATTTTTAAGAGAAGTTGAACCAAACTGTATATTGCCAGAATCACAGATGAAATAATCATTAGATGTAATTAAAGTAATATCAGTCTCAAATAAGACTTTGAGTGGGTAATCCGTGTCTAAATTTGAATTTTGAATTGTCACTGGGAAGTAAACAGGATTATAACTTTCTTCGTTAATTTTATATGATATACCTTCTCCAGATGTATATTTGAAATAAACCGTATCAATTTGGCCATCCGCGGAAATCGTTGTAGGCGGCACGCCCACAGAAATTCCATTTTCACTCATTGGACCTAAAAGTAACCGCGGCACACTTCCGGTTTCAATTGTCTCGTGCGACAAACCTTCAGGAAAAATATAAGCATTACGTTTCGCAATCGGGTAGGCTTTACCGTCAATCATCAAATTTCCAGGACTATCCGTTAAATATGCCAAATACGTTGTATCAAACGAATGTGTTCCTTTATCAATATGCGGATGCGTATCGCCCTTTATCCAGCGCATCGGCACAGTGTCGATCGACGAACAATTTAGGTTCCAATTTTCCGTCAATACCCGCCTTATGGAAGGAGTTAACTGAACCGTGAAGTAAATAGACCCTTGCGTTTGTTTATCAATTTGTTCTTTTGCTTTTGTTACTTCTGGAAGGTTCAATACAAAATCTGTATCTAAATCGAGGAATATACAAGATACTGACGTTTATACTAGAACTTTATATTATAAAAAGTTGTTACGCGTTGTTTTGGGTTTCTTCTTCCACCTCGTGAAACTCTATATTCGTGTTCTCTTGGTCATCTTCTTCCAATTTGCTAGCGCTTCGAATAGTCTCTTTTGTAAAAGTAGAACAAAAGTTTTGCTCTTGCTTCGCTAAACGTTTTTCCAAAAGTGGAGATGGGAATTCTGGTTCTGGAGCCTTTTTTCCAGCGTACATGTTGTGTAAAATACTTTTCGTATCATACAGTTCACTTGTAAGCGACTCTATTGTTTGTATCAGCGTATCATTTGATAATTTTAGGTCTTCGTTGGATTTTGGGCTTGATCCAACCTTTGGTCTTGATTCCCCGAGTTTCCATTCTTCGTATTTTTGTCGTTCTATTTTCTCTTCATCTGGAACAGAATAACAAAAGGGCCAGCAAACAACGTTTCGAGTTTCGCGCTGTTTTCGTTTTATCTCTTTTCGCACTTCGGCTTCTTGCTTTCGTTTTGCGTCTGCCTTCATTTTCGCAATTCTCTCATTTTCGATTATTTGGCGCTCTTCATCTCTTATTCGAATCTGGTCGTCCTCTTCCTTATCTTTGAACGGATCCATTATCCCGCTAATAAATTTGTTGATGGTCTCTGGGTCTTTCAAATTCAATGTTCGATTACAACAGAAGAAGCTCAAAAACCAGTGTCTCTTTATCAGTTCAGCGTTTTGTATTTCCTGTAAGAACATTTGGTCTACAATTGAAAAGGCGGATTTTAACACAAGGATTTCCTTTAAATAGTCTTTTTTAAAATTGAATAATGTCACCAGACGCTTTTTCTGGGCCGGTTCCAACACATACTTGGCTTCTTGTAGTTTATTAATATACCGGATCTCGTTTTTGATGTTTTTTAAAGAGCTGATTGCCCGTTTTTTCTTATCCTCTATCTTTTTTATTATAGAGAATACGTTCGTATTGTATATGACGGGATACATCAGCCGGATTTCACGCGGAACTATGAACTGGTTTGTTTCTTTTATTTCGGCAATCTTGGTCTCTACCATTTCCAGTGTTTGAACCAACTTTTGTTCAATTCTGTCGAATTTACCGTCCTTTACACTTTTTCCAAGAGTGGGGTGGTTTGTGTCGGTATCATTGTCATTGTCTATGCCATCCGGCAACAAGAGAATAGATCCCGACGTGAATTCGACCCTTGATTGTATTTTGTCATATTGGTGTGCCGATATCTTGTATGCCTCTGCTCGCGCATCTAATTTCAAATAATTTACGATTGCTAGTAGGAACGCTATCACCGCGTTGACAGATGATATCAATATTGCGCCCCACGAATATTCTTTTATGAATGTTGCCAGTACGGTTGCGGTTGTGGAAAGAAGAATGGCCGGCATCATCAATTGGTTCAACCTTGTCTCCGAGAATGTTTTTGACTCCATGTAAATTATTTTTTGACCTTTCAAGTAACTTGCCAGTATATCAAGCGAGTTTGAATATTTGTGTGGTTTGTCGAAATAGTTGTTGTCCACTAATGTCTCGACCTGCTTATAGGAGAGTCTCTTATAGGGGATCTTTGCCCCCATCTCAATATCGGGCGGGTTCGGGTTGACAGGTATCATCATTGTTTCCGACTTTAAATCGTCATTGTTTTCGCTTTCGCTGGTATCATCTAAATCGCTCCCTTCCTCTACGGCATACATAGATTCGACATTTTCATTGTTTTCTGCGGCAGCGCGATACGATGATTTATTTAATCCGCTCAATCGAATCACTTTTCCAATCTGTTCCATTCTAAAATAAACTTTTATAAAATCCCTTTTAGAAAAAGGGAACAAAACAAAAAATAATTTTGCTCGCTTTTTCTTGCTTCGCTGAAACTTCGTGGACAAAAGCGATTTTGCTCGCTTTTTCTAAAAGCGATTTTCCTTGCTTCGCTGAAACTTCGCGGAAAAGATATATAAAATAATTTAGAATTGTATATGTCTCAAACGCGTAGAAATAATCCTGTGAAAGGATGGAAACGAGAGAAGCCGGGTTTCCACCAGAAAACAGTCATGTTGAACAAGTGTGGGCGAAAGTGTTTCCTTGGCCCGGGCAAATCCTTCCCGGTTTGTAAAAAGAATACGTGCAGGGTTAGTTCTCGTGGTGTGTATGCGGCATACATGAGGTCTCGCCAATACCGGAATAAGAGCCGCAAATACAAGAACATATCGAAGCGCGCGGAAAAAATGCTCGTGAAAATGGGTGAAAAACGGGGGTAAGCCCCCGTAAGCCCCCATTAAGGAGGGGTTCGGGGCGGGCTTCGCCCTCATTCCCGAAGGGTGCCGCTTGAACCTTGGTTCCCTGGTTTGCTCCCTTTTTCTAAAAGGGATTTTCTAAAAGTTATAAAAGCAAATATATTTATGAGACGGATACAAATACACCCTTTAGATGACTGGGGTTTTTTTTTCGATGTTGAACGTGGTGATCGCAATGAAGTTTCTAATCAATTCACAAATTTGTATACAATCTACGAAAGCGATGAAGATGAGGATACAACAAATTGTTGGCATAATTATATCGAAATCTTATATCAAAATTTTTTTACATTTTTGTTGAGCTTTTTTCACTAAGTTTAAGCCAAGCAATGAAAAGTGTATGACCCTTAGGAACCCCCGTCTTGTAGATCACGATTCCTTCGGCGTGTTTTTCGGTCTACATCTCTTTTAGAAAAAGAGAGCAAAACATTATTGGGATTTGCCAAAAGAGAGAGTGGTTCCAAGTTCAACTTGGCTATACGGGTCGCTGTTACATTTCCGGCTGTTGTAAATTGGCCTGTAACATAAATGCTGTTATCTGTATCTGGTAGTATAGAAGATAGGAAGTTATCGCATGGACACGAATATGCCCAACTAGTGCCATTAAATGTGGCAACTTGTATTTCAAATACAGGGTTGCCGTCAATTATGTTAATAAACGCACACGCAACAGAGATATCACCATTTGATGTAGCACAAATACTTGAGGTTACTATCAAAAAGGCATCTTTTAGACCAGGACCGACGATTGACCAACTACTGGTATTCAAATCCCATTTGGCAATACCTTTTACATCAACACCTCCGGCATTATTCCAATACCCACCGACATACAAACTGTCATCTGTCGAATTGTAAAACATACAAGAGCATATTTCGTGAAACCCATTCAATCCGGAACCCAAGGCAGACCACAAATTAGTTGTTATAGACCACTTTGATATATTATCCATTGTATTACCATTTATTTCAACAAAGTTTCCGCCCACATAAAGATTTTTGTCACCATCCAGCGCCAATGTTTGAAAACGTGCACTTGGATATGATGCCTGATCAACATCGGTCCAAGGGCCACCTTGGGGCCACTCCTGTAAATATGCGTTTCCAGAATTATCAAGGCTGGCAGCATACAAGATGTTATTTGTGGTATCTAATACTATAGAGAGACATTGATATTGTTGTCCATTTCCTATGGGGGACCATGTACCGGAATTATAGCTCCATTTTGCGATGTTCGTTGCTCCGCCTAATCCAGTGATTGTAAATTCTCCGCCAACATACAATATTTCATTTATATCGTCGTATGCGAGCGAATAGACGTTGCCAATAAGATCTAAACCAAATGGGTTTGACCATGTTTCGGTTACACTATTCCAACAAGCAATGCTCTTTGCTGTGACACCACCTGCTTGCGTGAATAGTCCACCCACAAATATATCTCCATCTTTTCCATGAACAATTGGGAAAAACCCATTTTCATTATTGTTGTTGATACCATCTCCAAACGGGTTAGTCCAACCACATGTGACGGGAGGAGGCGGGGGAGGATTAGGTGTAGCCGGAGGATTGTAAACCATGTATCTTGTGAAATTATTTATGCCGCATACATCATTGCCGAATAAACTGCCATATGGGTCGATTGTCACAACACTTATATCATCCGGGGTTAGGGGGGTTGGGCATACTGGCGGGGTCGCTTTGTTTTGTATCACACATACGTCTGTTAAATCCAACTTTGTGATTAGATTGACGTTCAAGTTGGTTTTATCAAATGAATCGTCGCAATCATAATATTCGAGGTTGTTTGCTCTGCGCAAAAGTTCGAGTTGACCTTGACTGCCCACCGACTTGTTTGGCACACACACATTTGCTTTACAAAATGTGGTTTTGGCCTTTTTATTCAATGTATAATCTGCTGTTGATTGCGATTCTTTGAAAACTCCAAATGTTTTAAATCCGCTGTTTGTAGTAAATGTGCTAGCCATTATATATAATTTAAGATTATATATAAAATTGAACTGAAACAAAAACAAATTTAAATATTACAAATTATAATGACGAGCATCTTCTGTTGTTTCAAGAGATATAGACAAGATATTCCTGCTGTAGGGGTCACAAAGTGGGATGACACAGTTCCATTTGTGGTTCCTGTTTCTGGTGGCGAAGTGATAAAAGTGTATGATGGAGACACCATCACAATTGCCGCGAAAATGCCGTTTAAAGCTTCTCCTTTGTATCGTCTCCCGGTTCGCTTAAACGGAATTGACACTCCTGAAATAAAGGGGAAGAGTGAAGACGAAATATCCGTTGCGAAAGAAGCCCGAGATGCTCTCTCCGCATTGATTTTACACAAAAATGTAGTATTGAAAAATGTGGCAACGGAAAAATATGGCCGAATTTTGGCAGACGTTTATTTAGATGAACTTCACATAAATAAATGGTTAATTGATCAGAGATTTGCTGTGAAATATGATGGGGGCACGAAGAAGGCTCCGGAGTCTTGGGTACAATACAGACTAGTGGGTTAAACACGGGTCCCGAAGGGAAGCCCCCGTAAGCCCCCCGACCGATGGGTGAGTTTGGATCAAATCCACTCAACCTTTGGAAAATCCACTTTTGGGAAAAGTGGAGCAAAATCACTTTTAGAAAAACGGGGGTAAGCCCCCACACGAGATTTGGACCAACCTTTTTCAAAGGTTGGGTGGAGCAAAATGTTTGAAGGAGGGTTTTGGATTTTGTTCCCTTTTCTAAAACTTCGTAAGACTTCGTGGAAAAAAGGGAAGCGAGCAAAAAAGTATAAGAGGGGGCTTACGGGGGCTTTGCCCCCGTGGTGAATTTCTAAACATAATAGCCCGCACGTAAAAAATAAAACCCCGTTATACACCTTTGCACATTTAAACCGCCGATTTATATATCGCAATCCAGCTCTGCTGGATTGCTGAATATAACAAAGGTGGGTTTATCAGTGGCAAAGTAACAGTTGCCAAAGCACAGTCAAAGACGCCGACCCTTCGGGTTCGGCGTTTAGAATGTGCAATGGTGTAAAGGTGGATTTGGATTCGTTTTTTAAAAAGGGCGGATTTTCTAAAGGTTGATTATGGCTGACGCCGAAATCAATGATATACGCGGCCCACACGAATTTAAGGGAATCACGTTTTCCAAATTCAAAAAAAGCGATGCCCGAAAAGAATTGCTAAATAGCTTGATCAATTCAAAAATAGAACCCGCGTGTTATTGGAGTGCGGAATTAATATGCGCAGGTCACTACGGAGAGTTATGGGAAATCATTCTATTGTTTTATAGCAAATACATTCATTTAGGCAATCCTAAAATAGCAATTTATTTGGAACTGAGGATTAACCAATTTAGGGATATTGTTGCTGGTGGCTTTTCCCGGGGGGAGCTGCGATTAAGAAACAATGATAGAATACGGAAAATGTTTTGTGAAGTAATGTGTATTTTGTGTGATGCCAAACGGAAACATGGTTTCGATACTATTAAAATTAGGAAAGATGACTTCGATATGACCCAAATGACAGACCGATTCAAAGCCCCTAGTATTTGTTATGCGAAGGACGTATATTTGACAGAAGACCCCAAAGAATTGTTTGTAGCCATGAACGAATTAGCATTCAACGTATCAAAAGATGGCAGAAATAGTATTAGCGCGTGTTACTGGGTTGAATGGATACTCGAGTTCGAAACGATTTGTAAAAACAAGAAGGACAAATTCAAGTGCGAGAGAAGGTCCAACATTCCGGTCGATTCAAAATTACAAATGGAGATTATTTGGATTGTCTGGGATATTTTTATACAAGAAGTGTGCAGCCGCCCCCAAATTATTAATAAGGTTGTGCGATCGTTATTGTCGTTGTTTACATTAAAATACACCGCGGGCTGTAACAAACGTCGCAAATATATTTTGTATTTTGTTGTTTCATTGTTGTGCGAAAATGTTATAATTGATGAAGAAATCATACGAGAGAAACAAAAAGATGTCGTCGCCGGAGTGTTGAAGAAAATAGATTCTATTTACAAACAGGTTAAGCAAAATGAAGAGTCACCGGGAACCGACTATTTGTTCAATAACACAAATGTGAGCAATTTGGAAAAAACCATTGAAAAAATAGACAAAATGAACACGTTTGGCGAAACCTTTATCCCACGAGTATAAAAAAATGAAACAAACCAAATGTCCAAAGGGTGTATATACAAAATGTTTCATACCGGAATTACAAAATCTATCCAGGTGAGTTATAAAAATGTCAAAAAGGGTGACACCTTTGGGTTCACTTATTTTGATGAACTGCCAGTTGACGGCATTTGTCTTATGGGCGATAACAACCAAAATGGGTTGTTGAGGAACACTGTAAAGATGTGTATAAATAGACTTCACAAAATTGGTATGACTAATGTTGTTTCGACAAAGGAATCCTATGATGAAAAACTAACGACAGATGAATTTATATACAAGGTGTTGGATATGTTTCAAAACTGTGAGATGAAGCCGTTGGCCGAAGAACTAGTCGACTATATTGGCGACTCTGGAAAATTCACGTTTGAGCTTGTTTATAACGATGAATATTATCCAGTTGACAACAATTATCACGGGAATCACATATACATCAAATTGCGCAAATACTATTGGGTTCAAGTTGATAGTGCGTTAATTGTGGGTATCACTTCAAATTTAACCCTTTAGATTATAAACAACCAACTCTTGGTGAACGGCTCTTAGAACAATTGAATGATGGACTGCCTAAATCACGCAAGGGTCGAACCATCCATAATTACTTTGATAAACCTGTTTATATTGATCCGCCCAGGTTGCGCCGCTCATATAGGTATACCGGGCCGCCTAATTGCGGTATTCCAGTTGGACTAGAGGGCGAAGATTTGGATATATTATCGATTGAAGATATGCAGGATTATTATGATGTGTGTGACAAAATTGTCGTGGACAATGAGGATGATCACCCAGTTACGAAAGCAATCAAGGAATCGAGAGAGAAAAGTGCGAGGGATTGGAATCAAAAGTATTATTATTGTTGCGAATAAATACGGGGGTTCCCTTCGGGACCCCGTAAGCCCCGACCCCCGAAGGGTGGATTTAACTTTGAGTGGAGCAAAACCCTAAAATTTTTTCAAGTTTTAGAAAGGAGGGGGTCATCCTGATAAAATATATGCGTATATATATGGCGTTAAAAACAAGACAAAGACGACAGCGCGTGAGTTCTACCCGGAAACGGAGGGCCCAAGGATTTGAGCAAGAGGTTACTGTTAAATTTTTGGAGATGTTGTTAATGGTTAAGTTGTATCATTGGAAGACCCACAGTTTTGCAACACACAAAGCAACCGATGAGCTGTATGAATCGCTGAACGAGAACATTGATAAATTTATCGAGGTTCTCTTGGGGAAAACAGGGGTTCGCATTGATTTGATGAATCACAAGACAATTTCTCTCATCGATCTAAATTCGAAAGATAAATTGAAGGAGAAGATTGACGGGTTCAAAAGTTATTTAGTTGGACTGACAAATAGCGATCTTTTGAATATTCGAGATGAAATTTTAGGTAACCTGAATCAGTTTCTATATTTGTTGACTTTTAAGTAATCCAATCAACCTTTAAGAAAGGTGGAGCCAAATATGCGTGAATAAATCCTTCGCGCAGCAATGAATTTCTGTCAATATTCATTAATTGTCAACAAATTGAATATTTTTTCTTACCATATATGCTAAGAAAAAATACAATCATTATATAGCCAGTTTGTAAAACCGAGAAGATTCATTGCTGCGCGAAGGATTTATTCACGCATAGAGCCAAATATGAAGCAAATCGTAAAGCAAAAGCAAAAGCAAAAGCAAAAAATAGAAGAATGTATTTTCTCTACTCAATCCTTGGAAAGGGGTTTAAGCTAAGCAAAAACTAAATTAACTCGGGTTTTGCTCCACTTTTAAAAGTGGATTTTTAAAAGTGGATAATTATTATATTGTAATTTATTATAATGGAAAACAACACAGATAACATAACCAGTTCTTTTTTACAAACAAACAGTGTCTCGGAAACACCAAGTGTTGAAAGCGGCGTGTCATTTTTTTCAAACCTTAGTTGGACAACTTGGGTCATTCTCGTATTTGTTTCATCATTTTTAGGTATCAATATTTTTTTTTATTTAGCGAAAGGGACTCAGGATATAACCAATATATTCAAGCCCCTAGTTGATGCGATCGCTTCTCTTTTTGGTACGGTAACAGGCCAAGTTGTTAATGTATCGGCCGAGGGTGCCAAAACAGTTGTCAAGGCAACCACCGGAGTTGTAGATAAAACCGCAGAGGTTGTGGACAGTGGACTGACTGCTGTTCAGGACGTAGCCACAGGAACACACATTAAAAACACCTTTCCGCAACCTGATGTTGCTCAGTCAAACTCATTGAATCGCGCTCTCAACACATCGGCGCAAACTGGACCAAATACAAACGAGTATGAAGCAGATGAATCTAGCAGTAATATACAAAACGGTGCACCAAAGGCCGGATGGTGTTTTATTGGAGAAGATCGCGGATTTCGCTCTTGTGCAAAGGTTGGTGTGAATGACAAATGTATGTCGGGGGACATATTCCCAAGCCACGAGATTTGTGTCAATCCCAGCTTGAGACCTTAAAATATTTTATACAAAATACAAAATATTTTAATTTTTACAACAAAGTATTTATGGGATCCATAAAATTACGACACCCTTTGACCCTTTACCGCCAGCTCCAGAATTTCCAGCCCCCCCTGCTCCATTACCGTAATATCCCATAGTACTGAGTATGCCATATATGGCATCTTGTCCATTTGTGATTGTGTTCTGTCCGCCTAATCCACTAGGACCCGCCAAACCACCCTTACCTCCAACCAAATTCCCTGAATTACTTCCGCCCCCACCACCACCCGATAAATTCAACGTAATCTGTGGAATAGTTGTTGGTAGTAGTAATGTAGAAATACCAGAATCTCCTCCATCTCCAGCACTTGTTGTAGTTCCGTTGGTGCCAGTGTTTCCGGGCAAAATACTTCCAGAACCGCCGGGACCTCCCAATTTTGGTCCATTCTTATCAGAACCGGCACCCCCGCCTCCGCCTCCACCATTCGTCCCTCCACTTCCTCCACTTCCTCCTCCAACACTTCCTCCAATCCCAAAACCACCTCCGCCACCGTTGGCCGTATATGTATTACTATTAAATGATAAAGAAGATGCCCCGCCGGATGCCCCGGTGGAATTCCCTTGACCACTATTTGCTGGTCTACCAAGCCCGGCACAACCGACATTGATGGTTACTGGAGTATTAAGTGGAATTGTAATTGCCGAATTATAATATATTCCGCCGCCGCCCCCTCCGCCACCACCAGAATATATTCCGTTAATTGAATTTCCACACGCACCGCCACCGCCGCCACCGACAATAAGCATGTTAACGGTTAGTGGCACACCAGATGTTATTGTAAGCGTAACTACACCAGTTTGTCCTGGGCCGGTTATCGGACTGTTATCAGTACCATCATTTTCAATAATGATATAGTAACTTCCAGGGTCGGAAGAAACAGTTTTTCGTTTAGCATTTATGAAAGAATATAATATACTTTCCGTTATTTCAAGCGATGTTGTCGATTGAGTTGTTTCGCTACCACAGCCATAAACAATAGAAACACCGAACGTGTATAATGTATTTAACGAAAGACCGGTCACTACATATGTATCTGTTGTTGGTGATACTGTATCAATTAATACACCATTTTGGTATATATTGAAATTTGTAATTGGACCGACAGGTAAATCCCATGATAATTCGGCACTACTTTGGCTGAGTACTATGTTCGTTAAGTTTACAGGGGGGGTTGGAATTGTGATTGTAACCGAATTTGAAACTTCAGATTCAGTGCCATACAACACTGATTTTGCTGTGAATGTGTATGTTTGCCCAGGGACAAGATCATTCAATGGCGTGGATGTGAGCGGAGCCGGTACAACTTTATAGAACTGCCCATCTTTGTATATGTTGACACTTGAAACAGGCAAACAATATTCGTAGGTCCAATATAATGTTGATTGACAACTGTCATAATATAATACTGGAGGTATAGGTGTAATCGCACTAACAAACCCTTTGTATCCCACTGGCCATTTATCGCTACTATTCGACATATTCAGTCGTTGTCTTGGATACCAGGTTGCAACACTGGGGTCCCAACATAATGTTTCTATAGGTCCCGGGACGTCGGACGCCGACGTCGGGTTACAATTCTGGACATACGTTTTTCGAATAACCGCGTTGGTGCATGGGTTCACATAAGTAGTCCCGAGCAATGTCCCGCCATCTTCCAACACTGTTGTCGGGCATCCAAATGGGTTGGGGACATCATATTGGAACGGCCCACTTATATTGTTCGGCGCCCCTACAATATTATTTGGGAATGGAATATTTATAGAATTTACGCGTTTGAAACTAGCCGTATTTGGATTTGTATATGTTTGAGTTTGGCTAGCAAAACATTTCCGCCTACTAGTCCAATATCCTTTTGCGATTTGGGAATATTTCTGCTGTTTTGTTAAATTCGAGCTATTTTTTTTGTATTGTAAAACATTACCCTTTTCAATTGAAGGGATGTTTATATCATGATTACATTCTCCTTGAACTCGGCTCCAAACTCTTGGGGGGATTGGATTATAAGACATACTCTCTTTTATAAAGAGAACAAAAAATCCACCTTATCCACCTTTAAAAAAGCGTTTAGCGAAGCAAGAAGCCAAAGTTTGGCTTTTCTTCGCTTAAACTTTTCACGAAGTAATGAAGACTTCGTGAAAAATGGATTTGGCTCCACCCAACCTTTGGAAAAGGTTGGTCCAAACCCTCCCGTCGGGAGGGGGGCTTACGGGGGTTCACCCCGTGAAAAGTGGATTTTCAAGGATTGTAAGCGTCTCCTGCGCCATAGAAAAACCATCGCAATGACAAATAATCCGTCATCGTTGAATTAATACCGTTGGACCCGGTCATTTTCGTGTTTGGCCCCTTTGATGTCAAACTCTGTATTTCAGCTGTCCCCAAGGCATAATTGTAATACCACAAATTTGATATGTAACCATCAAATCCGCCATTCATACCAACATAAACTTCACCATAGTTTTGTTTGGGAACACCTATTAACTCAACACTGCGAGCAATTGTGCCGTTAATGTAAACATCCAATGTAGTATTCTGGCACCGGATGATAACATTTACCCACTTGTTCAACGGAATGTCAGGGATTACAATTTCCTCGTTAATCACATTGAACGTATTCATCATGACTACAAGGTCATTGGTGTCCGGAGCAATATATAAACCAGGCGCATTGTTGGGGTAGTTCCGCCCAGTCTTTTCTAAATCACTGTTTCCCTTGTAGAACACATGCTTATAAACCCCCCTCTTGTAATCCAAGTTATCGATGTAAATCCAAACGGACCACGTGAATTCAATTCCTTCTGACGCATTCACAGACCTATAAATAGTAGCGGCGCCCTTAGTGGACGGTTGTTGTGGAAATACTATAAGTTGTTTTGCGTCTACCATCCCATTGATTAATTTGGGCGATTCGGACGGTTTAAATAAATAGGAAACCGCAATTATTCCAATCCTTAATATTACTATAAATGCGAAAATTACTAAAACCAAAAAGGAAAATTTTGCGATTAACCCGTTTGATTCCGCAAATCCCCTGTCCCCGTAAGATACTTGGTTTGTTGAAAAGGAATTAAACGGTGAATTATTTTGTGGATTATTCGGGTAGTTCATATTATAATTACTCAAGAAAATAAGTAATTGTTAAAAAGTAACACTACTTTGCGTTGTTCCATTCTCTACTAAAGATACCTGGACTTGATATGTGAAGAGACTTGCCAACCAACTGGTGGGACCCTTTACATAAATGTTCCAAGCATCTTGAGGGTTCAGCGGTTTCGGGTAATATGACAATTTCGACGTGTAGCCATCAAAACCGCCGTTGGGTGTTAGATATACACTTGACGCACTGCTAACTTTTGCGACACCGGGCAACAAACACGTTTTCACAAGTTTGCCATCAATGTAAATATCCATCGTTCTACCGTAGACGCTTACGCTCAAGTTCACCCATTTTTGAATGGGGACATTCGCTACACTACATGTGTGAACAACAGCATCATCACTATTTGGAGTTTCTTGCTCGATTCCAGGAAAGCATGCTAAAGAAACCATCACATTATTTTCAACCGGTCCCAACACAACCGCCGGACACGGTCCCATGCCGCGCACCCCGGGAATAGAACCATTGTCGGTTCCACTAGATGCGGACATTCTGCCAAAAATAACCTTGGGTTCCCCGTAGCGATACGTCCAATCATTTACATAAAACCATACGGAATATGAAAAATTAGCATCCGCCTTGTCGTTCATTTCAATCGTCGACATATCTTTACCATTCCGCAAACTCTCTTGTAATGACGTCGAATCGCGCAGCAATAATTTGACTAAATAGATTATCAAGACAATGACTGCGATTGTTAAAACAATATTCAATGGGCTCATTTGTATAATATAGATTTAGAAAATCCCTTTTAGAAAAAGGGAACAAAAACGCTGTCGGCTTAACCAACCCATTGTATAACTTTGAATCGCTTTTATTTGGTTCAACCTTTGGAAAAGGTTGATCATTTGAAAAAGAGATGAATTATGTCATACCCAGTTCGTTATTGAATGTGACAGGAGGCGTTAAATATTTCACGGTGTTATATAAATAATAGATGTTTGTCCTTGTGAGCGGTTTGTTGAAATAGACAACATTACATATTCCGCCATTGATTCCGTCTTTCTCGCCAATAGTCAATGTGTCCAATGTCATATAAGGGACGACCTCAATTGAAGATTTCACTAGTTCACCGTTTAAAAATACGTCTAAAGTCCCGCCATTGTAATTAATCACTATGTTGTTCCATTTTTGTAATGGCATACTCGCGTTTTTGTAAATAACGCGATGCGGAACTCCCTCAATAAGTTCGGTTTCTTTTTCAAAATTCACAGTATCATTCGCGTCTGTGTCTGCGTCTTCAGGTACTGGATGAGCATTTGTAACGGCAATTAAAAATGTGTGTGTTTTTCCGTTATAGAGTAGATTCGGTTTACCGCCATAATTCAACAATGACGTATATTTTTGATACGACGCATTGGAATTGGGGGCGGCCGAGTCAATGTAAATCCACGAGGAAATACCATATTGGTAGTTGAAATTATCACTTCCCACCAATTGTTGATGAGAAGCCAACATGTGTTGCTCATTGGTATATACCGGATTGTTCACTAACTGCTTTCCGCCTTGTTGATTTATTTTCGTGAATAGCAATCGCAGACCTTTATATATAAGCGTTGACAGTGTAACTAACGCAATAATCGTAAGCGAAGTTCCCAGGTGATTGGGATCTGTGCTGGATTTATAGTTACCTGTCACAACATTCGCAATAAAATCGAATAACCCGATGAACAAGCACGGAACATAAAATAATATGCTAAGTATCAAGCCGAAAAATGCGCTCTTTTTCGAATCTGCCGCATTATTTGGAAATTTAACATAGATTGTTTTATAAATTAGTGACAAAACCAATATTACAGATAATAAATTCAACAGCAAACTAGGAATGCTATATGCGCCCGTATATGTTTGAATACTATACACAATAAACGCAATTAGGAGCCCCGATATAGTTAGACCGAAAACAGTAAGAATCGCGCGCTGTATAAAATTCCCGCTTTTCATACTTAGCGACGTATTTAGCGTTTCGGGAAAGGCGTTTACAACTAACATGATTGACCAACCAATAACAACAAATAAAAACAATGTTATAACCAATCCAGCATTCATTGGGTCATTTGTTAATCCACCCGGGTATTTTAAAACCCCAACAGTAAAAAGAATCAAAAATAATAGTAATGATATGCTGCCAAATGTAGAAAATTTAGTAAAACTGCTTAATAAATTGGTATTGTCTGTAGGTGATTTTGTATCCTTATACGTCATAAGAACAATTACATACAACAAACTGAATATGGACAATATTATGATCAATAATAAACTGTATCCAAAATTTGCCGATATATAACCGCCCGGGTCAACCGAATAAAACATAACGAATATAGAAATGAGGCATACTAACAAGATAATGGATTTAATTCTCTCGTAGTTAATATTGAATTCGGATATATAGTCAGTTGTGCCACCCTTATAAATAAAGAATACAGACAAAAATAATGCTATTGGTGTAATAATATACGCATAATCATTAATCATTTGTTTGGGCGCCGCAGAAAAAAAGACAATGAGAGCAATCGTAAACAGTAACACATACGAGACGTCCTTGATTTGGTATAAGAATTGTTTAATATTTTTGAAATTTGGAAGAATCATAAAAACTACAAAAACTGCTGTTAATGGCAAGAGTATATATAGTATTGTAGTTGCTTCAAGGCCCTTCTTTTCTGCCGAACCTGTTGTTTTGAATAATAAAATAAAAATCACAATCGCAAAGAATGATATAATAAACATAATTGGATAAAATTCATATGGTTCGTTTAAATTTGGTAATATATCATCTGTTTGAGCCATTATATTACAAAGACATTAAAATTCAGTCGAATGTTTCCAGAACGGTTTTTTTCCCATGACACTCCCTACACAGCGCAATTAGGTTTTGAACATCATTTCCTCCTCCGTGTTCCAATCGAATTTTGTGGTCAACCTCATATGTATAATCTAGCTGTTTGTTACATTGTCCACATTTCCATTCCTGTTGCGAAGCAACATATTTCTTTTTCATTCCACTCACTGAGCGATTTGTTCCGTGTTTGCCAGATTTCAACATCCTTTGTTCTCCTACAGTTGCGCCTCCTGCGCCCATTTGCGGGTCCATAAATTCCCCGTTTGCGGTTAAATCAAATATAGGCGATAACATACTCAGCGCGGACTTATCAACAGGCATGTATTTGACGACATTGTTCGCACAAACCAACATATTACGTCCTTGTGCGGGGTTTCGCTTCAATAACAAGTAAACGCCAACCCCCAGAACACCAAAAAATGCCATTTGATAGTATTTTTTATACGAAACCAACAATTTTGTATATTTGCCGTCGTGATATGTATTGTATACGAAAAACGCTGTTACGCCCAATATAAATATTTCCAATCTCATTATTATAGTATCACATTTTCTTTTTCTTTCCCTTTTCGTTTTCTTTTTCTTTTTCTTCTTTCTTTTCCTTTTACCTTGTTACATGTAAACAAGGTAAAATTTGATTATATAATTACATCGCGGGCTGGTGTATTAACTCCATTTGGGTCGGGGGCATAACCCTTTGCAGTTGTCGCAATTGGTTCTTTTGTGATAAATTTATCATACTGAACATTCCTAAAACAATGACAATATAGGGGAATAACACCAAGAACCAAGAAATCGATTTGTATCCCTTGGAGCATAACCAATTCAGTCCGTAGGTCCAGAGAAAGGCAAACGCGAGTTTCATAAAGACCGCTAAAATCGGGGCTTGGTTAAACAACGCAATTATACAAGAAAGGATGGCGAGGAAAAAGTAAATTTTCGCGGGGGTGCAGAGGCTCTGGAGATCCTTGTTCATTATATATTTACGTATTATTTTTTTTTTGTCAAACACCCTGTAATACATTACATTTGTTTTTAAGTGACTCGTTTTCTGTTTTTAAAGTTGTATAAAAAGATCTAAGTTCTCTGTTACGAGACCTAAGATCATCATTATCCCTTGTTGTTATATTCCAATCGTTTACCAAACTGTTATAGCGACCACGCAATACAATAAACGCATCAATTATATTACTTCTCCTAAATTCACAAAGTTCTAGCGCCTCGTCTGTATCCAAATCCAAAGAGTTGAAATCAATTGGTTCCCTACAATTTGGACACAAACATTTATCCGCATTTTTTTTTATAAGACACCATGTTTTTATGCAGTCTAAATGAAACAAACCGCCACAACTATGTTTATACACAGGCCGTTCTCCTTCTATAAGCGCATCGGGATTATCCAGTATCAACGGGTCTAATTTAGCATCGATCATCCTTTGTTGGACAACTACCTTTATTTCACTGTCTAACATATCAAAATATTTTGCGTATGTTGGGTCATCGCGAACAGTTAAACATTCCTGACATATTGTACACATAGGGCCCTTACATTCTCCGCCTCCTTTGTATGACTTGTATGTTTTCCCTTTCCCTTTCATTTTCCCTTTCAGTTTCCCTTTCATTTTCCCTTTCAGTTTCCCTTTCATTTCCCCCCTTTTTTTCGTCCTGTTTAGTTTGTTCATACTATATTGTTTGAAAAAATTATATGCGCTTCATGGTTTTTCCTGACCTTTTTACATTCATCGTGTCTAATTTATTCAACTTGGAAACGAGTTCCCTTATGTTGATAGGTTTACTAGTGGGTTTATACAAATAATTCACATATATAAATTTTAGTTCCTCAAACAATTTGAGTTGTTCTGGTGTTAGTTCATCGTAATTGCTTGCTAATATTTCCAAAATCGGTAAATATGTGATAATGAATCCCCACACGTCAACAATCTTGATAAACACCTTGTCCAAGTAATAGCGAAGGTTCAGTGTTCCATCATCGCGGAACCTTGTAAAGTTGACCAATACGTCGACAACGTAGTTTGTGATATATTCCATTGTGTATTTGCTTTTAATTATATCACGTTTTTTGTCGTATTTAGGGTCTAGGTCGTGATTGAATAACAAATACATGATTTCATTGATGGTTTCAAAATGTCCATGCCCTCTCTCGTCCATCCAATCATAAATGTATTTTGTTACAAACGGGCGTAACGCGCCCTCTGTCGTTTTGCCGCCTTCATTAATGTATTTCGTATATGTTTCAACAAATGTGTCGGAAAAAATGATCACTGAAAATGGAACGTTGAATTGAAGAGGGCGATTTCTCCAAGTAGAAGGGAACTTATTGTTTTTATACGGGATATATTCAGTGGACAACCCCCAATCAATTAACCGAGTTTTTATGTTGTCGCCTTGATTATCAACTAACACGTTTGTTTCCTTTATATCACAATGATAAATATTGGCATTGTTCATTGGAACAATACCATTTGTCAATAATGAAATCAATGATCGATTCAATTGAGGCAAATTCCCGTCGGTTTTAATAAAATCATTTACAGGAATACCACCATTTGGCATATTCAAAAGCATAATTTGATCGAGTGACCCGTTTATATTTGATTTTGTGATGTTATCTTTGGGTAACGCAGTACATTTCTTGGTAAAATTTGATAAATCCGCTTTTGTCAATTTGGCAGGTTGACAGATATCAATATCATACAACAGGAAATAATCGGTGTAATTCGGTATATTATCCAGTCGTTTCTTGTATTTTTGTATTTCGTCATATTCGTTAATGGCATATTCCTTTTTCATCAACTTGCTGATACCTCTCTTTTTTAAGGTCTTTCCTTTACATTTCAATTGTGGGCTGAAAACGCATCCAAACCCGCCTGATGCTAACACTTTCCCCCCTTTATTGTTTTTCATTCCTATTATACAATGATATAATTATTTATCATACAAGTAATAAATTGTCCCAATTAGGGAAACAAGTATAGCTCCGTAAATCGCCTTTTCTCTCAATTTGTAATATTCTCTCATTTTTACGTCATTTGGTTTGTAATCTTCATAGTAATTTGTAAAAAATTCGGCCATTGTGATTTGGGGTTTCTCGAGCTTCTTATTGATTTTATTGTGAATAAACCACGTCCAACGCACAAGTGATTCGCGATTGTCTAAATAAGGTATAATAGGATATTCGTCAATTAGTTTACTCAATTCGCCGGATATTTTTTCAACAGGTATAAACAGTGGTAAATTCTGTATGAAATCATAATACTTCTTCTTTGTTATAGCATTTGGATACTTTGGATAACACATTGTTATTGTATGTAAAAAGAACCAATAGTGCGGCCCCCATATATTCGGGTCAAGGTACGTCATATTAGAGTAGAGTAAAAAAACGACCAAATCTAAACGTTTATTATAACAATATAAACTTATCGTTAGTAATCAAATAGATATGAATAAGAATCCAAGTGTATGTAATAATTGTGGCAAACAAGGTCATTTGTTTCACCAATGTAAATTGCCAATTACAAGTTACGGTATCATTTTGTTTCGCAAAAGTGAGAGCGGATTACAATATTTAATGATACGAAGAAAGGACAGTTTTGGGTATATTGATTTTATACGCGGGAAATACTCGCCCTACAATATCAATCAAATTCAAAATATAGTAAATGAAATGTCAATTATTGAAAGGGGAAAAATATTAAGCGAACCCTTTGACCAATTATGG
>Ga0247841_10005580_pt1 | contig 20214 bp, 14 predicted proteins | sample LaCruzMarch2015__2_FD_192410 | JGI IMG/M metagenome (GOLD analysis project Ga0247841, IMG submission 192410) | Freshwater microbial communities from meromictic Lake La Cruz, Castile-La Mancha, Spain - LaCruzMarch2015_18m | ecosystem: Environmental > Aquatic > Freshwater > Lake | place: Spain... | reverse complement strand
CAAAAGGAAGTCATATGACAGACCAGATTAAAATTAAATCCGCCCTCATTTCCGTCTATTCCAAAGAAAAGATAGAAGATCTGGCCCGTAAAATTGCATCTTACGGGATTCAAATTATTTCCACGGGAGGGACCTTTGATTTCCTTTTGAGCAAGGGAATTCAAGCAACTTCAATCGAATCAATCACTTCCTACCCATCAATATTGGGTGGTCGTGTGAAAACACTACATCCAAAAGTTTTTGGGGGTATACTCTGGCGGCGGGATCAGCTATCGGATGTGTACGATGTCGAAAAATATGACATTCCTTCAGTCGACATGGTTATTGTTGATCTTTATCCCTTTGAAAAAACAGTTGCTACCTCCACAAACGAAGAGGAGATTATTGAAAAAATCGATATCGGAGGTATTTCGCTGATTCGCGCAGCTGCAAAGAATTGGGCACATGTTGTGGTTGTTCCTTCTGAAGAATCATATTCGCTATTGATAGATTTGTTGGAGAAAAACAATGGGTTTACCAGTTTAAACGATCGACGCAAATTTGCTGCCCAAGCCTTCAATGTATCTTCTCATTACGATACAAAGATTTTCGGTTATCTGAACCAAAACGAATGCATTCCTTCCTTTAAACAAAGCATTCCTGTTTCATATCCAATGCGTTATGGTGAGAATCCACATCAGAAAGGTACTTTTTTTGGTGACCTTGAAGAGGTTTTTACCCGCTTGAATGGAAAGGAATTATCGTACAATAACCTGGTTGATGTGGATGCCGCGATTAACCTGATTGGTGAATTTACCGGACCTACCGTGGCTATTATCAAACACACAAATCCATGTGGCATAGCCAGCCGTAACACGTTCAGGGAAGCCTACCTGGATGCACTGGCAGGCGATCCGGTTTCGGCTTTCGGGGGAATTATCATTGTTAACGGAAGCATTGATCTGGAATTGGCAGATGAGATTAATAAGCTATTTTTTGAAATATTAATTGCCGAGAGATATGAAAATGATGCTCTTGAACGCTTAAAATCAAAGAAAAATAGAATAATTTTGCAAAAAATATCGTTTGATTTCTTTCCACGGCAATTTAAATCAATCCTGAACGGGGTTCTTGAGCAGGAAAAAGATCTCAGGACTGAAGAGAAGGCCGATTTTCAATATGTTACTGACAGGAAACCTTCGCAGGAGGAAACTGAAGCCTTGGTTTTTGCCAATAAAGTTGTTAAACACTTGAAATCAAATACGATTGTTTTGGTTAAAAACTCACAACTTATTGGTTGTGGAATGGGTCAGACTTCACGGGTAGATGCACTCAGGCAGGCGATAATAAAGGCGCAAGCCTTTGGATTCAGTACTGCGGGTGCAGTGATGGCTTCGGATGCATTTTTCCCTTTCTCCGATTGTGTGGAAATCGCGCATGGAGTGGGAATTACTGCCGTAATTCAGCCGGGGGGCTCAATCAGGGATGTCGATTCTGTAAATTACTGCAATGGACACGACATGGCGATGGTTTTTACCGGTATACGACATTTTAAACATTAATAATTGATTCAATGGGTTTATTCACAAAAGAAATAGCAATAGATTTAGGTACTGCCAATACAGTCATCATCTACAATGATAAAGTTGTTGTTGATGAACCTTCCATCGTTGCCATAGAACGCAGTTCGGGAAAGATCATTGCCGTTGGTAAAAAAGCACAGATGATGCATGGTAAGACCCATGAAAATATCAAGACCATTCGCCCGCTTAGAGGTGGTGTTATTGCTGATTTTCAAGCCACGGAACACATGATCAGGGCAATGATCAAGATGATCGATCTTCGCAAATCATGGTTTCCGCCTGCGTTGAAAATGGTGATTTGTATTCCGTCGGGGATTACTGAAGTCGAAGAACGTGCGGTAAAGGAATCTGCGGAACAAGCCGGGGCAAAGGAAGTTCGCCTAATCCATGAACCCATGGCTGCCGCCATTGGTATCGGGATTGACGTACTTGAACCGGTGGGAAATATGGTGATTGACATTGGCGGTGGTACCAGTGAAATAGCAGTTATTGCGCTGGGAGGTATCGTGAACAGCAAATCCATTCGCATTGCCGGCGATGAATTCAATGCTGACATCGAAGAATATATGCGGAAACAACACAATATCAACGTTGGAGAACGTACTTCAGAACGGATTAAAATTGAAGTAGGTGCGGCCTTGGCCGACATTGACAATCCACCGCCTGATTATGCCGTTCATGGCCGCGATTTACTCACTGGTATTCCCAAAGAGGTAATAGTAAACCATGCCGAGATTGCACACTGTCTCGACAAATCGGTGGCCAAAATCGAAGCGGCTGTTCTCAATGCGCTCGAAATGACACCTCCGGAACTGGCTTCCGATATTTTCGAAACAGGTATTTATCTAACAGGAGGTGGAGCATTGCTCCGGGGCCTGGATAAGAGACTCCATCTGAAAACCAAATTAAAAGTTCATGTCGCCGAGGACCCGTTGCGTGCTGTAGCGCGCGGAACAGGCATTGCATTGAAAAATTTTGATAAGTTTACCTTCCTCATCAAGTAAGAGGTACCATGCGGAATCTTTTTTTATTTCTGAGGGAGCATTATTTCTATTTTCTATTCCTGCTTCTTGAGACACTTTCGCTGATTCTGTTTTTCAACTATAACGAATTCCAAAGCAGTTCTCTTAACTCGGTTTCCAATGCCGTTTCGGGTTCCGTGAACAATATGTTTAACGGCATATCGGAATATTTTTCCCTGCGAAAAACAAACAGGGTTCTCATTGAAGAAATGGCCAAATTGCATTCCCGTATACCTGAGGCCTTTTATACAACAGATCTCAATATTTTTTATAAAAAAGACTCTATCGTAAAACTTGAATATAAGTATATCAGCGCTAAAGTAATAAGCAATTCTACCAACAAGCGGAATAACTTCCTTATGATCAATAAAGGATCAATTCATGGAATCGAAAACCATATGGGAGTCATTATTGGAAATAAAATTGTTGGTCAGGTAGTAAGTGTATCCCCGCATTTTAGCTGGATAATGTCATTGCTGAATAAAGACAGCAGGGTTTCCGGAAAATTTAAAAAGAATAACCAGTTGGTTAATGTGGAGTGGAACGGAGGCAGTTACAGGAAAGGCCAGGTAAAAGAAATACCGAAACATATTGTCATGGTCCGGGGAGATACAATCATTACCAGTGGCAACTCCGATATATTTCCTGAGGGATTACTGATTGGTACGATCAACAAGTTCAATAATCCACAGGATGAAAATTTTAACAATGCCGAACTTCTATTTTCCACAGATTATAACAGTTTAGGTTATATAGAAGTGGTGGTAGACATGATGCGTAAGGAAAAAGAAGAGCTGAAAGCATCTTTTAAAACCCAATAACTTATACAAGAAGAAACAAAACGACTTTGACTTCAAGAACGGTTTTTTTCAATATTTTACGTTTTTTCTTCCTGATCATTTTTCAGGTTCTGATTCTGAATCACATTAACCTGGGAGGATATATAAACCCCTATTTTTACATCTATTTTATTCTTCTCCTGCCATTTTCCACACCACGTTGGATGCTGTTGGTTCTCTCATTCATTTTAGGGATAGGTATTGATATTTTTACAAATACCATCGGGCTGAATGCGGCTGCTTGTGTTCTTATGGGATTTGCCCGTCCCTTTGTAATTTCTGCTATCTCTTCTGGTCCCGAGTCGCTCATCGGGGACACTCCATCTCTCAGAAACCAGGGGATGAAATGGTTTCTTTACTATGCGATAATTCTTGTCCTGGTGCATCATATTTCCCTGTTCTACCTGGAAATTTTCCGCATAACCGAATTTTTTTCAACTTTTATTCGAATCCTGTTAAGTAGTATTTTTACTTTAATGCTTGTTCTGATAAGTGAATATACGCTTGCCAGTTCAAAATAAAAAACCCGCTTCTTCGTGAAACGGGTTTTTGGAGGTTTCGAGCGGAGTCGAACCGCTGTACACGGTTTTGCAGACCGCTGCCTAGCCACTCGGCCACGAAACCAATGGCTTGGGGAGTGCAAAAGTACAAAAATTTTTTAATACGCACCAATTCATTTCTTCCATTGGGTTCTATAGCTTACCTGGAGCATTTTTCCACCCATCGGCGGATTAATCTTTGCAAGCTTGAGTTCAATGGCTGAAATAGCCGGAAATTCATTCTGGATAGCAACCATAATGCGCCTTGCAACATGTTCTAATAGATAGGATTTCTGTTCCATCTCAATTTTTACACACCGGTAAAGTCCGACATAATCAACAGTATCCCTGAGATGGTCCGATTCTTCGGCTTTGTCGGTTTCAGCATCAATACTAAGGTCAACAATAAATTTAGTTCCAATAATTTGTTCTTCTTTGAAACACCCGTGAAATGAAAAAAACTCCATTCCTTCTAATAAAATTTGGCCCATTGTTTTTAATTTTCAAACGGTGAAATTATCAAATTCCGATGAACTTGCTGTCCTGTTTTTAAATTGTAGTAAGTTTGCAAATTAATCTACTGCTCTGTTAAGGGGTTATTAACGATCAAATTTACCTCTTCCCGTATGACAAGGTGCAAAATAAATCGGATTTTATGGAAGAAATAAAAACTACTGAAGAAGAAAAAGTAAACCGCGCTTTAAATTTCATTGAAGAAATTATTGAGGAAGATATCAGGAATGGCGTCAACGAAAAACGTGTTCACACACGTTTTCCTCCCGAACCCAATGGTTATCTGCACATTGGTCATGCCAAATCAATTTGCCTTAATTTTGGTCTTGGAAAAAAGTATAACGGTAAAACGAACCTGCGTTTCGATGATACAAATCCCGTGAAGGAGGATGTGGAATATGTAGATTCCATAATGGAAGATGTTAAATGGCTGGGATTTGACTGGGAAGACCGTTTGTTTTATGCCTCGGACTATTTTGAGCAGTTGTACGAATACGCCATAATCCTGATTAAAAAAGGGAAAGCTTATATTTGTGACATGACGGCCGAAGAGATCAGCGAAACCCGTGGTACTCCGACCCGACCTGGTAAAGAAAGTCCATTCAGGAGGCGGCGTGTCGAAGAAAACCTTGATTTGTTCTCACGAATGCGTGCTGGAGAGTTTCCCGATGGTACCAGGGTGCTCAGGGCAAAAATCGATATGACATCTCCGAACATGCATATGCGCGACCCTGTTCTTTACCGGATTCTGCATACTCCTCACCATCGCACGGGAAACAAATGGTGTATTTATCCAATGTACGATTTTGCGCATGGTCAATCCGACTCCATTGAACATATTACACATTCAATATGCACCCTGGAATTTGAGGTTCACCGGCCTCTATATGATTGGTTTATCCGCGAAATCGGCATTTATGCTCCGAGACAAATCGAATTTGCTCGGTTGAATGTTACCTATACGGTCATGAGCAAACGTAAATTATTGGAGCTTGTCCGTGAAGGAAATGTAAACGGCTGGGATGATCCCCGCATGCCCACTATATGCGGATTGCGCCGTCGAGGATATACACCTGAATCTATTCGGAATTTCGCCGATGTGATTGGCGTTGCGAAACGTGACAATATCATTGATGTGAGTCTCCTTGAATTTTGCATTCGGGAAGATTTAAATAAGCGCGCAAACAGGCTGATGGCTGTGCTAGATCCAGTAAAGGTTATCTTAGATAATTATCCTGAGGATCTTGTAGAAGAGATGGAATCAATAAATAATCCTGAAGATGAATCGAAGGGAAAAAGAACTGTACCATTTTCAAAAACACTCTTCATCGAACGAGACGATTTCATGGAAGATCCTCCCAATAAATTTTTCCGCCTTTCTCCTGGCCGTGAAGTCAGACTTAAGTCTGCCTACATTATTAAATGTGAAAGTGTCATTAAAGACCCCAAAACTGGTAAAATTGAAGAAATTCATTGTACATACGACCCTATGACGAAAAGTGGCATGCCTGAAAGCAACCGGAAGGTCAAAGGAACTTTACACTGGGTTAGCGGGAAACATGCCATCGCAGCCGAAGTAAGACTTTACGACCGATTGTTCCTAAGGGAAAATCCGGACGAAAATGAAGAGGGAACAACCTACAAAGATTCCCTGAATCCCGATTCTCTGAAAATTGTCACAGCAATGATTGAACCGGCAGTAAAATCTGCACAGATTCTGGAGAAATATCAATTCGAACGAACCGGCTATTTTTGTGTAGATAAGGATACAACCTCTAATATGTTGGTATTCAACAGGGTTGTGCCTTTAAAGGATTCATGGTCCAAAGTGGAAAAAGTTAAATAAAACTTGATAATTTTGCAAAAAATGTATTAATTTTGCACCCAGATTGTCCGATGGTGTAACTGGCAACACAAATGATTCTGGATCATTAGAGTCTAGGTTCGACCCCTAGTCGGACAACAACGAGCCCCTGTAAATCAATAGTTTACGGGGGTTTTTCTTTGTAGGGGGACGGTAAAAGTCTTTTGAACGAGGTCAATTCTACAACAAATATGACGCTACCGATGTCTCAGGTCTTCTAAAGGAATGACGAAAAAAGTTACAAAAGGAATCTCGGATTATGTATTTACTTTGTATTATTAAGTTTTTCGATGCCAATGTTGATTCTTGCAACGAATTCTTTTTTTCCCAAAACATCCAAAAGATCCAGGATACCAGGTCCCTGATTAGTCCCGACCATCAATAACCGCAGAGGATTCATAAGTTGACCCATTTTGATGCCGGTAGTCGTAACAAATTCCTGAACCAGTGTATGCAGAGTAGCCTTATTAAAATCATCCAGCTTTTCTAATTCATTTAGAAATTCAGAGATAATTCCGGAAGTTCCGGATTGCCATATTTTTTTGTATACCGCTTCATCGTACCGTTCCGGACACATGAAAAAAAACCAGGAGGCTTCCCATAAATCAGGAATTAGAACCACCCGATCTTTTACTAAATGTATAACTTTACAAATATATTCTTCTGACGGAAAAAGTAAATGCGACTCAAGGTAGGGCTTTAGCATCAATGAAAGTTCTTCGTCAGATTTTCTCTGTAAATATTGGTGATTAAACCATTTAGCCTTCTCGGGATCGAATTTTGAGCCATGTTTTCCTACTCTTTCGAGTGAAAACTCTTCAATTAGTTCATCCAGAGAAAATAGCTCTTTTTCTGTTCCTGGGTTCCATCCGAGGTGAGCCAGAATGTTGACAACAGCTTCGGGTAAATATCCTGATTCACGATATCCGGAATAAGGTTCGCCGGTATTCGGATCTCTCCATTCAATTGGAAACACCGGAAAGCCAAGCCGGTCCCCGTCACGTTTGCTTAGTTTTCCATTCCCGTCCGGCTTCAAAATTAAAGGCAGATGTGCAAATTGAGGCATAATTTCCTCCCATCCGAAAAAGCGATAAAGCAAAACATGCAAAGGCGCTGAAGGAAGCCACTCTTCACCACGGATTACATGGGTGATTTTCATTAAGTAATCGTCTACGACATTTGCGAGATGGTATGTAGGTAAACCATCAGATTTAAAAAGCACCTTATCATCAATATTGGCGGTATTCACCACCACCTCTCCCCTGATCAGATCGTGCACAACAACATGCTGGTTTTCCGGAATCTTTATGCGAACAACATATGAAACTCCGGATGCAAGCAACTCCTTTACTTCTGGAATGGGAAGCACGATTGAATTTTTTAGTAATTTCCGTGTTTGCTGGTCATATTGAAAAACATGGTTTCCTTCTTCTTTGGCCAACCTGCGCATTTCCTCCAATTCGGCCTCAGTATCGAATGCATAATAAGCGTGGCCAGATTCAATCAACCGGCCTATAAACTCCCTGTATATCGCCGAGCGCTCTGATTGTCGATAAGGCGCATATGGCCCACCAAGTACTGGACTTTCATCAAATTCCAGCCCACACCAATCAAGAGACTCACAAATATATTGTTCTGCGCCGGGGACAAAACGGTTTTGATCGGTATCTTCAATTCTAAGGATCATGGTGCCTTCATGTTTTCGGGCAAACAGAAAATTATATAATGCGGTTCGAACACCGCCAATGTGCAAAGGTCCGGTTGGACTCGGAGCAAATCTTACGCGGACTTGGTCTGGTTTCATCTGAGGGTTTTTTGATTGTTACAAAATTAAGCTATTCTAACAATTCTGATTCTATCACCATTTTTAATATTCGTATTTTTGCATTGTACGTATTAAATGTATGCAAACAGTTAGTTATTTATAAAAGAGATGGCAGAAGAAAACATTCTGATAAACAAACTGGATGAGTTCATCCGAAAATATTATAAAAACAAATTGTTGAGGGGTTTCTTGTGGACATTCTCAATGCTAGCTGTTTATTATCTTATTATCATTACCAGTGAATATATATTAAATTTCAATCAGACGGGAAGGACAGTTCTGTTTTTTACTTTTCTGATCATAACTGTTTTTCTTTTTTCAAGACTGATTTTTTTTCCGATCCTTCAATTAATTAAGATTGGAAAGGGTATCTCTTATGTTCAGGCTGCTGTGATAATTGGAAATCATTTTCCTGAAATTCAGGATAAATTGCTCAATGCATTGCAATTGATTAAAAGTAATGAATCTGGAGAGGATCATTCCGAATTACTCACTGCAAGTATTGAACAAAAAACAACAGTTCTGAAAGTTTTCCGATTTACGACAGTTATTGATTTGCGAAAAAATTTTCGTTTTATCCGTTTTGCATTAGTGCCGATAGTAGTTTTTGTAATAATGGCCTTACTTGAACCAACAATTATTACCGATCCAACCTCACGCATTATTCAATTTAATAAAGCGTTTACCGGACCTCAACCTTTTAAAATTAATATTCTGAATCAGGATTTATGTGCAATGCAACAAGAGGATTTGGAGCTGCAAATCGAAGTTACGGGAAGCGAGATACCTAGTGAATTTTATGTTAAAACAAAGGACGTAACATATAAAATGATAAAAAAGAAGGGATTTGTCTTCTCCCATCTTTTCAAATCACTGCAGGAAAATCTAATTTTCAGTATTAAGGCTGGCGATTTCGATTCGGAGAAGTATGAAATCAGAGTATTTCCAAAGCCTATTCTGCTGAGTTTTAATATAGAAACAATATTTCCGGCCTACCTTAACAAACAATCGGAAATTACAGAAAATATTGGCGATATTATTATTCCAGAGGGGTCGGTTGTCAAATGGAGCTTTCTTACTAAAGATGTGAATGTGCTTCAATTTAGGTTAGGCAATAATGAAATCAAACTCAGGGATAAGCAAAACAACACCTTTTCCTATAATGCAGAGAATCTTCAATCTTCTACTTATTGTATTTCGCCTGTGAATGATAATCTGTTGAAGCCTGACTCTTTGGTGTATCGAATAACAGTTATCAGTGATGTCTATCCGTCAATTACGGTTTCAGAAACAGGTGATTCGGATCTTAATGGCACGATATTTTTTAATGGTGTTTTGAAAGATGATTATGGGTTTACAAAATTAACATTTAACTATAGTATCTTTTTTGCTGGTGACACCGCAAAAGCAAATGAATTTACTAAAAACATCCTAATTGAAAAAAACATTAATAATCAGCTTTTTTCTTATGCAGCTGACTTGGCAGAACTTATACCTTCGGCCGACATGAATATCAGTTACTATTTTGAAATATGGGATAATGATGGAATTCATGGACCAAAAAACACTAAATCTGAGGTGAAAATGGTAACTATCCCTTCATTCGAAAATCTGATAAAACTTACTGAAAAGAACGAAAAATTAATGAAAGATGAAATGATGCAAGGATTAAAAGAGTCTGAATTTATCAGGTCAACCATGGTTGACCTGAATAGGAGGATGATCAATCAAAGTTCCATTTCATGGCAGGAGAAAAAGAAAATTGAAGATTTGATTAAGGCAAATCAGGCAATTGAAGAAAAAATAAGAGAAACAATAAAAAGAAATGACGAAAACATAACAAATGGAGAAAAGTTCCTGGAAACCAGCGAGAGAATTACTGAAAAGCAGAAACAGCTGAACAAGTTGATGGAAGAATTGCTAACAGAAGATTTAAAACAAATGATTGAAGAGTTGCGGGATCTTCTTAAAAAGGTAGATAAAGAAAAACTGGGAACGCTCATGGAGAAAATGAAATTAACCAATGAGGAGCTTGAAACACAATTAGACCGCAATCTAGCACTGATGAAACAAGTGGAATTCGAGCGCAAACTGGAAGCCTTAAGCAAGGAATTGAGAAAGACTGCAGAAAAGCAAGAGAATCTGGCGAATGAAACTGGTAGGAAATTAACTCCAGTTGAAAAATTGCTTGAACAGCAAAAACAAATTAGTGAGAAAACAGATTCTATTTCTCAACAGATAAACGAATTGAAAACAGAAGGTCAGAAACTGGAAACACCTGCCGACTTGGGGAAGACGGAAATTAAACAAGATAGTATAAAGGAAAACCAGAATAGAAGCAAAAATAGCCTTGAAGAGAATAATAATAAGGACGCAGAGAAATCACAAAAAGAGGCGTCTAAACAAATGAATGATCTTGCTGACCAGATGGAGTTATCACAGCAGGAAAACGAAGAAGAACAACTTGGAGAGGATGCAGAAAATTTGAGGATGATTTTGGAGAATTTAATTAGGCTTTCTTACGAACAGGAGGTCATGATCGGACATACAAGAGTTATATCAAGAAGTGATCCCCGATTTCCTGAAATTGTTGTTAAACAACGAGAGTTTGGTGTGAAATTGAATGTAACTGAAGATTCATTAATTTCTATAGCCAGGCGCCAAATTACTATGCAATCTTTTGTTTCAAAGGAAATCGGAGCAATCAGGCAAAATATTGAATTGACCTTGGCGGCGATGGAGAATCGTAATATTAATGATGCCGTAGCTAAACAACAATACACCATGACCGCGATCAATAACCTTGCGGTCTTACTTAACGAATCTTTGGAGCGAATGAATGAACAAATGTCGTCAAGCATGCAATCAAAAGGTGGAAAAAAATCCTGCAAAAACCCTAGTGGTAAAGGAGGAAAAATGTCAGTAAAGGGAATGAAAGGACTCCAGAATCAAATTGGTCAGCAATTACAGAAACTTAAAGAAGGAATGGATGCAAAGAATGGAAAATCCGGAGGGAATAAGGCAGAAAACTATAGTCTGAATAAGGAAATAGCGAGACTAGCTGCCCAACAGGAAGCATTGAGAAATGAGATGCAACGATATCAGAATGATATAGGTTCAAAGGGTATAAAGGAACAAAGTGTTATAAATGAAGCAGTTAAGGAAATGGAAATGATTGAAAGAGATTTGATTAATAAGAATCTTACCCAGGAGACAATGCGTAGACAACAGGAAATTATGACTAGGTTACTGGAATCTGAAAAAGCGGAGCAAATTCGGGAGCAAGAAGAAAAAAGAGAAGCAATAGAATCAAAAAACCAAAAATTAAGTAACCCTGGGTCAAATTTTAAGTATAACATGAAAGGTAAAGCGAGCTTTGACAATATTCAATTATCTTTACCGGCATTGAGTTCGTTTTACAAAAACAAGGTAAATAGTTATATTGTGAAAATAGGAAACTGATATGAAACTGGATTACAGAGAACTGGTCATCACAGGTAGCAATGAAATTTCTAAATTGGAGAGATTCGTTGAAGAAATTTGTGACTATTATAACATAAACAATGAATACTTTGGTAATATTCTTTTAGCCTCAACAGAGGCCGTTGGAATATTATTTGCGTTGAACGAGGAGCAAGTTGAAGGAAAAATTTCCATTTCTTTTGACAGGAGCCCGAAGGGCCTTGTTTTTAAAATCAGGCTTGAAGGTGCAGGAGAAAGTTTGGATACTAGCGAAGACATTCTTGACATAGAAATAAGGAAGCATAAACTGGCAAGGGATATCTTTATTATTAAAGCTTTAACAGATGAAATTACAATTTCGGTGAATGCAAAAAGTATAATACTGGTATTTTATGTGTCGAGTATGAATTATGAGAAAGCACTTCAAAGAATCAATCAGCTGAAAGCGTATTGGACAAGAAGGGATGAAGTAAAACAAAAGAAATGATGAATAACATTCAGTTCTTTACTGAAGGAATTACCTATCGAATTCAAGGTAAAAGAAAATTGAAACGATGGATTATTTGCACTGCCGCTGAAGAACACAAAAGTACCGGAGACATTTGTATTATATTATGTGACGATAATTATTTACATAGTATTAATAGAGAATATTTAAAACAAAATACTCTTACAGATATCATTACATTCCCGCTGACGGAGGAAGAGAGTTTAATCGGCGGTGATATTTATATTAGTCTTCCCCGTGTAATAGATAATGCTAAAAAATTTAGGCAAAATAGACTTGAGGAATTCCACAGGGTTGTTATTCATGGAGTATTACATTTAATTGGTTATAATGATTCTTCAGCGAAGGAAAAGTCGGAAATGCGTGCCAAGGAAAATTACTATCTTGAAAAGCTGTTGATAACTTAAATCTTTTCTGGTCTAAGTACCACCATAAATCTTTATTTGTTTCACGTGAAACGAAAATATTAGTCTTCAGGAATGAACAAGTATGACATCATTGTTGTTGGAGCAGGACACGCAGGGTGTGAGGCATCAGCTGCAGCAGCCAATATGGGATCAAAGGTTCTTTTGATCACCATGAACATGATGAATATGGCGCAGATGAGTTGTAATCCCTCCATGGGAGGAATTGCTAAAGGTCAGATTGTTAGAGAAATTGATGCATTGGGAGGATATTCTGGTATTGTAACAGACAGGACGATGATACAGTTCCGTATGTTGAACAGATCAAAAGGACCGGCGATGTGGAGTCCGCGAGCCCAGAACGACAGGTTTCTTTTCTCAGCAGAGTGGCGAAAGCTTTTAGAGAGCATCAGAAATGTTGATTTCTGGCAGGATTCGGTTTATGATATAATTGTGAAAAATGGAAAAATCCATAGCGTTGTCACCAGTCTTGGAATTACATTTGAATGTAAAGCATTAATTCTTGCCAATGGTACTTTTTTAAATGGGAAGATACATATAGGCGAGAAAAACTTCTCAGGTGGAAGAATGGGTGAAGGTGCAGCGGGAAATCTGACTGAAAGATTGATGGATTTCGGATTTTTATCGAATCGTATGAAAACCGGAACCCCTGTAAGGGTAGATGGTAGGTCACTGAATTTCAAGAAAATGGAAGAACAGCCGGGAGATAAATATCCCGGAAAATTTTCCTTCACGAATACACCGGCAATAATAAAACAGCGTAGTTGTTTTCTTACGTATACAAGTTCTGAAGTCCATGACATTCTTAGAACAGGTTTTGATAAATCACCTATGTTCACCGGCAGAATTCAGGGAAGAGGACCGCGTTATTGTCCTTCGATTGAAGATAAAATTGACAGATTCGCCACGAAGGAAAGGCATCAGTTATTTATTGAACCAGAAGGATGGAACACGGTGGAATATTATGTGAATGGCTTTTCTTCTTCACTTCCGGAAGATGTTCAATTTAAAGCATTAAGAAAGGTTAAAGGGTTTGAAAAAGCGAAATTTTTCAGACCGGGTTACGCTATCGAATATGATTATTTTCCGCCGATGCAGTTGAATTTTACGCTAGAGACTAGGTTGGTTGAGAATCTTTATTTTGCAGGCCAGATTAATGGGACAACCGGATATGAAGAAGCTGCGGCACAGGGACTAATGGCCGGGATTAACGCACATCTTAAAATCAGGAATAAAAGCGAATTTATCCTGAAGCGTTCTGATGCCTATATTGGCGTATTAATTGATGACCTGATAACTAAAGGAACCGAAGAGCCATACAGGATGTTTACTTCAAGGGCTGAATACAGACTACTTTTGCGCCAGGATAATGCTGATCAGCGTTTGACACCTGTTTCAAATCAAATTGGTCTTGCCAGCAAAGACAGACTTTTAATGGTGGATGAGAAATACAAAAAGGTTGAAGCACTAATAGCGTTTTTAAAAACCGAAAGCCTGCAACCAGAACAACTCAATCCGGTGTTAATTGATATTGGGGAAAAGGCAATTTTACAAAAGCAAAAGGCGGCTTATGTACTTTTACGACCTAAGCTTTCATTGCATGACATGATATCCAAAGTTGACGCTATACGCAGGTTTGTTGATGAAGGTAATTATTTTACTGATGACATTATTGGCGAGGCCGAATTAATGATTAAATATGCAAGCTACCTGGAAAAAGAGCAGGAAGTAGCGGATAAAATGTTGACTCTTGAAAATCTTACATTAATTGCTGGCTTTAATTATTCGAAATTAACTTCTCTTTCACATGAAGCGCGGGAAAAACTGAACCGGATTCAACCACGCACCATCGGACAGGCATCACGCATCAGTGGTGTTTCGCCAGCTGATATTTCGGTACTCATTGTTTACCTTGGGCGTTGATGTTCCACGTGAAACACTTTTGCAATGAATGAAAATATCTTAATATGCCCTGTTTGCAGCAAATCGAACTTCTCCCCTTACCTTGATGTTAAGGATTACTTTTTAACCCAGGAGTCATTTTTAATACAACAATGCGTTTCGTGCGGATTCAGGTTCGTAAATCCCAGACCGGGTAAAGAGGAAATCGAAAGGTATTATCAATCGGCGGAATATATTTCTCATGACGCTGAAAAATCAGATTTAATCAGCAGGATTTATCGGATGGTCCGCAAGATTTCAATCCGCGGGAAGTATGCAATCGTACGTTGTTATTGTAAGAGCGGACAGATTCTGGACATCGGATGCGGAACCGGAGAATTTCTGAAATATTGTCATTCAAATGGGTTTGAGGTAAAAGGGATAGAACCCAATGAAAAGGCACGTGCATATGCAAGAACAGTAAACTCGATCGATGTCTCTGAAAAACCGGATTCATTGTCAGCCATGCATGGTTCATTTACCTGCATTACCATGTGGCATGTCCTTGAACATATTCATGATTTGAACGAAATGATCGTAGAAGTAAAAAAATTACTGAGTCCAAATGGAATTTTCATCGTAGCAGTACCAAACAGCAATTCGTGGGATGCCCTTCATTATGGGAAATATTGGGCTGCTTATGATGTTCCAAGGCATCTATATCATTTTACCAAAGATACAGTCTTGAAATTGGCCTCGAGACATGATCTGGAAGTTCGGAAAATATATCCTCAAAAATTTGATGCATATTATGTCTCAATGCTAAGTGAAAAATACAGGACTGGTAATACAAACTACTTTAATTTTATCCTGAATGGTTTTTGGTCAAATATTCTCGCCAGGAAACATAATTCGGGCCATTCCAGCCTAATATTCGTACTTTCGGCGAAAAAAGCTTAATTTTAAGCCTTGTGTTGCATGCATGGCTTGTTTTGATATAATGTATCAACCCGGGTCAGAAACACATCTATAAATCCCCGGAGTGCCCCGTGATATTATATTATTAATCAATAAATTAGTGAAATCAGCGTTAAAGTTTAACCGTAACTGGGGATTACCTGCACTTTTTGTGGCATGTCTGTTTTTCCTGACCCTATTTGGGATACGGCTATATTTGAAACACCAAAATACCCCACAGGCAATTTCAGAAAATTTTCAACGGGATTTTATTGAAACGGAGGAAGCCGCAAAACAGGGATTGGATTTTTTTGTCAGCCATTTTGATACCAGCAGCAGCGGGTTTCATTCTCTGGCTGAATCAAATGAATCTATTCCTGCTGGTGACGACATGTACCTGTTTGTTCATCGCAGGGATTCCCTGGTTTACTGGAACAGCAACAAGGTTATTTTACCGGAAAGATTTACCATTAAAAGTAAGGAAAAGCAGGGAGTCGTGAAACTGCAGAATGGTTGGTATGGTTTTCAGAACAAACAGACGGGAAGTCATGTGTTCACAATCATGTACCTGATAAAGAAGGAATTTCCTTTTCAGAATGATTATATCAGTAATGGTTACGCTGCCCGGTTCAGCATTCCATTATCGGTTTCAATGGAGCTGAAAAAAGGAAAATACCCTGTTTTTTCAAGAGCGGGATCCTACCAGTTTAGCCTGAACTTCTCGCGATATAAAGACAATCCCATCGTTCCTCCCCTCCTCATGTTTTTTCTATTCATTGCAGGATCATTGTTTTTGTTTTATTTTTTGTACCGGCTGTATGAGGCAATGGAATGGTTTGACTCCCGAAAGAATTTGATGGTACTGTTCTTTTGCATGGATATTATCATCCTGCGTGCCATACAATACTGGTATCGGTTCCCTGCTGAACTTACCAGTTCTGAATTATTTAGTCCGGCCTTATATTCATCAACAGCCATGCTCCCTTCACTGGGAGACTTTACGATCAACAGCATTCTGTTTTTTATCATGTGTTTAGCGGCATATAATAATTGTAGATTATATCCCCGCGCACTACAATTCATGAAGAAACGGACTTTGCCTGTCGCTTCATTTGCTATCTTCGTTTCTCTGACGGTCTTTCAATTTGTAGGATACCTGATTACAGATCTGGTGAATAATTCATCTGTATCTCTGAATTTGCAGAATATTTCGGGGCTTACTTATGAAAGCGGATACGGTCTGTTTATCATAGCCTTGATCCTGGTTTCATCCTGGTCTATCTCAGCAAAGGTGTTTCATGCACTTTTTTCGTTGAACTTAAAACCGAAGTGGCTGATTTTTTCTTCCGGGATTGCCTGTCTCCTTTATTGTTTGATTCACTGGCTAATCTTTGGTCAGATTGCATTTGAAATCAGCATTTTCTTCTTTCTTTATTTGGCTTCATACTGGTATTTGCATTCGAAAAAACAAGACCATTTTTCTGTTCAGCATCTCCTTTTTGTGATGTGTTTTTATGCTTTATTTGCGACATTTCTGTTAAATCAGGCTAATTACAGGAAGGAATCTGCAAAACGAAATCTTCTGGCGGTTAATCTTGCCACCAAAAGGAATCCCGTAACCGAGGTACTTTATGAACAATTGGAACGGAAGCTTATTGCCGATTCCCTGATAAGGAGTTACTTTGAACCATCGAAGCAAACGGGCATGAGCAACCAGGATCAATTCATTGATTACCTTCGGGGTCAGTATTTCAATGACTACTGGCAAAAATACAGCGTTCAAATAACTTTGTGTGATTCTGCCAAAGAATTACGGATTCAGCCACAGGGATACCTTGTGAACTGTAACACTTATTTTCGGGGGACCATAAACAGTTTCGGAGAGGCGACCCTGATGCCGAACCTGTATTTCCTCGATTATGGATTCGGCAAAGAATACTACCTCGCCCTTTTAACTGAAAGCCAATTCAATTTCAACACACCTGCCAGGAAATCTATTGTAATAGAGTTGAATTTAATCAATGCATACCCTGACCCGGGTTATCCGGGGCTTTTGATGGATAAAACCAGGATTGACATTCCAAACTTGTCCGATTATTCATATGGCTTGTTTCAAAACGGTCGGCTGGTTCATAGTGTTGGATCATACAACTACCGGATGGAGCTGGACCAATATCACAACTATGTAGCATCAGCGACTGCTTTCGCCGATGATCCGATGATTCACTATCAATACCCGGTCAACGAATCAAACTCACTGCTGATCAGCATGAAGGAAAGATCATTCCTGAACCTGATCACTCCCTTTTCATACCTGTTTATTTTATTTGCTGTCATAGCTCTTATCGGAGCCGGGGTTATCAATTTCCGCAACAACCGGCATGTACTTCCTAAGAGTCTTCGCAACCGGCTCCATCTATCATTGCTGGGGATATTGGTTCTGACCCTGCTGGTTATAGGTATCGTGCAGATTATCAATATTATTAATATCAATTCAAAAAAGAACCTCGCTAATTTGAGGGAAAAGGCCTATTCCATCCAGATTGAAGTGCAACATCGCTATGGTAATATGCCTGATATTCAGTATGAAACGAAAAAGGAACTTGGTTTTTTTCTAATCAAGCTTTCCAATGTTTTCTTTACTGATATCAATTTTTACAACGAAAGAGGAATTTTAATTGCATCCAGCCGCCCACAGATATTTGAGGAGGGATTGGTCTCGAGGCAAATGAATCCTGATGCTTTTTCAGCGCTGGTCGTCGAAGGAGGATCTGCTTTTATTCACAATGAATCAATTGGAACTATGCATTTTAGTTCTGCCTATTTGCCCCTGTATAATGAGCAAGGCAGTCTTTTAGGATATATTAACCTCCCCTATTTTTCGCGGCAGGATGAATTAAAAAGAGAAATATCCACCTTCCTGGTCACCTTCCTTAATATTTATATCCTGTTGCTTTTATTTGGTGTTTTTGTAACCATCCTCATGTCGAACTATATCACAGCCCCCTTGTCGATGCTGGCTGGGAAAATATCACGACTCAGGCTGGGTATTGTAAATGAAAAAATAACCTGGTATCATGATGACGAAATAGGTCAGCTGGTTTCTGAGTATAACCGCATGATCGATGAGTTGGCCAGGAGCGCCGAGATGCTTGCACGATCGGAACGTGAAAGCGCCTGGCGCGAAATGGCCAGGCAGGTGGCGCATGAAATTAAAAATCCGCTCACACCAATGAAACTCAGCGCCCAGCACCTTCAAAAGGCATGGGGTGAAAACGCGCCTGATATAGGCGAAAGGTTAAACCGGTTCACCCGTACCCTGATCGAACAGATCGATACATTATCGGCCATTGCCTCAGATTTCTCGAATTTTGCTAAAATGCCCGTGGTTGTAAATGAGCGGATCAACCTGGAAGAATTAATCAATTTTGTTTTGTCCATGTACAAGGACACCTCAGAAACCACCTATGACTTTCATTCTGAAATACAGAATCCGTACCTCGTTACCGACAAGGCGTTGCTTATCCGGATATTTACCAACCTGCTCAACAATGCCGTTCAGGCCATCGGTGACAAACCAGGTGGCAAGATAGTTTTACGGTTGTTTAATGAAAAAGAGGTATTTGTAATTACTGTAACAGATAATGGTTCGGGAATTTCTTCCGAACGGGCAGCAAAAATATTTCAGCCCGACTTCACCACCAAAACGGGTGGAATGGGTTTGGGCCTGGCTATCGTAAAGGGCATTATCACAAGCATGAAAGGTGAAATTTCCTTTACCTCGGCAGAAGAACTTGGAACAACATTCATTATTAAAATACCTTCTGATGCTTCGCATGAATAAAAACATTTTGTTAACAGTACCGGTTTTTTTTTCTGGTATCATATGCCTGATAATGTTATGTGGATCAGGATGTAACAGAAATAATGTCAAGGAATTATACTATAAGTTGCCTGACATGGCCTGGGCCCGGTTTAACTTACTTAGGTTTGAAATACCGGTAAATGAGGTTGAAAAGTCTTGGGATGTATTTCTATTTGCACGTTTTACACCTGATTTTCAATATAAAACTCTTGATTTTAATATGATCCTGAATACAGCTGCAGGGGAGGAACGGATCCATGAATACCAGATGCCTGTTAAATCGGCGGAGGGAACTTTTCTCTTTAATTGTGTAGGTGATTCCTGCGAAGGCACACTTTTATTGAAAAGGCAGCTATACTTATCAAAAGCTGGAATACTGAAAATTGAAATCGAAAACCTGACACCCCGCCTGGTTACCGAGGGTGTCATCGGAGTCGGCATCCGCCTGGTTGAATCAGGGAAGTAATGTCTGCGCGTGTTGCTTATCAAGGTGGAGTTGGTTGACCAATTCGTCGAGGCTGTTGAATTTTATTTCATCCCTGATCCGACACACAAATTGCACGGTCAGGGTTTGGCCGTATAGATCTCCCGAAAAATCAAAGAGGTTCACTTCGATCATCCGCACCTTTCCATCAATTGTCGGACGAAAGCCCACATTTGCCATCCCTTTGTAAACGGTATTGTTGAGCTTTATCATAACAGCATAAACCCCGTCGGCCATTAAAAACGGTTTATTGTCCAGGATTTCGAGGTTGGCTGTAGGGAAGCCAAGCTTTCGGCCGAGCTGATTTCCATGCACAACCATTGCCCGGATACCGTAAATGAAACCTGAAGGTTTATTTGCCTCGGGAAGGTCTCCCCTGGATAATGGTTCTATTACACGTGATGAATTTATCAGGCGCTTCATAATGCAGCAAAGCTACCGATAAATAACTCCGGTTCAGGCAAGTGG
>Ga0247841_10005579_pt1 | contig 20217 bp, 14 predicted proteins | sample LaCruzMarch2015__2_FD_192410 | JGI IMG/M metagenome (GOLD analysis project Ga0247841, IMG submission 192410) | Freshwater microbial communities from meromictic Lake La Cruz, Castile-La Mancha, Spain - LaCruzMarch2015_18m | ecosystem: Environmental > Aquatic > Freshwater > Lake | place: Spain... | reverse complement strand
CACCCAAACTAACATGTACCATCAAGCAGCTGCGTTCTGAAATCCCGCGCGATGCCGCCGTGCGCTCGGAAATCCCAATTCGCAAAAAAAACGGACAGGTTAGGATCCCCCTATTACCGTTGCTCCAACACCCCGCGATGCCCGTAATATAAGGAAAGTAGCGAAAGGTATGTCAGGAGTTCTGGACTCGATATTCGGTAATCGGCTGCTTGGAGTCCCGCCAGCGGCGGGATGTTTGGCATTCGGTGCAGAAGCAGAACAAAGCATCGCGGCACGGAGGCCGCTCCCACACTCACCGCATCGCCAGCCGAGCTGGCTCCCATCCAGCACTTACTACCATCGTCAACCACTCCGTGCGGACTTGGCCGCTTTCTAAATTCTCGCGCCGCGCGAGAATTTTCTTAAATGCAAAGACCGCGCCAGGCACCCGATCGGCCCGATCACCAATCAAAAAAACAAAAGCAGACATTAAAACCCCCGCACACACCGGAACCCACCGCTGTACGCGTCGTCCGGTGCGCTGTTGCCGCGATTCGCGACGCGACAGTTGTTCGCTAGGCCGTAGTACCACCCGTCGCCGCCGCCGCGCAGTACGCGATACGTGTGCGGTGTGCTCGCAGGCCCGCGTGGATTATTTGACGGCGAAATCGCGTAATAGGTGCTGGCATACCAGTCCCAGCACCATTCCCGGACATTCCCCGCCATGTCGTGCAACCCATACCCGTTCGGCGCGAAATACTTGACCGGGCTGGTGTAGGGCCAAGCGCCAGTCGCGAATAATGGATTCAGGCCGTTCGGGCCCAAGTCGTATGCGAAATTTATATCTCCAAAATAATTCGCCTGCGCCCGCGAGATTGTTTGCACATTGCTCCACGGGAAGCGCATGCCAACCGCGCCGCCGCGCGCGGCCTTTTCCCATTCCGCTTCGGTCGGCAGACGATAGCCGTTCGCGTCCCATTTCACCGCAGTATTCGCCACATCAATTAGCCCGCTTTTATAGAGCGTGCTTTGTGACGCGTCCGTGTAGTAGCATGGCGTCAGCCCCTGCATCTCGCTGCGCGCATTGCACCACTTGACGCAATCATACCAACTCACATCCAGCACGGGGTGGTTCATCGCTTTGCCGTAGCCCGCATTATCGAAGTCATAGCCATTGCCCAACGCCCATTGGTAGACGCCGGTCCACACTGCATAAGGCACCTCATATTTGTCCATGTAAAACGCGCTGAGGTTCACGGTATGATTCGGCCCGGCATCCGTCATTTCATCTTCATAGGGCAGGTTGTTCGTGCCCATCTGAAACGCGCCGGCCGGGATCAGCGTCATGTCCGAGTACGAGTTCGAGTACGCGGTGAAATCAACGCTGCTCACATTTGCGGCGTCAATGGTTACTGAACAATATGATGGAGCAAATGAGAACCCATTACTTTGCGCACAGACGGTATATGCGCCGTTCAACAGACCGCTGAACAAATAGGCGCCGTTGGCACTTGTTGCCGTGCTAGTGCTTGCAGCACCGGTCAAGTACATGGCCACCCCGGCTGTTGCTGCCCCAGTGACCGTTCCGCTGATGGAAAACCGGGTCAGGTAGATAGTCGCATTGACCACCGTTCTGGTTTTTTCTGTGCCGCCATAGTTCGGCTTAACGGTGACATCGAGTACCAACGCGCCCTCATTCGCCTTCTTCGGCAGCTTTTTCAGGATGGCTTTTTTGGCCAGTTGCTTGTTCAACTTGGCGCTGAGATCAGTGGTGAACAGCAGCGGGGTCGTGCCATCACAATATTTGGCTTTGAAAGTGCCAGTCAATAGCTTCAATGCTTTCGCGGCGCCGGCCGGCGCAACGCCATACACGACGAAGCTCCACTTGCACTGTACCAGCTTGGCGGCTGGCACGGTGAGTTGCACGGCAATGTGTGCCGGCTCGCCCGTGATGCAGAACGACGGCGTGCCAAGTGTGCCGGTTGGATTCAGCGCCGCATCGCAGGTGTTCGTCGCCGCATGTGCCAGACCCGCAAGACTGAATCCGAGAACTGCACCAATCACCTTGATTGCATTGCGCTGCATACATCACCTCTTCGCAAACTGTTAGTCCAACCAATCGATTCTTCAGACACGCAACGCGCCCCTGAAGTGAAATTTCCAGCATGGCATTATGCTTGAGTATAGCATAGTTGCCGCCACACCCGCAATCAGGTTCACGCCCAGTTCCGGCGACTCGCTGCGCAGCAATGCCCGCGGGACACGGGCGCTTCGAGTAGCGCCGCCGTCTCGGCGGCACCCACCCGCCAACCATGCTATCCTGTGCTTACGCGGCGCGCCGACGCCAAGCGCCGATCAGCTTCTCGATTTCCACAATCCAGAGAATCAGCGAACTCAGCGCAATGGCCATGCCGAAGTCCTGCCATGACAGCGCCACGGTCCGGAAAATGCCCTGCATCCAGGGCAGATAGAGCACCGCGCAATGCAACGCCACGGTCAGCACAATGGCGGCGAGCAGGGGTATATTGCCCAGGAAGGGCATGCGGAAAAACGATTGCCGTTCTGAACGGTTGGCCAGCGCCAAAAACATCTGTGACATCGTAATGACAGTGAACACCATCGTCTGCCATGCCGGATTGTCCGCGCGCCAGTAGACATATCCGGTCAGCAGCGCGAGCAGGCCGGATGCCATGCCGACCATGACGATGTGGCGCCCCATGCCCTGCGCGAAGATGCTGTCGGTCGCTTTGCGCGGCGGGCGCTGCATCGTGTCCTGCTCGGCCGGCTCAACGCCCAGCGCCAGCGCCGGCAAGCCGTCGGTCAACAAGTTAATCCAGAGAATCTGCAAGGGCAGCAATGCCAGCGGCATTTTCTCGGCGGCACCGTTGAGGGCCGGGCGACTTAAAAATTCCGCGCCCAACATGATCAGCAATTCACCCACATTGCTGGCCAGCACATAGCGGATGAACTTGCGGATGTTATCGTAAATCACCCGGCCTTCTTCAACGGCGGCGACAATGCTGGCAAAATTGTCGTCCAGCAAGATCGTATCGGCGGCTTCTTTGGTCACGTCTGTTCCGGCGATGCCCATGGCGATGCCAATATTGGCCTTTTTCAGGGCCGGCGCGTCATTGACGCCGTCACCGGTCATCGCCACCACATGGCCCCGGCGCTGCAATGCGGCGACAATGTTCAGCTTGTGTTCCGGTGCAACGCGCGCATAGACGCGCGTCTGCTCAACCACCGCCGCCAGCTCGTCCCCGGTCATGTGCTCCAATTCCTGGCCGGTCAGTACGCGTGCGTCGCTGCTGATGCCCAGCGTGTGCGCGATGCTTTGGGCAGTCAGGGCATGATCGCCCGTGATCATGATGGGGATAATGCCGGCCCGCTTGCATTTTTCCACGGCCAATTTGGCCTCGGCGCGCGGCGGGTCGATCATGCCAATCAGGCCGACAAAGGTCAGCTCCTGTTCCAGGCTCTGGGCGGAGAAATCCGCCGGCGCGTGGGGCAGTTGCCGATACGCCACGCCCAGCACGCGTATCCCGCGCGCAGCCATGTCGTCATTCGCGCCCGCAATGCGCGCATGCCACGCGGCATCCAGCGGTTGCACTCCGCCAGGCGCGTGTACGTGCGTGCAGAGGTGCAGCAGGCCGTCAACCGCGCCTTTGGTAATGATGACCACGCCGGATTGCAGCGCCGGCAGTGCCGGCACGACCTGCGCCACCCGATGCACCGTGCTCATGCGCTTGCGCTCGGAACTGAACGGCGCTTCGCCAATGCGCGGGAGGGCCGCCTCCAGCGCCGGCTTCAACAGCCCATGGCGCGCCGCACCGACGACCAGGGCGGTCTCGGTCGGATCACCGACCGCGCTATATTCCTCGCCGGCAGTTGGTGCGTGCAGTACCGCGTCATTGCACAAGGCGCCGCCGGCTAGTACTAACGCGAGCGCAGACCGGCTGTCATTGTCCGGCGTCGCGACCAGCCCGCTGACATCGAACGTGCGGCCGGCCACGTCCAGCTGGGTTACGCGCATCCGGTTTTCTGTCAGCGTCCCGGTCTTATCCGAGCAAATGACCGTGCTCGATCCCAAGGTTTCAACCGCCACCAAACGCCGGATCAGGGCATGCCGCTTCAACATGCGTTGCGCACCGAGCGACAGCGCAATGGTCACCACCGCCGGCAACCCTTCCGGCACCGCCGCCACCGCCATGCTAATCGCCGTCAAAATCATCGCGTAGAGTTGCTCGCCGCGCCACAGGCCCACGGCAAACACGGCGGCGACGACCGCCAGCGCGGCCAGCGCCAATCCGCGCGCCAATTCCTCCAAACGCTTCTGCAAGGGCGTCGCCTGCCGCTCGACGGTCTGCATTTTCTCGGCGATTTTCCCCAGCTCGGTACGCATCCCCGTCGCCGTCACGACTGCTTTGCCGCGCCCATAACTTGCCACGGTTCCCATATACAGCATATTCCGGCGGTCACCCAGCGACAGATCAAGCGCCGGCGCGCATTCAGTCGTCTTCTCGACCGGTTCGGATTCGCCGGTGAGCGCCGCCTCCTCAACCCGCAAATTGGCGCACTCCAGCACGCGCGCATCGGCCGGAATGCGCATGCCCGCCTCGATCAGGATCACATCACCCGTCACCAGCGTCGCCGAGCTTATCTCTTGCACACGACCGTCGCGCACGACCCGCACGCTGGGCGTCGCATATTTGCGCAACGCCGCCATCGCCTTCTCCGCCTTGAATTCCTGCATGAAACCCAGCACGGCATTCAACACGACAATCACGGCAATCGCCACCGCATCCTTGAGATCGCCCAGCACCAGCGACACCGCGGACGCCGCGATCAGGATCAGCACCATGATGCCCGTCAGTTGTTCGCGCAGGATGGCCCACGGGCTTTTCGTGCCGCAGTCAACCAGTTCGTTGGGGCCTTCTTGCGCCAGGCGTTGCGCCGCCTTGGGCTCCGTCAAACCGTGCTGCGCATCGCTTTCCAGCGCCGCGAGCGTCTCCGCCGTACTCTGCGTGTGCCATGCCTTCAATGTCAACCGTTGTGAAGATGATCAGCGATGGGGTGCCGGTGCATCCGCCGATGCCAACCGCCACGTTTCCCAGATACGCCGCTACTATAACAACTACACCGCGAAAATGCAAACTATTGCCATGTTTTCTGAAATTCCGCTATAAGGTTTGGGCTGCGGGCACCGCTCAGTATTCGGCAATCAGCTGCTTGGAGCTGCGTGGATCCCGCCAACGGCGTGGATGTTCCGTGTTCGGTGAAGAAGCAGAGGCTGCGTCCAAGCCGTGCGGCGTGGCCAGATCTGCTGCACCGCCGCAGCGCTGCACTGATGACCGATCACCGATCACTGATCACTCAACATTGCTCACGCGCGCGGCGCCGTGGTGCGCAAACTGCCGAGGGTGACCGCCGTTTCCACGATCAGCCATGCGGCGAGCACGACCAGCGAGCACGTGATGCCGAACTGCACGTGCGTCAACGCGGGCAGCACGGCCCCCGCCCGCCACTGGCGCGTGTAGGGCCCGATCATCAGGAACAAACTCCAGAGCGTCATGACCATCATGAAGATGGCGGGCAGTGCGGTGACCCACCACGCCATGCGCTTGCGCGCCATCCAGACGGTGACGCCGAGCAGCGTCAGCGCGGCGAGGAGCTGGTTGCTGCTGCCGAAGATGCCCCAGAACACGCGCCAGAGCGGCTGCGGCACGCCGTTACTCATCACCGGCGGCAGGGCCAGCACCACGGCCGGCAGCAGCAGCACAAGCGCCGTGGCGATGGCGCGGTGGGTCGTGGTCTGCCACCCGAACAGCTCCATCAGCACATAGCGCGCCAGCCGCGTGCAGGCGTCGAGCGTGTCGAACACGAACGTGGCAAAGCAGAGCAGCGCGAACTGATACAGAACCCCGTACGCGGCATCGGCCGCGAGGCTGCCTTTGACGGGCCAGAGCGGCGCGATGGCTTCGCGTGCATAATGGGCGATGCCGCCCGCGTAGAGCGCATCGGGCTTGAGATCGATCCGGGCCGCGATCATCAAGGTCGAAAGGCTGATGCAGGCGAACAACCCCTCCAGCAGCATGCTGCCATACCCGACGGGCTTGGCGTCGCACTCGCGATCCAGTTGCTTGCTGGTCGTGCCGCTGGCGACGATGCCGTGGAAGCCGGAGCACGCGCCGCACGCGACGGTGATGAACAGAATGGGAAAGAGCGGAAATGCGCCCAGCGCCGGCGGCGCCGACCAGCCCGTGAAAAACTTCTGCTGAACCGGGTTGACGCCCGTGAACGCGCCGACAATCAGGCCCAGCACCGCGGCGGCCATCACCACATAGAGAAAATAGCCGCCGAGATTGCCGCGCGGCTGCAGCAACAGCCAGACCGGCGTCATGGCCGCGGCAAAGCAGTACCCGAGCAGGACAAAGCCCCACAACTGCTGCGGGTGGCTCGTCAGCGCAGACAGATCAATGGGCAGGTACATGCCGGCGACGATCACGCCCATGACCAGCGGCATGAAAATCGCCGTGGCCTTGTTGGTGCTGCAGCGCGCGTAGCGCACGACGATGCCCATCAGCAGCGCCAGCCCAAGGTACAGCAGTGACGAGGACGCGACGGCGGGGCCTGGCGCGTCACCGCCGGCGAGGGCCGCTTTCTGCGCAAACGTCCCGGCGGTAATGTCCGCAAAGGCGATGATGACATACACGAGCGCGAACCAGACAAAAATGAGAAACAGAAAATGCGCCCGCGGATTCATGTAGACCCGGATAACCTCGCCGATGGATTTGCCCTGATGGCGCACACTGGCGATCAGCGCGACGAAATCATGGATGCCGCCAATGAACACGCACCCGAGCAGAATCCACAGCCAGGCGGGCCCCCAGCCGAAATACTGGCCCGCGAGAATCGGCCCGACAATCGGCCCGGCCGCCGCAATCGCCGAGAAATGCTGCGGCAGCAGATATGATGCCTTGGCGGGCTCGTAATCCATGCCGTCGCGCAATGTGTGCGCCGGGGTATTCCTGGCCGACGACAAGCCGAACATGCGGGCGAGTAGCCTTCCCACCAGGCGGTATGCCAGCAGCAAAAACGCCGCGGAACTCAGGAAAAAAAGAAGAAGCCGCATGCCGTGCTCACCAGATGACTAAGGTTAGAAACGCATACCGCAGGGCGTGCCCCCGCGCGGCGCTTCAGCAATTGCACTGCATTATTATAAAGTTCGCGCGGGCACCTGTCAAACCGGTGCGGCATACGAAGTATTTGAAAGACAAGATTATTAAGCGGGAAATGCAGCGCAGCACTGTGCTGTGTTGTGCGGCAAAAGAAATTAACAAAGAGTAAAGGAGTAAAAGAGAAGCCGCAATCAACAATCACATGTATTTGTTCTGCAACCAACAAGCAACTGCCGCCTGCTCCTTGCCTCATTTACTCCTTGTAATAATGCCGCGCCGCCGCAGTGCAGACGGTGTGGTGTTGATGCAGGCGGTGGTGAAAGATGAAAGTGGCCGAACAATTGCCACCGGTCATGCCTTGGAGAAAAAGGATTCGACCTTCATCAACCAGACCAGCTACATCGAGAACTGCGAGACCAGCGCTGTCGGCAGGGCGCTGGGCATCCTGGGTATTGGTGTAGACACCGCCATTGCGAGTGCCGAGTAAGTCGTCTATGCGCAGGCACAACAAAGCGGTGGAGAATCAAGCCAAGCCGGTGTGCAGCTCGAAGCCGTGCTGGATCGCAAGGCGAAGATCAAGGTGCTGCAAGAACTGGTCGGACACCTCACAGCGGAGCAGAAGGCAGCGTTCAAGGCGCAGTATCCGAGCGGCACCAAAGGTCTACGCGATACCGGCCTGGCCAAGCTGGAGGAGGTACTACGCGAGGCGGTTGCGCAAGGCCAACAGCAGTCAGAAAAGGCGGCGTGACAGAAATGTTGCCAATGCCGAAAGGCGGGTTATGTGGCTTGCCCATGATCCGCTTTTTTTTTCAAAATGGCACAAAGCACTGGAATGCAAAACATAAAGTATTGCGGCATAGCAAGAGACCGTCTCGCTTGAGAGTGGTTCGAATGCGGGCAAGCACACGCTGCGTCTGGCCCCATGAAAAGTAGTGAAGCGACAGGCTGGCAATTACAACCCCAATACCTGAACCCTCCAGTGGGAACGGTTGCTCGACGCTCTGAACGGTGATAATTGCTGCTGGTGCGGCGTTCCTTGCCTCGGATACGGCTTCGGGCGAGAGGTCAAAGGCCACAACCTCCAAGCCGCACTGGGTTAGCACGGCCGTGTCATCTCCAACGCCGCAGCCGATCTCAAGAATCGGGGCACCGCGAGCTGTTTCGGCGATGCGCGGCAACCATCGTTGAAGCCAGGGGTCAGCGGTCATGGGTGATGTGATGCCTAACGTTACGTCTGACCGGACGGCGAACCCGCTGTGGGTGAACCGTCCGGTCGAGGCGATGGTTCGCTGCTCCTGTTTCTTGTGTCCCGAATATGTCTGCCGATTCTTTGATATAGAATGACCTCGAATGCAAATACACATACGACACCAAAGGGGCCTGTTGAATGCCATGAAAAAAGGCCAATCATAGCACCAACAAACGTGAGTACGAACATTGTCGGTAACGCTATGAGTATGAAGCGGAAGGTAACAACCCACCCAAGAATCACATATTTCTGAATGAGGTCGTTGCCGGTGCGTCCGCCATTCTGGTGATACGCGTAAACAATTCCGCCGATGGCAAGCACAACGCTAAAGAAAGCTGATATCGCATCCCAGCGATTGAATCCATCTGTTAAGGGAAACGCACCGGCAAGGGCGGTGAGTGCTGCAAATATCGCAAGGTACGGAAGCGCCTCGCGATCAGTCACAGATCGACTTCGGAGCTGATCTTTGAGCGGCTGATATTTTACGAAGTACATCTTTTTTTCGGCCAACTTGTTATTCTACATTGTACGCAGTGCCGGACTTCGACGCCGGTTGTATTGCACCGCCACCGTTTACCCGGCCGCTGCCTTGTTTTACCTATCGCTGCAACTAGTGTGGCATTTTGCCCCCGAATTTGCAAGGAATGCGGATGGAACGGCACATGTTGAAATTCGAGCCAAGTGGAGTATTGACGAATGAAAAGGCCATGTGCGGGTGGCCTATTCAGGTGTTGGGGGTGACGGCGGCCGGTCACAATTCCTGGCAGATTCTGACATTGGCTTGTGGTATCCTGGCGGCATGCTGCGCTCAAGCGGTTCATCGGCTGGCTGGTTTGGCAATTTGCCGTTGCCCTGCGGTTTTGGTATACTCTGCTCGTGCCGAGACCATGGTTTATTGGCATTGTGCATGGCGTTTGTTTCATCCAGCGGAGTTTCTGACGTGGACGCATCCCAGTTAAACGGCCTGACCAACTTCATCTGGAGCATTGCGGACGACGTGCTGCGCAATCTGTACGTGCGCGGCAAGTACCGGGATGTTATCCTGCCCATGACCGTATTGCGCCGCCTTGATGCCGTGCTGGAACCCACGAAAAAAGCCGTGCTGGAAATGAAAACCGCGCTGGATCGCGAAGGTGTCGCGCATCAAGACGATGCGCTGCGCGCCGCCGCCGGGCAGGCGTTCTACAACACCTCGCCCTTTCTCCTGCGCGACCTCAAATCGCGCGGCACGCAGCAAAAACTTAAAGATGATTTTGAGGCATACCTCGACGGGTTTTCGCCGAACGTGCAGGAAATCCTCATCAATTTCGAGTTCCGCAACCAGATCCCGCGGTTGTCGAAGGCAGACGCATTGGGGCAGATCAACGACAAGTTTCTGGACAAGGACTTCAATCTAAGACCGTACCCTGTAGGTAATCTGCCGGGACTTGACAATCATTCGATGGGCACCATGTTTGAGGAACTCGTCCGCCGCGGCAAGGTCCAGTTGATTGACGCGACGCAGTGGTATCATCCTTTGCGCAAGAACATGGGCAAGAAGAACTGCGAACTGTTGCCCGAGGACATCCAGCGCATCTGCGATGCGTTGCTTGAGTTCAAGGAAACCGCGCAGTCGAAGATCTTCCTGAACGCCGCCTTCGGCTACTGGAAAGTGAAAGTCGAGCGCCCGTTGCGGCTCCACAGCCAATTCAGTCGCAAAGCCATCGAGTCGCTCCGCTTCGCGTCTGGCGACGAGGATATTCGTACGGTGCTGTACGACAAACTGGGCGACGCATTGTTCGAAAACTGGGCCAGCGTGAAGCCCGCTCTCGAACAATTATTGTCCGACCAGTCCGACCAGTCCGACCAGTCCGACCAGTCCGACAAATCTGCGCAATCCGAGCAAGCCGACCAAGGAGCCAACATATGACCACTGACACCAGCGAAAAAGGCCTCGAAAGCCTGATCATGCGCCACATGACTGGCACGGACGGCTTGGCGTTTACACTGGCCGGCACAGCACTGGAGCCCAGCGCTCCTTACGCCGGCAGCGGCTGGATGGCGGGCAACCCGGCCGATTATGACCGCGAATACGCCGTGGACACCAAACAGCTTTTCTTGTTCCTGCTGGCGACGCAGCCAGCCGAGTATGCCAAGCTCGGCATCGGCGATTACCAAGACCCGCGTGATATGGCGCAGCAGAAGTTCCTCGCCCGCCTGCAAGGTGAAATCACGCGGCGCGGGGTCATTGACGTGCTGCGGCATGGCATCAAGCATGGGCAATCCAGCTTTGATTTGTTCTATGGCACGCCCACACCAGAGAACGAGAAGGCCGTCGCGCGGCACGCCGCCAACCACTTCAGCATCACGCGCCAGTTGCGCTACAGCCGCGAGCAAACCAAGCGGGCGCTCGACTTGTGCCTGTTCATCAATGGACTGCCCATCGCCACCTTCGAACTCAAAAACAGTCTTACCAAACAGACGGTCGAGGATGTCATAGCGCAGTACAAGCGTGACCGTGATCCGCGCGAGACGTTGTTCCAGTTTGGCCGCTGCGTCGTGCATTTCGCGGTGGATGACCAGAAAGTGGCCATGTGCATGGCCCTGAAAGGCAGCAAAGGGAATGCGAAAGACTCATGGTTCCTGCCGCCAGACAATCAAGGGCTTTGCCCAGGTTGGCAGCATCATTGGCGCAGTCAAGGAGGGGGCCGGCAGTTCCAAGACCGAGCAGCTCGCCAATTTCATCAAGCAGGGCAAGAAGATCATCATTTCGACCGTGCAGACATTTCCGTTCGTGCTGGATGCCATCGGCGATGCCCATCGCGGCAAGAAATTCGCGATCATTATTGACGAGGCCCATTCAAGTCAAGGCGGGCGCACCACCGCTGCCATGAACCGGGCTCTGTCGGAAAACGGCCAAGGGGACGATGACGAGACCACCGAGGACGAGATCAACCGCATCATCGAATCGCGCAAGCTGCTGCCCAACGCCAGCTATTTTGCCTTCACGGCCACGCCCAAGAACAAGACGCTGGAGATTTTCGGCATTCCCTTCCAGGTCGGTGACGACGTCAAGCATCGGCCCTTCCACAGCTACACCATGAAGCAGGCGATTCAGGAAGGCTTCATCCTCGACGTGCTCAAGCACTACACGCCGGTGGATAGCTACTACCGCCTGGCCAAGACCGTCGCAGGCGATCCCGAGTATGATGTGAAGAAGGCCCGCAAGAAACTGCGCTGCTATGTCGAGAGCCATAGCAAGGCCATTCGTGACAAGGCCGAGATCATGGTGGACCACTTTACCGAGCAAGTGCTTGGCCAGAACAAGATTGGCGGAAAAGCGCGTGCAATGGTGGTCACCGGCAGCATCAAGCGGGCGATTCAGTATTTCTTCGCGTTCAGCGACGACGCGCAACTGTTCAAGCAATTCCAGGACAACGACTCCTTCCGCCATTGGCTGACCGACACGGTGCTCGGGCTGACCTACGAGAAGTGCTGACGCATAGCTCACATAATCTGTGGATTTGGTATTTAAGAAAATTCGCGCGCGTCTGCGAAAAAAACAAAAAACAGCAGCGTAGCCATGGGCTGGCCAAAAACCGGCGCGCGCGTCGCCGGATCTGGGGAATTGCTTTGCGGTTGACAAATTCAGCGCCAATCCCTACAATACTAGCGTTCTTTGATGCATTCTTATGGCAAGGGCGGCGTGGCGAAGTGGCTAACGCGGTGGTTTGCAAAACCATTATTCATCGGTTCAAATCCGATCGCCGCCTCCATATTTTCCTGCGCCGAAGTGGCGGAATTGGTAGACGCCTGGGATTTAAAATCCCATGGGTGGTTACACCCGTGCCGGTTCGATTCCGGCCTTCGGCATTCGTTTCGCGGTCGCCCCGCGAGTAGCTGCTAGCCGAGCGAAATCACAAGCCTATGTCTTTGTTCTCCCGCATCCGCCGGCGCCGCCCGCCGATTCCCGACGGCCTTTGGCTCAAGTGCCAGGGCTGTGCCGAGATTATTTATGTCAAGGCGCTCAACGAGAATTTCAAGTTGTGCCCGAAATGCAATCATCACTACCTGCTCAGCGCGCGCGAACGGATCGACTTGCTGTGTGACGCGGATTCGTTTGCCGAGATGGATGCGGTGATGCTGCCGGGCGATCCGCTCAACTTTGTGGATGCAATTCCGTATCCGGAAAAGCAGGCCAAGGCGCGCGAGAAATCAGGCGAAAATGAAGCGCTGGTCACCGGTACCGGCACGATCGAGGCAATTCCGTTTGCGCTCGGCGTCATGGATTTCACGTATATCGGCGGGACGATGGGCTCGGTCGTGGGCGAGAAGGCCGCGCGCCTGATCGAGTTGGCCCGCGACCGCCGGCTGCCGCTGCTGATTGTCAGCGCCTCGGGCGGCGTGCGCATGCACGAGTCGATCATCGGCCTGATGCAGATGGCGAAGACCAGCGGCGCGCTGTTTTATTTCAAGCAAGCCGGCCTGCCCTTTCTCTCGCTGCTCACCAATCCGACCACGGGCGGCACGACCGCCAGTTTCGCGTCGCTCGGCGATATTATTCTGGCCGAGCCCAACGCCCTGATTGGCTTTGCCGGCCCGCGCGTGATCAAGCAGACGATCCGGCAGGATTTGCCGAAGGGCTTTCAGAGCGCCGAATTTCTGCTCGAGCATGGCATGATTGACATGGTCGTGCCGCGCCCGCAATTGAAGGCGACGATCGCCGGCCTGCTGCGCTATCTGCTGCGCCTGCCGGTCGAAGCGCCGCCGGAGCCCGCCCCCGCCGCGGCGTCCGCCGCCTGAGCCTGCGCATGTTCACCGGCATCGTCGAGGAAGTTGGCGCCATCGCCGCACTCACCCGCGCTTTTCCCGCTGCCCGCCTGACGGTTCGCGCTGCGCATGTCACCACCGACATGAAGATCGGCGACAGCATTGCCGTTGATGGCGTCTGCCTGACCGTCGTCGCCCATGATGCCGCCAGCTTCAGCGTTGAAATCCAGGATGAAACCGTGCAGCGCACGCGCGTCGCGCGCTACCAGCCCGGCCAGCACGTCAATCTCGAACGCGCGCTGACGCCGCACAGCCGCATGGGCGGCCATTATGTGCAGGGCCACGTCGATGCGACCGGCGTCGTGCATGCCTGGCATCAAGAGGGGCCCGACTGGGTCTTGCGCGTCAGCGTGCCGCCGGCGCTCAACAAGTACATTGTCGAAAAGGGCTTCATCGCCATCAACGGCATCAGTGTGACGGTCACCGAGTGCCGGCGCGACGTGGCCGTGCATGTCATTCCGCACACGCGCGCGGTCACCACCCTGGCGGACACGCGCGTCGGCGACCTGGTCAATCTTGAAGTGGATGTCCTGGCCAAATACGTCGAGTCGCTCGTGAAGCGCTGATGCCGCGCGCACGGTCCAACCTGTATCTGCCGCTGCTGATCCCGGTACTGGCGCTGCTGGCCATGGGTGTCCTGTTTGTCTACAGCGCATCCAGCGGCTACACCCGCAACTACATGCCGCGCCAGTTGACGTGGGCGCTGATCGGGCTGGGCGTTGCCGCCGTCACCAGCTTGGTGCCCCTGCGGCTCTGGCGGCATTGGGCGTTGCCTTTGTACCTCAGTTCGCTGGGCATGCTGGTGGTGGTGTTGCTGTTCGGCGATGTGCGCAACGGCGCGCGCTGCTGGCTGGGCGTTGGCGGGCTGGGCATTCAGCCGTCTGAATTTGCCAAGTTGGGCTTGATCTTGATTGTCGCGCGTTATCTTTCGGATTTTGAGGAGCACCGCCACGATCTGCGCTATTTCATGATTTCGTTCGGGCTGCTGGCCCTGCCCTTGCTGTTGATTCTGGCGCAGCCGGACTTGGGCACCGCGCTGGTGTTCCTGCCCATCGTGCTGGCCATGTTTTATGTGACGGGCACGCGCCTGCTGCTGCTCGGCTCAACCTTGGGCGCCGGGCTGTTGAGTTTTCCCGTCTTGTGGCTGACGATGTCGCCGCGCCAGAAAGACCGGATCCTGTTTACCTGGCATCCGGAATTGGATGCGCCCGGCGTCGGCTATCAGGCAGTGCAGTCGAAAATCGCGATTGGCAGCGGCATGCTGCGCGGGCGCGGCTTCCTGCACAGCATCCAAAGCCGGCTGAATTTTCTGCCGGAACGCCACACCGATTTTGTCTTCTCCGTCATCGGCGAGGAATGGGGCTTTTTCGGGTGCCTGCTGGTCATCGGCCTGTATGCCTGGCTGATCACCGTCGCCTTGTCCATTTCCTACCGCGCCACCGACGTCTTCAGCCGCGCCGTTGCGGTCGGCATCGCCACCATGTTCGCCACGCATGTCATCATGAACATCGGCATGGCCGTCGGCCTGCTGCCGATCATTGGCCTGCCCTTGCCGTTTGTGTCGTACGGCGGCTCGGCCATGATCACCTCATTGATCGCCCTGGCCCTGCTGCACAGCGTGCAATGCCAGGCGACGGCGTGAGCCAAGGCAGATACTAACAGGGTTCGGGGTTCAGGGTTCGGGGAGAAATGCAGCGGAATATCCAATAACCAACAAGGAATGACCAATAATGAAGTTCTGCGCAGATCATTCGCCCTTGGATATTGAGTGTTCGATATTGGATATTCAGCAGGGTTCAGGGCTGCAGAGAAAAATGATTTTGCTGCAAAAGCATTTTGTGCAAAATGAATTGCGGCAATTCATTTTTATAGCAGAGGAACAGCCAATTGAGTATACTAAGACATCATGACTGATTCATTGATCCGCCATATTCCGGCCCAGGACGATGTCCTCGACCTGACCTTGCGTCCGCAACGCTTGACCGATTTCATCGGCCAAGAGCCGTTAAAAGAACGCATGTTGATTGCCATTGAGGCTGCCAAGCTGCGCGGCGAGCCGCTGGACCATGTCATGCTGTGCGGCCCGCCCGGCCTCGGCAAAACGACGCTGGCCAACATTCTCGCCAATGAAATGGGGGTCAAGATCAAGACCACCTCCGGCCCGGTCATCGAGCGCCCCGGCGACCTGGCTGGCTTGCTCACCAACCTTGAATATGCCGATATCATCTTTGTTGATGAAGTGCATCGCCTGAACCATGTCGTCGAGGAATACCTGTATCCGGCGCTGGAAGATTTCAAGATTGACATCATGATTGACCAGGGCCCGCAAGCGCGCTCGGTCCGGCTCGACCTGAAGAAGTTCACGCTGGTGGGGGCGACCACGCGCGAAGGCTTGCTGACCGCGCCGCTGCGCGAGCGATTTGGCCTGAAATGCCGGCTGCAGTTTTATGACGTGGGCGACATGTGCCGGATTGTCGAGCGCTCCGCGCGGATCTTGAACATCACGATTGAGCCGGACGGCGCGCATGAAATTGCGACGCGCTCGCGCGGCACGCCGCGCATCGCCAATTTCCTGTTGCGGCGGGTGCGCGACTACGCCCAGGTGCGCGCCAACGGCATTGTCGATCTCGAGGTCGCCCGCAAGGGGCTGGCCATGTTGAACATTGACGAGAAGGGCTTGGACGAGATGGATCGCGCGTATCTCGAGGCGATCCTGTGCAAGTTTGGCGGCGGGCCGGTCGGGATCAAGAGCATCGCCGTCGCCTTGGGTGAAGAGGCCGAAACGATTGAGGAAGTGTACGAGCCGTATTTGATCCAGCAAGGTTTTGTCAAACGCTCGCCGGCCGGGCGGGTGGCGATGGAGCGCGCCTATCAGCACATGCACGTGCCCGGCCTGCCGCAGAAGGGCGGCGAGTTGTTTTAAAATTATTTTCGCCACGAAATAAATTATGATAAAGCACCGCAGCCAGTTGCAAGGGTTCAGGGTTCAGGGTTCAAGGTCAGATACTAGTTGCTGGATATTGGATGCTGGTTACCGGATGATTACTCGAACGAACGCATTATGTGGCGCAAGCGGTTCCTCTGTAACCGACGCACCGATCACTGATTACCGACCACTAATTTTGCCGTTGTGGCTGCGCGGTCTGGCGCTGATGGTGGTGCTGGTGGCCCTGCGCGTGGCGGCCACGGACGCAACGCCCGTGCCCACCATGGCCGCCGCCGCCGTGCCGGCCGGCGTGACCGGCTATTGGCGCACCGCCGTGAACGGCACCGCGGTGACGCAATTCCCGATGCGCGTCGTCGGCTTGCTGCACGACTACATTTATCCCGGCCTGCCGGTGATCTTGTGCGAGGCGCTGGATCCGCTGAACAAACATTCCGGGCCGGTCGGCGGCATGAGCGGCAGCCCTGTTTTCGTTGACGACAAAATCATTGGCGCGTATGCCTACGGCCCGGTTTTCCAGAAAGACCAGGCCTTGTTCATGGCCACGCCGATTGACCTGATGCTGCAATTGCAAGCGTTGGGCGTGCCGCCCCTTGGCGCGCTGCCGGCCAGCGGCGCGGGCGCCGGCGCGCAGTCGGCTCGCGAACGCTGGCAGCTCGCGCCCTTGAATGTGTGCGGCATGAGCCCCGCCGCCGTGGGCTGGCTGCAGCGCCAGTTGCAGCCCTACGGCATTGCCGTCATGGATGGCGTGGTCGGCGGGATTGACACCAACATGTCGACGCGCATGCAGCCGGGCAGCCCGCTGGCCGGCATTGTCACGTATGGCGACATCTGCTCCGCCGCGGTCGGCACCCTGACCTATCGCGACGGCAGCAACATTGTCGCCTTCGGTCATCCGTTTTTCCGCTGCGGCGCGATTGACATGCCGATGGCGGCGGCGAGCATTTTGACCGTCACCCATCAAGTTGATCGCTCGTACAAGATCGCCAATGTCGGGCCGCTGGTCGGCAGCATCTACCAGGATCGCTCGCCGGCGGTGGCCGGGGTGCTGGGCCGTTTTGTGCCCATGGTTGACGTGCGCGTCCGCACGACGCACCCGGTGCTGGGCACCAATGTGTACCGCTGTCAGGCGATCCGCCACGAACGCTTTACCGGCATGGCGCTTGGCAGCATCGTCATGAGCGCGCTCGGTGCGGGTCTTGAAGCCGGCGCCAATCGCACCGTGCGCAGCCGCGCCAGTTTTGTGCTGAGCAGCGGCGCGCGCATCTGCATCACCAATATTGCCGCGAGTTGGAGCACCGACGGGCAGATCGGCCTGCCCATCATTGCCACGGCCGAAGCCATGATCCAGACGCCATGGGCGCCCGCGCAACTCAATGCCGTTGACGTTGAAATTGAATTTCTGGATGCGGTTGCGCAGGTGACCATGACGCGCGCATGGCTGTCGGCCGGTGAAGCCCGCCCGGGCGAGCGCGTGCAGGTGACGATCGAGTGCCAGCCGTTTCGCAGCAATAGTTATGTGCAAACCGTGCCGCTGTTCGTGCCGCGCGATGCGCGACCCGGCACGTACACGCTGCACATCGCCGACGCGCACACGGCCGACGGCCTTGATGGCGTCATGCTGGCCAAACCCGATTCATTGGCCGCGCTGCTGGGACTGTTCCAGCGCCAGCGTCAGGCTGACCGTGTCTATTTGAAACTCATGGCGCCCGCCGCCGGCCTAGTGCTCGGGGCCAACACGCTGGCGGCCCTGCCGCCGCGCGCGGCCGAACGCTGGCGCGCCGAAGCGGTGGCGCCTTTGACGCAGACCACCCTTGCGGAATCATCCTGCGCGCTGCCGGCTGTCGTGCGTGGCGCGCTCACTCTTGCCCTGCAAATCAAATGATCCGACCCTTGTCCGCAGTCCCGCTGATGCTTGATCGCCACGCCGCCCTCGTTGCATCCGTTTTCAGTTTTCGGTTTTCAGTTTTCAGTGGCAGAGGCACACGGCGGGCGGCGTTCATTCTTGCCAGTGGTATGCTGGCGGCGGCACTCTGCCCGGCCGCGCCGACCACCCAAGTCCTGACCGAAAATCGGTTTGCCGAATGGGCCAAGGGCACACCCACGCGCGTGATCATCGAGCCGGATGATTTCCTGCGGCTCGGTTTCGACGTGACCCCCACCGTGCAGCCAGCCGTGGCCACGCTTGATGCGGTCGCCGTTGATGGTCAAAAAGTATTTATTGCCGCGGGCGGCACCGTGCTTGAATGCACGCCCGGCGGCACGAATCGGGTCGTGATGCGCTTTGAGACGGATAAAGTGACCGCCTTGGCGCTCGCGCCGGATGGCCGCGTGTATGCCGGCGTCACGCCGAATGGCAACGTGTTCCGCCTTGAACGCGATGGCACGTTGACGCGCGTGGCCGATACCGGCCAGCGGTATATCTGGGCGCTGCGCTTCGCCAGCACCACCACGTTGCTCGTCGCGACCGGCCCGAAAGGCGTGCTCTGCTCGATTGATCTTGGCGCCACGCCGCCGGTCAGCAGCATTTTATTTGACAGCGATGAAGACAACATCACCGCTTTGGCCTGCGACGCCGCCGGCGTGCTGGCCGGCACAGCCCCGCACGGCAAAGTCTATCGCATCACGGGCACCAACTCGGCCTTCACATTGGCCGAGACAAAGGCAGCCGAGATTACCGACTTGGCCTGCGATGCCGACGGCGCAATCTGGGTGGCAACCATGACCGCCACGCCGCCCGTACCGCCGCCGCCCGCGCCCGCGCCCGCGCCGCCCATGAATTCAGGTGCTGCGCCTGCGCCGTCGCCCACGCCGCCACCCGCGCCCGTCACCGGCGCGACCCTGTTTCGCATCGCCTCGAACGGCTATTGCGAGGCGTGGTGGCAATCGCCGGAAAGCGTGCTGTGCGGCTTGGCGCGCGCGGCTGATGGCACTTTGTTGGTCGGCTCCGGCAATCGCGGGCGCATCTTCGCCGTGCGCGCGCAAAACCGCGCCGCACTGCTGGCCAGCATGCCTTCGAAACAATTAGTCGCGCTGACGGCCCGCCCGGATGGCAGTGTTTGGGTGGCCGGCACCGAGCCGGCGTGCGTCTACGCCTTCGCCGGCCAGTCCGCCAGCAGTGGCCGTTTCGAGTCGGCCGTGCTCAACGCCACGGAAGCCGCGCGCTGGGGCCGGATCGTCATCGAGCCCGCGCCCGCGCCGGGCGTCACGGTCGAAACGCGCGCCGGCAATACGGAAAATCCGGACGGCACCTGGAGCCCGTGGCAAGCGCTGGACGCCACCGGCCGGATTGTCAGCCCGCGCGCGGCCAATCTCCAATATGCCCTCGCATTGCGCGCCAGCGGCAGCAACATCCCGCTGGTCAAGGCCGTCCACATTTATTACGCGCCGCCCAATCGCGCGCCGCAGATTGACAGCATCGTCATCAGCCCGGCCTCCATAAAATTGCTGGCCCAGCCCGCGCCCGCGCCGCCGCTCGCCATGCCGGTGCCCGGCCTTGACCAACTCGTCCAGGCCTTCGACGCCCTGCAAGGCAAGCGCGCCCTGCCGCCCACGCCGCCGTCCGCGGGTGGCTCGGCACCGCAACCGGCATTGCTGCTCACCCGCGCGCATGGCTATCGCACCATTGTTTGGAACGCCAAGGATGCCAATGGCGACAAACTCGACGCGCGCGTCTGGTTGGCGTCACCGGCCCTGCCCGTCGCGTGGGCGCCGCTCGCGGCCAAGCACACCCGCGCCTACGAAACCTTTGACACGCGCGAATGGCCCGACGGCGCCTATCGCGCCAAAGTCTCCGTCAGCGATGCGCCCGCCAATGCCGATGACGAAGCCCTTGGCGCTGAGCGCTCGAGCGACAGCTTTATTATTGACAACACGCCGCCGGGCATCACCGTCACGCGCATCCAGCGCGCGGGCGCAACCCTGCGCCTGCAGTTCACGGTCAGTGACGCCCTCGCCATTATTCAGCGCGCCCACTATTCAATGGACGGGCGCACCCGCAAACCGCTGTTGCCGACCGACCGCATTTTCGACAGCCGCACGGAGGAGTTTGTCGTCAG
>Ga0247841_10005578_pt1 | contig 20218 bp, 16 predicted proteins | sample LaCruzMarch2015__2_FD_192410 | JGI IMG/M metagenome (GOLD analysis project Ga0247841, IMG submission 192410) | Freshwater microbial communities from meromictic Lake La Cruz, Castile-La Mancha, Spain - LaCruzMarch2015_18m | ecosystem: Environmental > Aquatic > Freshwater > Lake | place: Spain... | reverse complement strand
CCGCTCTCGGCTACATCACCCCAGCCGACCGCATCGCCGCACGCCACACCGCCATCTTCGCCGCCAGAGATAAAAAACTCGAAGCGGCCAGGGAGAACCGCAAAACTAAACGACAACAACAAACCCGCCTCGTAGCTTAACCTCTCTCAGCTATTTGGACATTCACGCTGAGGCATTACATTGACCCAAAAGTCCCGGCTCTGGATTGGAACGGCATCCGACATTGGTGCTGGATCATGAATTTGTTGCAATGGCCTCCCCATGACGAGACTTCAGCACTCTCGCCCCACCGGGCCAAGCAGGTCTTGGCTTTATGACGCACAAAGTTTTCACGCAAGAGAGCGATGGCAACAGTTGGACAATTTGCCAATTGTCCAACTATGGCCCGAGCGGGATGCGGGGGTTCGTGACGTATGGACTTATTGCCATTTGTCCATATGTCGGCGGCGGGCCGGAGGGTGGAAATGCAAGGGGAAAGGTCTGACCCCCTCTGGGTGGCGTGCTACCGACTCAGGAATTTGTCGGAGCGGACTCCGCATCCTCGAGAAGTTTTTCCGCTTCGAGATGAACCAGGAGGACGGTCATCAGCTCGTCGGGGATGACATCGCTGTCGATGGGGGGATTCCCTACCATCTCGAAGTCTTCGATTTCATCGATCGTGGCTTCGATCTGGATGGTGCCGGATTCGTTTTCAACGACGACGAGATCCGACTGCCGGCCCCGTTGCTCAAGTTCACGGCAGACCAGCTTGACGGCTTTTTTGGTGGTGAATGTTTTCATCATATTTTGTCCCATACCCAAGCGCCTGCGCCGACAAAATATGCTGTAACAGACCCGCCATCGCCGAGCTGGATGGCTTGGCCGTTGAACAGCTCGGGCTCGTCCTCCTCGGAGGTGATCACAGTGAACTCGTCCGCCGATGCGTCGTAGCTCCAGCGGTATCCCGACGCCGCAAGGATCCGCTCGGCAACATCTCGGGTGAAGCAGGGCTTCTCCCAGCCGTTCCAAGACGAGCCATCTGACCATCCCTCGAACTCGCCGTCGATCCCCTCCAAATAAAAGTTTCCGGCGCTGAAGACCTGAATCTGCTCGGCAGGCTCCACGCTCTGGAAGCGGCCAACTTCACGAGGCGGCACGGCAAACTGCAATCCGCCGCCGACCGGATGGACGAGAAGATGTCCGCGCTCGTCAATTCCGTCCACGACGACCGCTCCCTCGGGGTATTTCAGGTCGTCGCGGACAATGATTTCACCCTGTGTGAACATCGGCATACCGCCTATTTCAGCACCCTCTACCCATCGGGCCAAGCGGCTATTGGCAGTATGACGCACAAACCCCATCCCTCGGCGCGAAGCCCCCGGGAAACTGGGGTTCGACTGCAAACTCCTGACTCGCCCGAGGCAAGGGTTGGGGAACTTTTTCGTCGCGCGTTGCCAGAGACGGCAGGATTTACCCGAACAGGTTGTGCTCATTGCAGATGCGTTACGAGATCTTTGAAAGCGCGCACACCTCGGTTGTGTTCTTTGATGGTGTAATGCGGACACATATGCTCGGACTCCGAAACCTGAAATAGATGCATTTTATTCCGCATATCCCATAACCAGTCCAAATCAGATTTCATGTCTGGCGATATGCGACCACGCTCCATGAGGTAAGCTGTCCGCCCTTTGTAACGTTTCCCACATTTTCCTTTGAGAAATGCTGCGGTAATACTTTCGACCAAAGAGCCTAGTAAAAACAAATGAAGCTTTATCAGCTGTTGTCTAATTGTGGCTGTGACGTCCGTCCTAACAAGTAACCAATGCGTCGTGTCCGAAAGGATAAGTGTGTAGGCAATGTTGTCTTTGAGTGGAGAGCTTTGAAGAAAGGGTAGTCGCGCACGATGCTCCGAAGCTGTGCGCACATAGCCCCTTGGAAATTGAAGCTTCCACCTTTTCGAGAAATCTCTTCCTGCGTAATCGTGAATCGCTTGAATCAATTCACTGGCAGATTCAACAGCCGCAGTTAACTCCGAATCGCTGGTGATCTTCATATCAGGAATTATGACGCACAAAACCTTGGGTCACTGTTGGCCAATGTGTCAGGATCACGCGTGGGTAAGCGGCCCTCAGAGCAACAGCTTCAGCTTAGTGGTTAACGTTCTTCACAGGAATCAGAAAATCGGATACTCTAAATCAGATGCCCCCAGCCGAAAACAGCAGCAAATCATCCGTCGAGAAGGTCGTGCGGATGATCGACTACCTGACTCGGGTGGCACTGCTGAAGACCAAGGTTAACCGTGATCTGGCTGGCTATGAGGAAGTTGTGTGGCTCTCCTCAGTGCCCTCAGACAAAAACTGCTTCACGCAGGCTTGGGGTCGTTCTGAGGAGCACGAGACCGACGTGTGGCTTGAGGTCAAGGCACGCAAGGAGCCCGGCCTGCCGGAGGTGCCGGGTGTTTGCAAAGAATGGATAGATCCGGAGACCCTTACGGATACCAGTAAGCCTCCTCAGCTCGTGGCGGAGACCACGCTGGAAATCCCAAACCCGGCTTGGACGGAGGACTCCGATGAGCCGAAAACGATCCCAAAAGATGCGATCCTCGCCGACTACCCGGAAGTGCAAGCGGCTTGGGCTAAATATTTGGAATCGGATTGGCATCCATGGGCCCGAAAGCATGACGACTGGAAAAAGTTGCACGACATCTACTCTGCGATCTTTGCGATCCACCAGAAACAGCTGCGACTTGGTGAGGAATACGAGCTTGTCCTCGGAGTCGGGCTGCTGAGTTGGCTGACTCCGACAAATCAAAGAGTCCGTCGGCACATAATTGCCGCCGACGCCCAGCTTGAATTCGAATCAGGCGCCGGAAGGTTCACCGCCGGACCACGTGCCGACGGACCAAGACTACGCGTCGAGTTGGATATGCTCGAGTTGGAGTTCCAGCCAGCCGGTGGAGAAAGCGCGGCTTCTGATGGCTTGGTTGCCGCGTCCGACGATCCGTGGGATAGCTCTCATGTCGAACCGGTCTTGAAGGGCTTAGTTCATTCTATCGACGCCTCGGGAGAATACCTCAACTCCATCGACGCAACGGCAACTCCTTCAACCAAGGCCGTTGTCGAATATGCGCCGGCTCTCATTTTACGAAAGAGATCGGCCCGCGGTTTAACGCAAGCTCTCAATGTTATCAAAGAGCTGGTCGAATCGGGTGAAAAAATACCCGACGGATTTGCCGACCTTGCTGAGGTCTTGTCTCCGGATGAAGCGGAATCTGGAGGCGGAGACGGCGAGTCTCCCGAGGAATTCGACGGTGAAATTTATTTCCCCAAGCCTTCGAACGAGGAGCAGAGAAAAATCGTCCACAAGTTGAAACGATCCCGAGGCGTCTTGGTGCAGGGCCCTCCAGGCACCGGCAAATCACACACGATAGCCAACCTCATCTGTCACCTTCTGGCCACGGGACAACGCGTCCTGATCACTGCAAAGACGCCCCGTGCCCTGCAAGTCTTGGAAGGTCAGATCCCGGAAAAACTTCAACCTCTTTGCATCAATCTTCTCGGTGCAGGATCGGACGAGCGCCGATCGCTGGAAGCCAGCGTCAGCGGCATTCTCCGGAAGAACGAAGAGTGGCAAGCGTCGCGGGCACAGCGCGAGAAGACAGATCTTGAAGAGCGGCTGAAGACTACGCGATCGAGCAAAAGCGAGTTGCAGCGAAAGTTGCGGGACATCCGCGAGGCAGAGACGCATGAGCGGACGATTGCCGGCGGAGCATACAAGGGCACCGCCGCCCAAATTGCCAAGCAAGTCAACAGGGAGAGGCCTCTTTACGACTGGCTCAAAGACCAGCCGCAACTTGAAGCCGAGCTTCCAGTGACACCGCGTGACGTGCACAGCGCTCTGCAGGCTTTGCGTTTCTTCACGCCCGCTAAACGCGAGGAGCTGAAGCTCCTGCGAGCCGCCGAAATTCCGGAACCGCCGGAATTCGCTGCACTTGTCACCAAAGAGAACGGCGCCATTGCGGAGGAACGGGAGATCTGGCCGGAGGCAGACGAGCAGTTGGCGGAGGTCCTGCTGCGAGGAGAGGAAGCAGAGGTCGATGAATTGAAGGATCTTCTCGCCGATTTTGCCGTGTGTCGTCGCGCTGTTGCGACCTCGCCTTACAAATGGATGCCGGATGCAGTGAGAGATGTTTTGGCTAACAATGCCACGGTTTGGCAAACGCTTCGCAAGTCCACCGCCGATTGCGTCGAGGTTTTCACGCCCCTGGCTGCAAAAGCTGACGACACCGCCATCGACTATCCGCCTGATCTCAAGCCGGACAATCTCCGGAAAGATGCCGACAGGCTGCGTGCGCATCTGGCCGGCGGCGGGAAACTCGGCTGGGGACCGTTTAGACCGAAACCTGTCAAAGACCTTCTCGAGGCGGTCAACAAGGTCAGGCTCAACGGGCATCCGTGCCGCACCGCTCAAGATTTCGCAACGGTGGCAGAGACTCTCAAAATCCGGCTCGGGATAGAAAAGACATGGCAACTGTGGTCCGGAAAGTGTGAACGCACGGACGGCCCTCTGTTGCTTCAGCTCTCCGCGCTGTCCGCCTTGAGGGATGCGCTGGACAACGTTCTGCCGATGGCCGGCAAGCTGGCCAAATGCAAAGAGAAGCTACGGCGCTTCCCCGCGTTGGCCGAACCAGATTGGAACGATCCGGCCAGTCTGGACAAGTTGGTTGCCTCCTGTCGCTTGGCCAAAGCAAGGAGGCGGCGCATGGAAGTGCAGGCTGAGATACAATCGATTTTCGCCGCCGTTGAGAAAATTTCCACTCAACCGAAAGCCCATCCATCGAATAAGCACCTTCTCGATGCGATAGGCGCTCGGAACGTGGAGAAATACGAAGCGATCCACAAGGAGTTCGCCAACCTGTCGAAAGAGGCAGAGGATCTAGCCCAGCTGCATGAGTGGATGCGCTATCTGGCGGGACAACTCCCCCACCTGGCGAAAGATCTGGAGAGCACGTTCGACGAGCCGCATTGGACGGATCGGATCAAAGACCTCGAGAAGGCTTGGAAGTGGGCGCAAGCCAGACACTGGATCGAGGACTACATCGGCAAGGAAGACGTCGTATCACTCGGCAAGCGCATCAAGCAGGCCGAGGACCGGATACACCACACGATCGCGGAACTCGCGGCCCTGCATTCATGGAGCCACTGTTTCGACCGGCTGAAAGAAAGCCATCGCCGGCACATGGAGGGTTGGCGACTTTCGATGCGCCGTCTCGGCAAAGGCACCGGTAAGCATGCGCCCCGCCACCGCCGTGAAGCTCAACAGAGCTTGGAATCCTGCCGCGAAGCTGTGCCGGCATGGGTTATGCCCCTGCACCGCGTGTGGGATACCGTGAGCCCGCAGCCCGGCATGTTTGATGTCGTGATTGTCGACGAGGCTTCGCAGTGCGGACTTGAGGGGCTGCCTCTGACCTTTCTAGCCAAAAAAGTCCTTATCGTCGGCGACGACAAGCAGATCAGTCCCGATGCGGTCGGTGTGCAGCTCGCCGCTGTCCACCGGTTGATGCAAGAGCATCTTGGAGACTTTGCCCACCGGGCATCCTTCGACATCGAAAGCAGTCTCTTCGACCACGCCAAGCTCCGCTACGGCACGAGCAGGATCACACTCAGGGAGCATTTCCGCTGCATGCCCGAGATTATTCGCTTCAGCAACGAACTGTGCTACGCCGATACGCCCCTTATTCCCTTGCGTCAATACGGGCCGGACCGCTTGCCGCCGCTCAAACACTTTTTCGTCAGCGGCGGATACCGCGAGGGCGAAGGCAACCGGGTGATCAATCGCCCCGAAGCTGAAGCCATCGTCGACAAGATTGAGGAGATGTGTGCCGACCCCAAATACAATGGCAAGACGATAGGCGTGGTTATCCTGCAGGGCGAAGCGCAGGGCGCACTGATCGAGAAGCTGCTACTCGACCGGATCGGGGCGACTGAAATGGAGAAGCGCCGCCTCATTTGCGGCAACCCCTACACCTTCCAAGGCGACGAGCGGCATATCGTCTTTCTGTCTATGGTCGCCGCGCCCAACGCCCGCATCGGTCCGATGGCCTCACCCGCCGATGAGCGCCGTTTCAACGTCGCAGCCAGCCGTGCGCAAGACATGATGATTCTCTTCCACTCGGTGCAGTCCGAAGATTTGAGCCACACCTGCCTGCGGCGGCGGCTTCTGGAATATTTTAAGGGAACACGGCAGGCGGAATTGGCCGGCCTGACCAAGGACGAGTTGGAAATGCGGGCCGCCAGAGACAATCGGCAACTGGTCGAACCTCCGAATCCTTTCGGTAGCTGGTTCGAAGTGGATGTGGCGCTGGAACTTCTTCGGCGGAACTACATCGTTTACGCCCAGCATGAGGTCGCCGGAAAATTCATCGACCTGATGGTCGAAGGCGGCAAAGCAAGGCTAGCCGTCGAATGCGATGGCGACCGCTGGCACGGAGCTGACAACTACGAGGAGGATATGGACCGCCAGAGAAGGCTCGAACGTTGCGGCTGGGCTTTTTTCCGCGTCCGGGAGGCCGCTTTCTACGCCAACAAAGAAGAGGCTCTCGGCGCCTTGTGGGATGCGCTGGAAGAACGCGGCATCCATCCGGCTTCCGCACAACCGCCCATAGAGGTGCAGCCAGAGGAAGAGCCGGACGATGAGGAAGAGACAACGGACGATATCGTGGAAAATGAGCTCAAGGTGGTGGCAGCGAATGGCCGCCGCCCGGAGGATGTGCCAGCAGCGGAAGTTCAGGAGATGATCGTTAAAGCTCTCGCCAAGTGCCCGAATACAAGCTGCACCGAGCACTCGATTACTTCGCGGGTATTGAAAGAGCTGGGCATCATCACTCGGGGCCAACCTTACGCGGATTTTGAGCGCCGCGTGATGCGGAGTGTTGCAGTGCTTGCGATGCGTGGCCAGTTGGAGCGTTACAAAGCGAAGAATAAGCGTCTGCGCCTGCTCAAGGAGCTGTCAAATTAAGGCTGCTTTCATTAATGCCCCCTGAACATTAGCGCTTGACCATTTGGCATTGAATTAAGGGCGGCGAAAAACAACAATCAGGCCGCAATGAGGCTGCGATTGACCAAAGTCGACGAATACCAGCTGCTTACATGCGTTCAGCATAACCTGTGGGGCAGCAAATCGGCTCGGTTCAGCCAGTGGAAGCCGGGGGATCTGCTTGCCGTCATTGTGGAGCACAAACTAGCCGCTCTGGGCACCGTCGAGGGCAAGCCCTTCGTCAGAAGCTCACCCGTGTGGGACAATGGTGCCTTCCCCCACCGGATAAAGATCAACTTCACTCATTTCGTCGAGCCGGAACAAAGAACCCCGGTTCTAGGGCAGGTGCGCGATGTGCTCACGGGTCAATGGGGTCCTTATTATGGCTGGGGCATCCTGAATCAGCGGCTGCTTGAGGGCGCGGATGCAAAGTTCTTGGCCGAGGCTATCACTGCTCAGCCGAACAGGATCTCGCAAACCAAACGCAATCTGGACGACCTGCTGGCAAGGGCAAAGGAAACAAGATGCGATTCGCCAGCGAAAAAGGGACGCCGCAAAAAGACTCGTGCCTGGCGCGTATCCGGAACTCGGTCGCCTCGCAAAATTTCCACGGCCGTTGTTCGCGAAGAGCCCCCTTCCACCGCGGGAGAAAGCTCTCTCCATACCACAGCGCAGAGCGAGCTGGTGCAGCTCGGTCGTCTGGTAGGCTGCTCGGTCTGGGTCGCAAGCAACGACCAGAGCAAGCGCCATGAGGGGAGACCGATCACCGAAGGCTGCCTGAAGTCTCTTCCGGGTATGGGTCTCAGCGAAGAAGCGACCAGGCGCATTTCTTTGATAGACGTGCTTTGGTTGCAGCACAAGGCACCGGTAGCAGCTTTCGAAATCGAGGCATCCACCTCGATCTACTCCGGCCTGCTGCGCATGGCGGATTTGCTGGCCGTCACACCCGCCCTGAACATCAAGATCTACATTGTCGCACCAAAAATTCGCCGCGACAAAGTGATGAGTGAACTCGGGCGCCCGACGTTTCGAAAAATCGGTTTGGACGACTATTGCCGGTTCATCTCAACCGAGGCGCTGGGGGATTTGGTAAAAAAAGCCAAAGGAATCGGTGGTCACATGCAACCCAGCGTCTTGGACAGCATCGCCGAGGCTCTCGAAGAAGAGGATGACCAGGATTTTTAGGACTCTATCACCCGCAGGATTCGATTGAGGCAGGTGGCTGGGGATTTCTTGAGGGAGTGTTGCCAGATGCGGATGACTTTCCATCCCCTGCCCCGGAGCTGGCGGGTGACGTGGCGGTCGCGGGCCATGTTGGTCTCGCGTTTGCGGTCCCAGAAAGCGCGGTTGGTTTTCGGGCGGGTGTAGCACTTGGGGCAGCCGTGCCAAAAGCAGCCGTCCACAAAGACAGAGACCTTCTTCTTGGGGAAAGCAAAGTCGGGCTTTCCGGGCAAACGAAGATGCCTTCTCCAGCCGGTGATCTTGTTTTGCCTCAGCAGCGCCAACAGCTTTAACTCGGTAACTTTGTTACCTCGCCCACGGACGCGGGACATGACACTTGATCGCGCCGTCGGTGTCAGAGTATCCATTGATCTTTGTATTGAAAAGCAAGTCTCCAGGCGCCAGTATGAGAACCTCTTTTCAACCCCTTCCACCCGCCGCAGAACAATTTATTTCTCCGATTCATGCCCGCTAAGTGGAACTTCATAAAAACGCATCCAGGAGGTGTCAAACGGGAAGCCTCGGATGACAACTACTTCCGCGACGACTCGACGGAAATCGTTGCGAACTTGGTGCGCGAGAACATTCAGAATGCGATCGATGCCGCCTCTGGCACCAAACCGGTAATCGTCCGATTCAGCATCAATACAGTCCAAAAAAAGCATATAGGTTTAGTTAGATCTTTGTTGGCTGAAGGTAGCGATTCAGTTTGGAAGCATTATTTGCAGGCTTGCAAGGTATCCGAGATCGAACCTGAGAAGCCTGATTTCAGCCGCCCAGGGTTCCTGCTAATCGAGGATTTCAACACAAACGGACTTGATGGCGACATCAGGAGCTCTGACGAGGGTGGTTTCGCTGTTTTTTGGAGGAACTCGGGTGTTACGAATAAAGGAAAAGGACGCAATCGGGGTGGCTCTTTCGGTATCGGAAAGGTTGTCAATCCAATGTCCTCAAGGCTGCAAACATTCTTTGGTCTCACCATTCGAAACACTAAGCGGACAAAAGATGCTGAAGCGGGGCCATTCCTGATGGGCCAGACAATGCTCTGCTTGCACACGTTGAACCGAGCTAGATACGAGTCCTACGCCCTCTATGGAGAGGTGAATAAAGGCGGTCTCGAGCTCCCGCTGCGGGGTGGTGCTACCATGGAGAGGTTCATGGAGGCCGCTGGCCTCACTCGCGACAAAGAGCCGGGGTTGTCGCTGGCGATTCCCTTTCCGGTAGACAGTTTCACGCCTGATTCAATATCGGCGGCTACGATCAGACACTACTTCTATGCGATCGTCCAAAAGCGCTTGGTAGTAGAAATATTTCGGAATGAGGAAAAGCAAAAAACCATCGACCATAGCTCTATCGATCTGCTAGCAGCGGAAATAGACCACGGTATCGCCGAAACTGTGGCATTTACAAGAGCCGCACAGGCAAGACTTTCTTCCGCTAGCGACCTGACCGCGAAGCACTATACGCTGAATCGGTATGGTGAACCATTGACAGCTAATGACTTTGATGGCGACCACTTTGCGCGTCACAAAGAGCGATATTTAAGCGGGGAGCTAGTGTCGGTCGAGATTCCTATCGAAACTGAAACAATCGCAACAAAACAAGCAAGCAGTGCGCCCGTCCGGCTTTTTCTCAAAAAAGCTGACGGCTTGGGCTTGGATTACTACATACGCAATGGAATCTCGCTGCACGAAAACAGCTGCTTTTCATCCAGCACGCAGTGCATTGCTTTACTGCTAAGCGACGAAGGGGAAATTGCTGAATTGCTTCGTAAGGCCGAGGGCCCTGCTCACACCCACTGGGTGCAGAGAAACTGCAAGGCGGCAAAGATTTACTCTAATGCCACCAAGGTTATTTCATACGTTAAGTCGCTACTTGAAAGGATGCAGAGCCTTCTAGGCAGCGGCGCCCAACAAGAAGATGATTCATTCCTGGCTGACGACTTCCCGGATAGCAGCGGGGTGGAAGTTGATTCGACTCCACCCGTAGCGACGATAAGCCGCGATACACAGGGCAATCTCTCTATAACCTCAACTAACGATGCAGCTAAGCACCAAGGCAAGCTTTGCGCAGTCACTATCTGGTTTGAATCTGCCATGCAGGGGCGCAAGTGGAGCCCTTTCGATTTTAACCTCCGTCAAATGAAAGTAAGTCCTACAGGCACGACCGTTGATCTCGCCGAGAGAAACGTTTTGAAATTCCCTTTGACTGATCGATTTACGATTAAGATTGAAGGTTTTGACCCAAACAAGGACCTGACTGCTAGTATCAGTATTGATGCCTTATAACACTCGTTATGCTTCGTCGCTTTAGATCAGCTAATCGAAAGGATATCTCGCGCTCTGTGAGTCTTCGGCCAGAACTTCTCAACGGGAAAGTCGCGGTGAAACTCTCATTTCCGAACAAAGACGCACTGAGTGAGTTCACCGAATACGAGATTTTTTTGAGATGCACCAATCGTTACAAGTCTCAGACAATCAAAGCAGGACCATTAGGAGAATTTGAAGGAATCGGAACCTATACGTTCGATGAATTCACGACCCACCATGATCCTGACATTCAGCTACGGCTGGTTAATTTGCAGGACAAAAGAATAGTGGCTGACACCGAAGAGCATGGTCTTCCGGGTCGAGATAAAGGGCCAAGTGCTAAACGCTCTTTGATAGTTGTTAATGAAGGAGATGAGCCTCAAAGCGAGTTGTTCAAAGTCGAGTGGAAAGAAGTTTCCCCTAGACCTTTTTTATACTTGAACACCACATCGCACGGCGAAATCAAAACTACCCTGCTGCGCGATCCAGCTTACGCAGCCCTGATAAGGCCCGCTATTCTTCGATCCGTTTTGACAATTATTCTTTTGAAAGGACTGCATACAGACGAATTGGACGAGCGGCACGAATGCGCAAAAAAGTGGGTTGCTTTATGCAAGAAAAAGGGTTGGAACTCTGACCCTGCACCAGAGATGGCAAGCCATTCGGAAATAATAAGTTGGATAAATGCCACGACCGACGCGTTCGCGGAGAGCATTGGTCTGCCAACGCAGTGGAGCCCCGTTACATCCCAATTATGAGCCTCTTTTGCTTCAATGTTGAAGGACTGAATCGTTTTCGGGCGGCGCTAGAGACACTGAAGGCTGTAGAGACGCCTACCGACCAAGACCATGACGTTGTTAAGGCGCTTGCCGCCGATGAAACACTCCGGGAAATCGTTGTGGAGAATGTGGATTTGCCTGCTGGCCCCTTTCCGGACCGCTTCGACATGTGCAGCAGGGTATACGACGCCCTCCAGGACACGTTAGCAATGGAGCGTTTAAATCCCGGTGACACCATTTGGTCCTGGTTGTCTGCATATTACTTCTCGGAGCTCACCACCATGCGCAACAGCGACGGCAGTCTGCGGCGGCAACTGTCCAAGGAAGAAAATTTTCCCGCTTACATCTGGGATGGAGGCCCCAGGAAATTTTACAGGCACCGAATTGGCCACGGCCTTTACATGATGAGCCATTTGGGAAAACAGGTAAGCAAGCCCATGCTGTTATCCCACCCAGGATCAATGTCGGATTACTGCGAACAAACTTTTGCACGAATAGGTTCCTACAGGGAGAGAACCGTTGTCGAGGCAGCTAACTCCATCTACTTCGACGGAAGCCAAATCATGCCGGGCAGTTCCGGGGAACGCCGCTGGGGCCTGCAGCACTTGCAGAGGGAAGTCGCGCAGTATCTCGTGAACTTCGAACTTTTTGAAATGACAAAGGACGAGCTATTGGCGCTCCTTGACAAGCGATTTAGAAGCAGAGCGTTTGCAACTTGGGTTGTGCCGGGGAAAGCCATCGCTTCGTTTATAGCCATCAACCCAGATACCTGGGAGAACGACCTGCTCGGTGTCTCACTTGATTCGCCTGAGGAGGCAATCGCAGAGCAAATCGGTTGCGTCAAAAAAGATCTACAAGGCCTCATCAAGCAAGCCTCTGGTCGACTCTCAAAAACAACCAAGCAGAAGTCCCAGTCCGCTCATTGGGTCGACGATTTCCAAAGCTACATCGCAGAAAAACGCGTAAGACACGCTGCTCTTGTGCAGAAGATGAAGATTCTGATATCAGCGTCTTCCGTGGACGAGACAGAAGACGAGTTTGTGGGTGGACTTCTTGCGTTGATGGAAAAGCACTCAGAAAGGAACCAGTAGCCTTGAAAATCGCTGATGACGCCAGGCGACAACTTGACGCGAACATCTCCTTCGATTTGATCGAAGCTGAATTTAGCGTTACTTTCGAGTCGAGGGGTGGAGATCACAATTCTGACTATATTCCCGCCTTCGCCGTCGTGCTAAGACGGTTGGCAAAACTTTCGGCCTTGATCACTAGAGCTCAGGTTGTGAGTAAGGAGGCGCTTCGTCTTCCCGCCGACCTCCGCAATATCATCCCAGATACGTGTAAGTTTCCACTAATTCTGTCGCCTAGAACCAACACAAACCTACTCGCAACAAGACTCAGGGCTGCTGCGGCCCAAGTCGGCAGAGCCGCGGGCTCAAAAGGTCCGGGTAATCCCACCAAAAAGGTAGAGATCTGCTTTATGCTCCCTGAGATTCCAGCTGACGCTCACGCATGGCTTGCGAACTTGTTGGCTTCCCCTTCTGGGGATCACGGTGTGGGCCGCTCTAAAAAGGCAACTGCTACAAAAAAGCCCCGCAAGTCGAAGACAAGGCGCTGAGCGGCGTTCCTGGCGCTTATTTGCCGCGCGATCGGCGCGCTTTAACAGATTTTCGCGAGTCTTTATGAGCAGCCCAAGCGGCGACAATCGCCGCCAGGTGTGTTTCAAAGCCGTGCTGAAACGGTGCCCAGCGAGAGGAGTCGACGACCTTAAGCCTCATTGCCCGGGCTTTATCTTCGGTTTTTATGATGCCGAACTCATAGGCTTGGATCCATTCTAGGACCATGTCGGTAGGGAGCATTACGCGACCCGTCGTATCTGTTTCACTAAAGACAACAACCGACTGGTTCGCCGTATCGCAGTGGTATGTTCCACGCTTGTGGCTGATTTTCTTGCCGTTAAGCAGCGATATTATTTCGCTCACCCTGTTCATTGTTGTTGCAGCAGCTCTCCAGGCCAAAACGTTTAGCAATTGTCGATGCAAGATAGTTTCCGAAAAGCTCGGCCACCGCAACAGGAACCGCATTTCCGATCATTCGGGCATCCGTCTCAATTGAGGTGCCATGGAAGACAAAATCATCCGGAAATGTCTGCAAACGAGCGGCTTCTCGAACCGAAATGCCTCGGTGCTCCTCGGGGTGCCCGTAGCGACCATTTGTGATCGAGATACACCTCGTAGTGATGGTCGGTGATGGCGTGTCAAAGTTCATCCTTCCGTAGACATCCTTGTGGCCATCGAATTTTTTGTGACACTCGAGGACAAGTTCCTCGGGAAAAGCGGAACGGCTTCCTCCATTTAAGGGAACTGAGTTTATGCGCTGGAAATTCAGCTCGCTTAGCGCCCTGGAACGGTGATTCGGCGTCACATCACATTCCGCGCCAGCTTGTATCTTCGGAAGACCCTTGAAAGCATCCCGAACCGTTAGGGTAGGAAGAAGACCGTCGCCATGCGTTGGGCGAGGCATAGTAAGGAATCCTCCTCCACGCACAGCCAAGGCAATAAAGCGACGCCGGCTCTGAGGCGTTCCGTAGTCGGCGCAGTTGACAACGTTGTAGGCCACGGAGAATCCCATTTTTAAAAGTTCCTCTCTCACGCCTATCCAGACAGGACTTTTACTGAACTCAGGAACGTTCTCCATAAAAATGCCCGTGCAGTTCACATCTTGATCCAAGAGTTCGCGCACAATTCTCGTCAGCTCAAAACCCAGGTCGATTCTTGGATCAACAGAAGCGTCACGCGATCGTTTACCATTCTTCAAGCTGAATGGCTGACATGGCGCACAGGAGCTCACGACGAGGTGTGCCTTCTTGTCGCCTCCGAGGCGCCCAATGATCTCACCGATTTCGAGACGTCTCACGTCTCTCTCAATAAATGGAACTTTGTTGTTCTTCTCGAAGGTCTCGCGGTAGACCCCTTCGAAATCGACGCCCAAACGCATGTCGATGCCCGCACGCAGGAAGCCGTGAGTTACACCTCCGCAACCGCAGAACAAGTCTATTCCTCGGATGGATGCCATGTTTAATCGCTGTCTCGACATTCCTCAATTTGTGCGCGCATGCCATCTATTATTATCTTCACCTCGTCTTTGGAGAGCATCGGGAAAAGCCGGTAGCCCGCGTCCATGTTGAGCCTACGCATTATGAATCTGATGCGAGACTCCTTGAACTCCCTGAATAGACCGGCATTCTCGACCACGAACTCCAAGACAGCGTGCCTTACGGAAACTGCGCGCCCTTGAGTTCCCGGCAGTAGATGACGGGTGTAGTCCAGGTTGGAGAAGACTTCCTCTGTGAGCTGATATCTCGAATCACCCTCCTTGGAGGCCGTCAGGTAGGGTATCCACCACAGCAAAGCAATATCGTGCAGCAGCAAATTCCTGATTGACGAGCCGGGGCAAACGTAGTGCGTAAGAATATAACTGCTGTGGTTCTTCTTTACTGCCTTAAGAGGGCGCTTTTTTCCCATGTAGTCCCGAAAAGTTACGAGCGCGAGATAGCTCCAGAGCCTAGGATCGGAGGCCTGAAACGGGGTAATGCGCAGAGCCTCATACAGTTTGACTGCATTCGGAAACTGCTTCGTGTCGGGCGCTCGAGCACTTGGATCGTCTAGCTTGACCGCATCGAGATCTGGATAGCTATCGAGCGACAGGGTGCTGGAGGCATCAAACTCAAGCTTCCCGTCTGCGACAGACTGGCTGACTGTTAAGTCCCCCCTGCGCAAACTATTCGACAACTGATTGAGAAACGAATTGGTGAAAATACGCTGGGCCATATCGATCAATCCTCATTTTGGTCCGAAACTACCGACATCATTGTTTCGGTCAGCTCTCCAAATGGACAGCCGACAAGACTTTGGGCCACTTTAAGCATGTTGGAATTGCTGAGTTCGAGATCCCGAAGGTTTTTATCGTTCGCCATCACCGTTTCGATCGCTTGGAACCATCGCTTGTCCTGGTAAGTATCCTTTGAGTCGCTTGCCATGATTGACAGTGCGTGCATCAGCGCCGGAACCACTAGCGATGCATGGAAGTGCACCGCGTAATCTGGGCGATTCTCGTAAAGGTTCGAAAATGGCACATACACCTTCTTAGGAAGGAAGATGGTCAGAGCGTCAGAGTTAACATCGACTTGGAATGGTCCCGACTTCTCGTCCCCGCACTCGACAGCGAATAGTGACGAGCCGGATGTATCGCCTGAAGACTCGCGCTCAACCATGTGCTTGGTTTCCCCCGCATAGCCCAGAACGACGCCTGGCTTCATTTCAAAGCTGCAACCGCCATAATCGGGATGCCAACAGGATTCGTCCGAGTAAACGAAAGGCTTCACGGCAACGAGATAGTGGTTGAAGAGGACTTGGTCTCGAAGCGCATCGACATCTACGGAAAATTTCAGATTGCTCCCTCCACGATAGACGCTTCGAAATGCCGTCTTTGCGCAGGCGCACTCACACGCAAAGGCAACCTTTCCGTCGGTGATTAACTTCGTGAGTTGGGATGAGCCGATGAGGCTGTATACGACATTCACATCCAGCTCATCGTCACCGGTAGAGATCGCACACCTTTCGACCTTGAAAAGACCCTCAACGTCGTTTTCATCCGAGTTCGTATTATTAATCCCTCGCAGTCCGATTACCGGATGAGGAAGAGAAACGTTACTTAACTTCATACGCTTCGGCTTTGAGGGAGTATTTCGAGTTATTCTTAAATGTTACCATCAAATTGATTTTTCCATTCTGGTCGGCAATGACGCCAGACACATCGCCCTTTGCTCCGATCTGGCCTTGCGGCGAAACAGTGGCTACTTCCAGGGCCTCAAAGCCATCATCCGTTCCCGCTTTGAAGACAATGCGGAACTGTTTTCGCGGCCGCGGTGGCGAGGTCCTGATGATTACGTTTGTCCTTAGACTGCCGTCCTCGAACGAAGGTATAGCTCGCACGGTGGCGCGGGCTATCCGTTCGGTCCTTTTGCCTGGCCCCGGTTCGAAGCCCTTGGAGTTTGGAGGGGCTTCGCCTTCCCCGTTCCCGGGATTTCCCTCCTCGTTAGTATCGACGTTGGGTTCTTCCTCTTCCTCTGTTCCCGCACCTAGATCATTGCTACTTTCCTGGTTAACAGGCGCACTTGCGGTGTAGGCATCCTCTGGATGGTGCGCCTCGAGAACCACGCTAGTCTGCCTAACGCGCTCCAACCCCTGATTGTCTCTCTCGTCGGCTGCGTCGCTTTCTGGAGTTTCTTTGTTACGGGTTCGGTTCGCGTTGTTTTTAATGAGGATGAAGCGATTGAGCGATGCTAGCTCGATTCGCTTAGTTGTCTTGCTGCCTAGCAACTTGCTGATTTTATCTCGAAGAAAAGATCTGTATTCCTTGTCTGCAGAGGCACACTCTGGGCGAACTTGCCCATTTTCGTCTTGTGCGTGGAGAACTGTCTTGTCCCACGAATCATGCTGCGGAGGCTCGAGATCCTGGAGCACGGCGTTACCGTGTTTGTCAGTGCAGACAAAAACACCCGAGTAGGGCACGATGCTGTCGAATCTTTTGTGCTGAATCAGCATCAAGTTTTTTCTGAAGCACGCTACGTAGCCTGTCGATTGACGTTGGTCACCAGCCAGAAGATAGCAGTCCACCGTGCCGAGAGTAGGCAGTTCTTCGGTAGTTTTATTACCCCGCGTGTATGCTTCGAAATAGGGTAGAGGGTCTTCTGTGCGCCACTTTCCGGTACGAACATTTGCCGGAAAATATTCTCTCATCACTTGCTCAACGTTGCTTTTCTGAATCAACAAATCATCGACTTCGACCTCCAGTTTGCCCGCATAAATAGCGAGCCAGAAGTTTTTCAAAGCCGACTTGATCGTATTCTCTTTCCAGTCTCCATGATCCTTGTAGGCAGGAATGAAAACATCTGTTCCACGCTGGTTAAGGCGATGCTCACGAAGGAAAACTTTAGGTATTGTCGCGTCATTCCTGACGGGCAATTGCCCATGCAATCCATAGGATCCAACGCCGCGCATCACCTTGCCGTCGATTGTGTGCGAGCAAACTCTGAGGCAGCCCATGAAGAGCAGACCCTCTCCATGATTGCTGGTAGCGAAGAAGGTATCGATCTCGGAAAACGCCATGTTGGTTGTCTTCCCGAATCCGTATGAGCCAGCGGCGCCAGGTGGCTTGTTGTGACCACCCACAGACTTGAAAAAATTGTAATACTTGCTGCGCTTGTCCTCGTTCACTCCCGTCAATCCGGTTGTGTTGAAATCCGATATCACGAGGGTTGGTATCTTCCCGGATTCAAGGACCTTCACTCCGTGCTTAAAGTGTCTGATCCCCTGGGCAGTGTTGGCCTCTTTGCACGCATCCGTACACGCTTCTAAGATTTTCTTCAGGCGATCTACAGCTGGTATTTCGCTGCGCGAGAGTTGCTCAAGAGCAACGCGAACTCTGACTGGTTTTGTTTCATCTGCGATGGCGTCTATGCTGTTTTGAAAAGCCTCCCGCGTCACCGTTTCCACACGGTTGCCGAAAATGGTTTTCAGCGGATCGTTATAGCCCTCCTCTGGGCTGTTTCCCAATGGCTCAAATTCGTATTGCGTCTTCATCGACTGTGTCATTTCAAATGAGTGCGGTCACAGCGTCGTAAAGGGCACGTGAACGGACTGTCAGGAATTTCGGATAGGCATTGCTCTGCAACGCCTCCAGTCCCTCGCATCCGATCAGATGCGTGAGGAAACTATCTTCGAGGGACGAGCTTTTGCGCGAGAACTGGCCTACCCACTCCTTCGGCGCCGATGCCTTGATCACCCTCTGGTTAAGATACTCATCGGCAAGCATGATGTTTGCGATGACGTTGGCATCCCACTCGGGTTTGCCATGCTTTTTGATCCATGCCTTCGGGAAGATGTGATGGATGTTGCGGCTGGATGATTTGCGCAGCCAGGAGTTGTTGAGCTTAATGACGCCGTTGGTCTGCAGGTTGCGCGGACCTTCCGAGGCGAGCAGGCAGAGCACGGTCTTGGAGAAGGCGTCGTTGATGGCGAAGGTCTTGGTGCGGAAGGTGTCGGGGGTGATCTCGAGATCTTCCCCTTTGTAGGATGGACGCTTGCCTTGGGCGATGGACTTCATTTTCTGCAGATCGGCGATCATTTTGACAGCAACGCCGGATGAATAGCGATTGCTGAGTCCGGCTCGATAAAAATATTCGGCGAGGCATCGGGTCTGGTCGTGGTTTGCCGGCTTGAGCTTGTTGCGGTCAAAGAAATGGCTGAAGGCGACGAGGAGCACGGGATACGGGAGGATGCGGGAGACGGCGACGCCCAAGTGGGACTGCATGTGGTCAATAGCGGCGAAGATAGTCTCTTTCACATGGGGCCAGCAGTCGATAACGGCTTGGCGGTCAAGGCGAAGAATATCTCCGTGGCGGATGCCATCTTTCAAGTGCGCGGCGATGCACTGCAGGATGGTGATGGCTGGGATCGTCTCGAAACTGGCGTCGGTCAGGCTTTTATTCCCCTCCTCGTCGCCCTCCACCAAGTCACGGTATTTTTGCTCAAGGTCGAAACCAGAATCGGGGTCAAAGGTCTTGGCGACCATGATCTCAAAAAGCGACAGCTCTTTGCCACCAGTGTTGATGCGAGTAAAGATCTCGCAGGCAGTGTCGATGTCGTATTCGGGGATCTCGATGACGGAGAAGTCGTGGCCGGTGAGTGCGGCGCGGTATTCGTGGATCTTGCGGCGCTCGGCTTTGCCGTAGGCGTCGAAGTCGGTGACGTCTTTAGTCAGGAGGTCGTGGACCGAGATGGTTTCCCTACCCTCCGGCGCCTCGGCGTAGACCACTTCGTCCTCAGCGCCGCTACCCGCTTCCAAGTCGATGCAGATGTCCTTGTAGTCGATGACGCGGCCTTCGCGTGTGATGCGAAGGCCTTTACGGACCGCATAGAGCGAGGTGATGCGCTGTTGACCGTCCAAAACGTATTGCACCGAGTCCCCGGCTGGCGGCTCCGGAAGCTTGAGGTTGCCGAGTTCCCGAAAATGACGGAACCGATCACGCGTCTTCCAGAGGATGAAGGTGCCTACCGGGAACCCCTTCAAGATGCTGTCGATCAGCTTCGCGGTCTGTGATTTGTCCCAGACGAAATCGCGCTGGAACATGGGTAGCTTGGTACGCCCAGCGTCGATATCGGCAAACAGCACGGCATACTTCTTGGAGTGGTTCTCCGGCTGTTTCGGTGTGGGAGTCTGGGACATCTAAATAGAGAAGGTTTAAGGAATTGAGACTGTATTGGCCAGACGCTTCAGAGAACTTTGTGAGTCATAGGCCCGCCGGGGTGGGCGGTGTTAAGTCTGTAGGAATAAAGTTTTAAGGAAGCGACTGCCGGCAAACGGTTCAGAGCGTTGCTCTTGTGACCCATTACTCAATCACCACTCCCGGATCTCAATCGCCAGATTCTGGCCCAGCTCGTTCAAGCGGTTTTGCAAGCAAGCCAGCGCTGCGAGGTTGGGAACCTTGACCGGTCGGAGGCCGGAGTGGGCGGTGTTCAGCTGGCAGTATTCAGCAAGAAAGCCTCAGAAAGGCAACGACTTGCGCAACTGCGACAGAGTGGAAGGTCCTGCTCTCAGCGAACTGCGGACTTGGCTGGTTTCCTTTTGGTTTCGAGAAACGAAATGGAGGGCAGCGAATAAGTGCCGTGTGGACCGCGGGCGGTGAGGTTGGCGATGACTTCGCGAGCCATGCCGTAGGCCAAGCTGGCACCGGTGACTTGCACCAGTTGTGCGCGCTTTTCCGCAGGGTATCCGGGATGAACGCGCAGACGGGCTTCGACCACAATATCGCCGTGGTAGGGCGCGTTGATTTCC
>Ga0247841_10005577_pt1 | contig 20225 bp, 19 predicted proteins | sample LaCruzMarch2015__2_FD_192410 | JGI IMG/M metagenome (GOLD analysis project Ga0247841, IMG submission 192410) | Freshwater microbial communities from meromictic Lake La Cruz, Castile-La Mancha, Spain - LaCruzMarch2015_18m | ecosystem: Environmental > Aquatic > Freshwater > Lake | place: Spain... | reverse complement strand
AACAAGTTTCTTCTGCAGTAAAAATACCTGTAATAGCTGCAGGAGGATGCGGAAAACTCGATGATTTTGTAGATGCCGTAGAGATAGGCGGAGCAGATGCTGTTTCAGCAGCAAGCATTTTTTATTATGTTGGTGAAAGTATCATAACTGCAAAAAATTATATGAAATCGAAAGGATTAAAAGTGCGGTTATTATAATAAATTAAAATGAAATACTGTAAAAGGTGCTTGTTTCCAGACACAAAACCAGATATATATTTTGATGAACATGGTATCTGTGATGCCTGTAGAACTGCTGAAAAAAAACACAATCACGAAGAAGGAATAGACTGGAAAGCAAGAGAAAAAGAATTCAAGGATTTAATTGAAAAATATAGATGTAAAGATGGTTCTAAATATGACTGTATTGTTCCTGTAAGCGGTGGAAAAGACAGCACTTTTCAAGTTTATTGTATGAAGGTTATTCATAAAATGAATCCTCTTGCAGTTACATTTGACCAGTTTGACCAAACACCAACAGGACTTTATAATTTAGAAGTTCTTAAAAAAATAGGTGTAGATCATATTCATTTTACAATGAATCCAAATATAGTAAAAAAACTTGTAAAAAAAGGTTTTGAAATAGTAGGGGATCCCTATTGGATTAATCATGTGGGTATTTTTACTGTTCCTGCAAAAGTTGCAGTAGCCTATAATATACCTCTTCTTATTTGGGGAGAAAACTCTCAAATGGAATATGGAGGTCCTGCAGCAGATAGAGAAAGAAAAGTATTGGACAAAAGATGGAGGCAGGAATTTAGTGGAATGAGGGGATTTAGAGAAGAAGATATGGTTGATGATGAAATTTCAATGGCAGATTTAAAGCCTCTTGTATACCCTTCTGATGAAGAAGTTAAAAAAACAGGATTAACAGGATTATTTTATGGATATTTTTTTAAATGGAATGCCATAGAACATGTTGAACTTGTAAAAAAATTAGGGTGGAAAGAACTTCCAGAAGCTTGGAAAGGTTCCTGGATAAAATGGGAAAATTGCGATATGAAATATGAAGGAATAAGGGAACATTTGAAATGGATTAAATATGGCTATGGAAGAACAACAGATCAGGTAAATATTTTTATAAGGAATGGAAGTATGACAAGAGAAGAAGGATTGAAGATTGTAAAAGAAAGAGACGGTAAATTAGAATTTAAAAAAGAATTTTGCGATTATATTGGGATAAGTGAAGATGAATTTGATAGAATAAGAGATACATTTGTGAACACAGATATATTTAAAAAAGATAAAAACGGAGAATGGGTATTAAAAGAGCCAGTACACTAATGGTGATTCAAACAGATCAGTCAAAAAAATGGGCAGGAGAATTTGGAGATGAATACACAGATAGGAATCCGCAAAATTCTAATGAAATGGATGCCCTTTACATAAAGAATTTTGGAATAACTAGAACAGAATTGAATAAAGAATTCTTAAAAGATATTCCTAAAGATTCTTCAATTTTAGAAGTTGGATCAAATAACGGAGCTCAGATATTGGGAATTCAGGATTTAGGATTTAACAATTTAACCGGAATTGAAATTTCAAGATATGCAATTGAAAAAGCAAAAAAATTAACAAAAAACATAGACTTTTTACAGGCTTCGGCATTGGATTTACCATTTAAAGACAATTGTTTTGATCTTGTTTTCACAGCAGGAGTATTAATACATATAAATCCCAATGATTTGCCAAAAGTTATAGATGAAATGTACAGGACAAGTAAAAGGTATATCTGGGGATGTGAATATTTTTCAGAATCCTGCCAGGAGATAAATTACCGAGGAAATCAGAATATGCTTTGGAAAACTAACTTTTTGAAATTATTTTTAGATAGACATCCCGATTTAAGATTAATTAGAGAAAAGAAATTTAGATATCTAGATAGTGATAATGTTGATATTATGTATCTATTGGAAAAAGTCAAGTAAACTCTATTTTAATAGATCATAAAAGATTTTTATTTAATATTTCTTTTATAAATTCAGCTGCTCTCTGAGAGGATTTTCCATCTGTTTTATAGAAATATTCTTTTATTATTTTTTTTATTTCAGAAGAATCATTTTCATTCTTTTTCAAAGACATCCTAATAGCAGTTTCTAATTCTTTTTCATTGTAGGCTAATTTTACTGATTTCATTTCTTTATATATGTTAAATTTGTCTAAATCTTTATAGGAAATAGAAATAACAGGTTTGTTCAATAATAAGGCCTCGATTCCCATTGAAGACTGGTGAACAATTACTGCTTGTGCATTATTGAGGAGTTTGAAATTATCAGTAGACTCAATGATTTCAATATTTGTAAAATTTTCTTTTTTGGCAATTATTCCTGGAAGAGCATTCATTTCCCAACCATTTCTGGTTTTTATAATAAGTTTGTAATCTGGAAATTTTTTCATAACAGAAAATATTTTTTTAAATATTTCTTTTTGCCTTTTTTTAATCAAATGTCCATCGGGAATAGTACTTTCATAATTAGTAGCATCAATAATATAGACAATATATTTGCTATTCGTTAGATTTGGATTTTCTTTTTTCATAAAAGAGTCGTGTCTCGGAGATCCGGTTATAACTATCTTTTTTTTGTCTATTTTATTTTTAATGAACCATTTTTTAGCATGTTCTCCCCAAACTAGAACAAAATCTCCATTCATAGGTATAAATCCCTCTTTCATAGACAAAACTCCATGCTGAAATATTAGGGAAGGTATAGAATATTTCTTACAAACCTCAATCATTGTTTTTTCAAAAGGATTTACACTATTATCTAGAAGAACAATATCCATTTTGTTTTGTTTAATAACCCTAGTTATTTCAAATACCAATCCAGCAGTTTTTTTAATCCTAGAATCTAAGGTTCTCCATAAAACTGATTTTAAAACAGGAACAATTTCTTTTTCTATTAAGAGTTTTGAAGAAAGGTCAGTATTTTCAAGTTTTTTCTTAAAATAGTTGATTTTTTCTTCAAAAACAGGATAAAAAAGAATTTTTTCAGAAAATTCATAAAATGGAATATATTTATTATCCACAAAAAAACTTTTTTGCAATTGGTTATGGCATCTGAAAAAATGATTTCTTTGATCTTCTAAAAGATTGTGAATAGTAGTCTCAAAGAAACTCTTTGAACCTGAAAAAAATATTTTTTTATCAGATTTTTTAATAAATTTTATACTCATTTTAGAGTATATATTCTGAATTAATCCTCCAATTGAAATAATGCTTGTTTTTCTATTCGGTTTGGCAGAAAGTTCATTGATATTTATTTTTCCAGAGTAAACAGATTCAGTTATTTTTAATAGGAAATCATTATTCGGGCCGTTAAATAAAAATATCTCCTCTGGATTCTCTGTTTTAATTATTTTTTTTAAAAGTCTTAAGTGTCTCTTTGCTAAAAAAATAGCGGGAAATAGTTCCAGATATAATAGGGGAAATAATTTTATTCCTTCATATTCAATATTAAAATAACTACATATCAGATCAGTTGATTTTATTGAAGAATCAAATATTCCCTGGTAGATTTCATCATTTTCATAGTCTTCTTCAGTCTTAAAATTAATGTCTTTTTTCAGCAACAATTCTTCAGCACCGAAAGTAAGGACTATGGGGGTAGCTTCCCTAAATCTTTCAATATTGTCCAGATATTCCTTTGCCTGAGAAGAATTCTCTATTAAAATTATTTTTTTTATCATATTATAAGCATAACCTTAAAATTTTTTAATATTTTTGGCTATTATTAATGAGTTGGAACATAATGCCCTGGGCATTCTGATAAAATCTACTCCAAGAACTTTTTCTATCCTAAATCTGTCTTTAATAAGGATTTTTTTTAATTCTTCAAATGAAAACATATTAAATTCCCCCCCTTCTCTTTTGGGTGCAGGATTTATCAGGCCAAGTTTTCTAAAAAGAGATTTTCTATTAACTGTGGCAATTATAAGCCTTCCATTATTTTTAAGAACTCTTTTTATTTCTCCTAGACTCTTTTCATAGTCTTCTACATATTGAATAACTCCTGAAAATACAAGACAATCAAACCTGTCTGATTCATAGGGTAGTTTTATAGAATTACATAGTCTGAAATCAACAGCGCCCCTGTTTCTGACTGATCCTGGATTAATGTCACACCCATATATTTGTTTATCTCTATGTTTTTCATATACAAAACTTCCATTACCACATCCATTATCTAAAACTATTTCTCCAGTAACATGTTTAGTTATTTCAAGATTCAGATTTTTAACTGTCTTTTTTTCAATAAATTTCCCAATTTTTTTCTTTAAATTATTTATCATTTTATGCATCTTTTAAATTAATTATTTTTAATTTTCCTTCTTTTTCAAGTTCTTTAACAAAGAATATTATAGATTTTAAGTTTTTTGTATTTTTATGCGTAAAGTCATGGGTTGAAAGAACATATACCCCTTCTTTATCAAGATTTTTCAAGATATCCCTTTTTATCAGCTTAATCTTATGATTGGAAAAATTACCTTCAAAACAATTGCTTAGATGAACACATTTTATGCCAGATCTAATTTCGGGACTTTTAACATCAAAATAATGCATGCATTTTATACCATCATCCTTTCCCTTGTAGACTATATTTTTATAACCATTCTCTTTTAGTATTTCAAAAACTCTTTTAGGATTTTTAACATCCTCTACCATCCATAATGGGGGAGTCATGGAATTAACCTGAAATATATTATTGACTTCTCTTCTTATTTTTTCATCAGATAATAATGTAAGCGGTAAGTGATTATAACTATGGTATCCCCATTCTATAAAACTCAATTTTTCAACTGGATTAAAAAGTTTTCCAGTAAGCATGAAGGTACATGGAAATTTTTGTTTTTTTATTTCCTCATAAAATATTTTGAATCCTTGTTCGTTATAACGAATATGTTTTATCATTGAATTAATTCTTCCTTTAAATCTATTATAAAAACTCCAGCGAGGATTTCCCTGTTTAAATGATATAAGCTTTTCACAGTCTACAGTTAGACAAAATTTAAGCATTTTTTATTGCCCCCAGATATTTTTCTTTCATTTTCTTAAAACTGAATTTTTCAATGGCTTTTTTCTTTCCTTTTATTCCAATTGCTCTGGCAAATTTCTTATCATTTAAAAAAAGATTTATTTTTTCCCTAAGTTCGTCTAGATTTCCCTGTTCATACAAACAAAATTTATCCGGAACAACTTCATTCAATCCCCCGGTATTTGTAGCAATAACTGGCTTTTCCTGGGCCATTGCCTCTATAACCACTGTACCAAGACTTTCTCTTATGCTGCTTAAAACAAAAAGATCACATGCAGAATAGGCATCAGCCTTTGCATTTGCATCCATAAACCCTGGAAAAATAACCTTTTTTTCTAATTTTAATTCTTTTATAAGTAGTTTCAATTTTTCTGTGTATTCAGTAGTTTCACCACCAATTACTAATGTAGCATCAATGTCTTTTAGAACATTTATTATTTCTTCAAAATTTTTAATCGGAACATGTCTTCCAAGAGAAAAAATTATTTTTCCCTTTATTTTATATTTTTTAAAAAATCTTTTTTTATCTCCTTTTACAAATGCTTTGTCAGAAAGAGAATTAGGAAGAATTACAACTTTTTTTGCTCCAAGGCTTTCAAGCCATTTTTTTTCCATTTCTGTTTCAGCAAAACAGCAGTTTGCCCTTTTAACTATAAATCTGTTAATTGTCCAATCCCCTATTTTAACATATAATTTTTGCAGCAATCCTTGTTTAGGATGCATTGGAAAAAAAGGTGAGATGAAGAATTTAGCATTCTTTCTTTTTAGAAAACTGGCTAGAAAATGAGGGTGCCTAAATCCTCCGCAGCAATGAATTATATCTGGATTTTCAAAAACAGGAAACCATAATTTTACAAACCAAGTTAGGTTTGCAAAGCATTTAAATCTCTTGATTTTCATGCCCTTATATTCATCTGGATTTTGCCTTTCAATTTTCTTTCCATCTGGCCATACATCTGTTGTAAGAACTTCCAGTTCATTTTTGCTTTCTTTTACAATTCTTGCTATATTGTAAGGATAGTCTTCAACATCTCCTGAAACAGGCCAGAAAAAACTTGTAACGACATTAATTTTCATTTTAATCTCCTGTATAACTCATTCCTAAAATTCCGCGTAATCTCTGTTTTTCAACTTTTCTGTCTCCAAAAATATATTTGAATGAGTATTTTATAAACAATAAAAAATAGAATATTACATAGGTTAAATTTGCTTTTTTTAAGAAAAGTTCATGGGCAGCAAAACTGTTTCTGTAGGCAGTTTTTGGAACTTCCTCATCTTTTACAAGATGATTATGGTATATTATTGCATGAGGATTATATCTTATTTTATAGCCTTTTTTTAATATTTTATAAAATATATCCAGATCCTCTCCAGCAAGTCCCTTAGAACCAACACCCAAGTTCTCATCATATAATCCAATTTCATCAAATATTTTTCTTTTAAAAATCATATTGTTTCCATGCCCTATTCTAAAGAGATTAAAAATAACTTTTTTCTTTATTATTCTTTCCTTATCTCCAAGTTTTCCAAAGCTAAACATCTTTTCAAATTTAGCATCTTTTTTTTCTATATAGGGCACTGTTTTTCCAGTACAACACTCAACACCATTCATGCCTCTGAGTAATTCAACAATCCAATTCTTGTCCGCAAGACAGTCATCATCTGTAAATGCTATAAAATCTGCCTTTGACATTTTTATCCCCATATTTCTTTTTGATGAAAGGGATTTTTTAGATGCGCCTAAATGAATATATCTGTCTGCAAACTTCTGATATTCTTTTGCAATAGGTTCATCAGAAGAATCCAAAACAATTACTTTAAAATCACCATTCATTTTTTTCAATGATCTTAAAGTATCAACTAGATTTTTTCCTCGATTATGTGTGCATACTAAAATATCAATGCTCATCTTAAATATTTCATCTCAGTCAAAAGCCCCCTTAAAAATTCTCTGGCATGAATTGGTAAAGATTTTATTTCATTCCAGTGGCGGATTCTTAAGATTCTTTTAATTAATCTTATTGGATTTAATACCACTTTTTTATAAAATTCCCTGTGAAGCTCTTCCAACTGCTTTTGGGTAAGATTAGGATAGCATATGCTTGCAGTTGTTTGTTCAAGTTTTTCTATATCTTCCTTAAACCATTTTTCTTTTTCAGCCATCTCATGGAAAACAGTTCCAGGATAGGGGGTTGCTATAGTACATTGAGGTCTCAAGTCATATTTTATTGCCATTTTTTTGGCGAAGTCAATAGTTTTTCTTGCTGTCTCTATTGTCTCTCCAGGAAGGCCTATCATAAAATATAATGCAGGCTGTATACCTGCTTTTTTTGTAAGTATTATTGCATTTTCAACCTGTTCAGGATTTATATTTTTTTTGCAGATTTTTGTAACTTTTTCATCTATAGATTCAACCCCATAACTTATTCCATAACATCCTGCCTTTTTCATCCATTTCAAACACTCTTCGTTTACCATATCTGCCCTTGCATTGCAATTCCATAAAACATCTATTTTTCTGTCTATTATCCCTTTGCATATGCCTATCACTCTTTTTTTGTCTATTGTGAATTCAGCATCAAAGAAATTTATCTCTTTTATTCCATATTTTTTAACAACTAATTCTATTTCTTTTAGTACTCTTTCAGGAGAGTAGGATCTCCAAACTGCACCATATCCTCTGTAAATGTCTGTCTGTCCGCCAGTTATGCAAAAAATACATTTTGCAACACACCCTCTGCTTGTTCTTAATATGGTCATAGGACGTCTTCTGTTGTAGGGAGTATAATAGAGATTCATATCAAGCAATTCAAATGCAGGCATAGGTAAACTATCTAAATTTTTTTCTAATTTCCTATATCTATTCCAGATAATTTTTCCTTGTTTATTTCTGTAACTTATTCCCTTTACTTTTTGGAAAATGTTTTTCTTTTTTTTGTAATTTTTTGCTATTTCTTTCATGGTCATTTCAGGTTCATTTTCAATTATAAAATTCAATTCAGGATATTTTGAAAATAATACTTTTCTTAATGCTCCTGCAAGTGGCCCCCATATTCCAAACAAGGCACCATTATTTTTTGCATGTTTAGCAAGTTCCATATCAATTTTCCAAGTAGGAGCTGTAAGACAACCAATTACTATCTTAGGCTTGTATTCCTGAATTTTTTTCTCAATCCAATCATAGTCTTTGTTTAGGACACTTGCATCAATTATTGCAGCAGAACATTTCTCTTCATTTACTGCTCCTGCTAAATATGCAATTCCAAGTGGCTGAATATTAAAATCTTGTTGAGGATTGCTGCAATCAATCTCTTTTGGAGCAGGTATTCCATTAATTCTTGGCTGGCTAACAAATAAAAAATCCATAAAAAATAGAGTTTTGGATGATTTATAAACATTCTTAGAATGAATAATCTAAATTAAGTTTTTAAATAAAAACATATAAAAATAGGCTTTTTTATCTATAATAATGAAAAAAGGACATATTAAAGAAAAGATCTATGAATCTCTAAAAGATAATTATAACTTGGTTTTTTTTATACTTTTAATAGTAGCATTTTCAATAAGACTCTATTTCTTTTTTTTAACAAAAAATCAACCATTATGGTGGGATGAAGCAGAATATCTAGCAAAAGCAAAAAGCATAGCTTTTGGAATTCCTGCAACAAGCTGGTGGATTGGAAGGCCTATCCTTTTTTCTTTGATTGCAGCTTTATTTTTTAAATTAGGAATTGGAGAGATAGGAATGAGACTACTGTTTGTATTTCTTTCTTCAGCTAGTATTCTATTGACCTACCTTATAGGAAAAGAGTTATTTAATAAAAAAATAGCCCTAATTGCTTCCTTTGTCTCAACTTTTTTTTATTTAGACTTATTTTATACTTCCAGATTATTGGTGGACATGCCGCAGATATTCTTTATCCTATTTTCATTTTATTTTCTGCTTAAAGGCTATATTTTAGGAGATAATAAAAAAATGCTGTGGTTTTTTATTCCAGTATTAACCGTAGGAATACTTCTGAGATTTACCGTTGGAATATTTTTAATAATAATATTTTTGTTTTTGTTTTTAACAGAGGGCCTTAAATTTATTAGAAACAAAAATTTCTGGATTTCTGGGATTATAGGATTTTTAGTATACCTTCCCTATTGGATATGGTCGTATCTGAAATTTCACAGCTTAAATCCTTTTTATGTCATATTCTATGTATTAGGAACAGCAACAGAAGAGCGGACAACAAGTGCATTTAGTGTTTTTATGGAATATATTAAATATTTTCCAAGTTATACCGGATATATATTGTTTTTCTCATTTTTAATTGGACTAATAATTTTAATATTCAAATTTATTATATCCATAGACCTGGTTAAAAAAGAGAATTCAGTAAAATACAAACTTCTCTTGTTATTGTGGATTGTAATTCCTTTAGTTTACTTTGGATTCTTTGTAAACCATTTTGAAGATAGGTATATATTCATGATTTTTCCAGCGGTTTTTTTAATCCTAGGATATGGAATTGAAAAAATTCAGATCTTCATAGAAAAGTTCAATAAGCCCCTAGGAATAATCTGCATTTTAATAATCTTGTTTTATGGGGCATATCAAATGTATAATCAATCAAACCTATTGATAAATGATAAACTTGCAAGCTATAAAGATATAAAAACTGCTGGAATTTGGATAGAAAAAAATTCAACTATTGGAGATGCTGTTATAGCAAAAGCATTGCCAATGGCAAATTATTACACTGAAAGAGAAACCTATCCGCCCCAAGCCAATCTTTCTTCCCAACTAGATTTCATTGAAGCTAATAATGTTAAGTATTTATTAATCAGCAATTGGGACAGAGATCCTCAATGGCTTTTAGATTATCTATCGCAAGATCAATCTAAATTCAAGCCAGTATATTCAGCAATATCTGATTACAAAGGACAGAAAACCTATGCCTATGTTTTTTCTGTAAATTAAAAACAGTCATAGGTTGAATAATATAAATTATAAGTATTACAATAATTATCTACCTTTTAAAAACTCTTCAATAACTTAAGATACTCTTCTGATTTTTTATTCCAGTCAAACTTTTTGCTATATTTCTTAGAATATTTTGACATTTTATCAAGAACTTTTTTATTTTTTACTAAATCCGTAATTTTATCAGCAAGATCATTGTAATTTCCATAGTCAAACAATAATCCTGTTTTTCCATTAATAACAGAGTCTTTAATTCCATTTACATTGCTTCCAATAACCAGAGTACCAAAATAATTTGCCTCAATATTAACAATTCCCCATCCCTCTACAAAACTAGGATTTACAAAAATCCATGCTTTTTGCATTAATTCCTGTTTCTTTTCTTCACTAACTCTTCCTAAAAATTTAACATTTTTAAGTTCATTTTTTTCTGCAAAATCTTTCATTTCTTCTAAATCATCACCAGTTCCCGCAATATTTACTTCCAAATTCTTAAGTTTACTGTCTTTTTTCTTATTAATCTCATTAATAGCCTGCAATAGAATATGAACACCCTTATATCTTTTTATTCTGTTCAGGAATAGGATACTTGGATTTTTACTTTTCTGCATTTTTTTAATTTTATAAAACTCAATTCCAGGGTTTACAATTCCGAGAATCTGTTCTTTATTCCCAATGTTTTCTTTTTCAATTGTTTCAGCAGAACTCTTTGATATGGTAATTATCTTTGATTTTTTATAAAAAAGAGGCATTAGTTTTGTTTCTAAAAATCTGCCGATTAGAGCAATAGGAAAAGAAGCTTGTTTAGCCCATACTTCTTTATGGACATGGTGTATATGAAGAACTCTTTTGCATTTTGAAAATAAGGGTGAAAAAAATGGAATTCCATTCTCAACATCAACAATAACATCTGGTTTTTCTTTTAATTTTCTATAGGTAAGTGGAGCAAGAAGATAGAGTGTAAGAGCATTTCCAGTTCTTATAATGTCAATCCCATCTATATTTTCTTCTTTTATGCAGCCTTTCCATCCTCCGCATATGATTGTAACTCTATTTCCTTTTTTAACCCATCTTTTTGCAAGTTCATGAAAATATATTTCAGAGCCTCCTGCAGCAGGATTTTTAATGTCTCTCCATTCAAATATTAAAATGTTCATAAAAATACCTAACTTAAGTCATTTATAAAATTAATCAATATGCTTAATATAATTCTAGTCAACTATATCTGTAAATCCTGGAATCCATCTCAAAACATTATAGGCTATAAGCAATCCAACATGTTCTAATTTAGCAGGTAGACCAAGGCTCCCTTTTTCAACCCCAAATTTTGTACCAATAATATTTAATCTTAAGGAACCAACAAAATTCTCTCCACAAGAATATCTCAAATCTTCTGCTAAAAAATTAGTTCTAGCAATACCTATATCTTGAGGCCTATGGCTGTCTGAATTTGCAATAAGAGGCTTTCCAAGTCTTTGGGCTTCTTGTTCTGCTTTTTTATTTTCTGCTCTACTGCAATTAGAATTATATTCTAATGCATCTAATCTTATTGCAACTCTGTCAATTTCTCCTCTTAAGCCTATTCTCCCCATATAAGGGTGGTCTGCTACAATAGTAATAAGAGGATCTTGTCCTGCCTTTCCCAATACTTCACTTAAATTTCCTTTTCCAATATTTTTACCTCTTGGACAGCCTATTAATAATAAATGTCCTTTATCTGTAGGTATTTCTTCTGACTTTACAAGATAAAGTCCTTTTCCTTGCTCAGTTTCAATATAAGTAACTCTTTCATCTTGATACTGTCTCCAGTCTGCAGGAAGATCTCCAAGTTGTCTTGAAGATGTCCAAAATTCATAATTCCAATCAGTAAAATTTGTAACTCCAACAATTCCAAGACCTCCGTTAACGCATAATTTAGTAAGTCTTGTCAAATCGCGAAATCCCTCTTCTAAGAATCTTCTGCTTGCTTGATATCTATAATTAGTATACACATGTGTATGAAGATCTGATTCTAATGTTCTTGTTGCAGGCTTTTTTAATTTATTTATCCTTCTTGCCATTTTGCACTATAATATCACAGAACTCTTCCCATAGGGTTATTTTAACAATAATAAATGATTTTTAAATCTTACGGCAGTCCAATTGCTCTCCACAATTTTCCAACAAACATCTTCATTGGTTTTAAAAATCTTCTGAAAGGAGAATTAATTATTCTTAATCTTATTACTGCAAAAGCCATTCCTAAGCTTGTTCTTTTCCAATTTATTTTAGAGCCAGATTTATCACTCCACACAGTTGGAATCTCCTTAATTCTAAAATCTTTTTTTCTTAGAGCATATAGTATGTTAATGTCAATAGCCCACTGGGTTATTTTTAATTCATCAATTGTTCTTTCTAATGCATGTCTTTTAATTAGTTTTGCACCACACTGTGTATCTCTGTAGGGCATAAAAAATAAAGTTCTTACTAAAATATTGAAAACCCTACTCATAAGAATTCTCTTTGGAGTCTGTTTTGGATGAACAACCGCCCCTTTTACATATCTGCTTGCAATAGCAACATCAGAAGTTTTAATCCTTCTGGCTAAATCATAGAATGCTTCTGGTCCAGTTGCTAGATCAGCATCAACAAAACCAATCAAATCATTGTTCCTTGTAAGGGCATCTTTAAAACCCTCAATAATTGCCAGTCCTTTACCTTTCTCTTTCAAAACAAAATAAACTATTTCTTTGTATTCTTTAGAATATTTTTTAACAATTTCTTCAGTTTTATCAGTAGAACAGTTTATCACAATAACTATCTCAAAGTCAAGAATTCCCTGATTTTTCAAATCCTTGAAAAATCTACCATATTCATTTAATGTATTTCCAATTCTTTCTTCTTCATTGTAGGCAGGAATTACTATTGAAACTCGCATATTTTATCAAAATTATACTAAAAACAAGCATTAAAAAGTTTGTTGTTAGGAAACATATAGCAAATTGTAGCAGTGTATTGTGAAATAGGGAGAATAGTGTAATTTCTAAAACAACAAAAATTATCAAAGATATGGAGCTTAAACCTACTTTATTTGTAGAAAGTCCATATAAAATAATCAAGTTTGCAAAAGATAGGAAAGTAAGAGCAAGTCCTATTATAAACAATATGCTTGAAATTTCTAGATACTGGCTTCCGAATAACAATCCAATTATAAGTTCGGGAAGAAAAGCATATATTAGAAGAATAATTCCAGAGGCAATTAGAGAAATAATTAGTGATTTTTTAAGCAAATTTCCTGTTTTATTTCCGCTTACATGTGTCTCACAGGTTATTGGAAACATTGCCTTGCTTATGGCCAGTATTCCAAAAAATATTATTTTTCCAAAAGTAGATGCAACAGAATATTTTCCAGCTAAATCTGGACTAAAAAACCTTTTTGCAAATATTACATCAAGACTATAGATTAATACTATTGATATCATACATATAAAATAAGGTAAAGAATAAGAATAAATGCCACTAAAATTTTCTTTTTCAGATTTTGTTTTCAAAACATCTTTTATTGAATAAAAAGCCAAGAAAATAGGAATTACAAGTCCAATCACTACTGCAATAATGCTTCCATAAACTTTCCAACCAATAAAAACAAATAATATTGCAAGTGAAAATTTCAAAAATCCTTCAGATATCATATTTGTTCCCAATGAAGAGAATTTCTTTTTACCCTGCAAAACTCCTCTTGATATTGGAAGAAGTATAGCTGAAAATATTATGAGCCCGGTTAAAATAAAAAGTTTGTAATCAATTTTAAGGAAAGCGCTAAGAATAAAAGAAACAGGAATAAATAAGAAAAATAATATAAATGAAAAACCGAACCCTTTTTTCAAACTTGTCAAAACCAGGAATTTTATTTTTCCATCTTGTTTTTTTGAATTTAATTTGCTGGAGTAGGAAGTTATTATATTCTGTATTGCCTCACTTGGAATAGAAAAGATGTATACCAAAGAAAACAAAACAGCCAGAACTCCATAATCAGCAGGACCTAAAATTCTTGCCATTGAAAAATGAAAAAGATAGTTAAAAACATTGTAGATGTTTATCATTATAAAAAGTATAATGCTACCTCTTAGCAATTCATCTCTTTTTATTTTTTCAAATAGTTTTTTTATCATTTTTTATAAAAATAGATTGTTTCTAAAAATAAAGATTGCAGTAAGACAGACTGCAATTTGTATTATATTAATAAGATAGACAACATCTCTCTCATAGACCTTTTTTTTAAACTTTTTTAATATGAACAAAGAAAGATGAGTCATACCATAAATTTTGCCATAGGGAATTTCAATACTATTATCTTTTTGAGCTATTCCAAAAGACTGTTTTTTAAGTTTTCCCCTTAATTTTAGGATAGTTTCAACAATATAAGGAATAAAAACAAATACTGCTATTTTTTCAAAATTTCCAAGAATAGCCATTCCTGCTATCAAAGCGCCTATGGAATATGTCAAAATATCCCCTGGAAAAACTTTTGCAGGATATTTATTGAAAATATAGAATCCAATCAAGCTAGCAACCATAATTAATCCAATAACCGCCAACCATTTTGTACCTGTTGCATAGGCAACAAACGAAAGAAAACTTATTATTATTATTCCCTGACTTGATTCTAGTCCATTAAATCCTGCTAAAAAATTATAGGTTGTTGTTGCTCCTGTAACTCCCAATGGAATGAAGAATAAGGGATATAAAATTCCAAGATAAACAACCCCAAAAAAAGGAAAACTCATTTCAGGATTTCCTGCATTTATTACAACTAGGGGAATTGAAGCAACAGCAGCAAGAAAAATTCTAAATCTTACTGAAAGTCCTCCATGTTGCCAGCCAAGCAGGTCATCAATCAGACCTACAATGGAAACAATTAATATAACTGTAAGCAGAGCAAAAATATTTACGTTTATTCCATCTATACCTATAATAAATGTCCTAACTGCAACATAAAACAACACTCCAAGAACAAAAGCCATTATAACAACAATTCCTCCAGATGAGGCAACATTTTTAGGATGCTTGTATTTATTCATATCTTCCCATAAAAGTCCTATCTGACTACATTTTTTAATCCATTTTGGCATAACTAAAACAACCAAAATGAAACTAATCAGTATGGATAATAAGATGCTATATTCCATTGTTTAACTAAAAATTAGAAGTTTTTAAAGCTTACAGGAATTAACTTCAATATACAAATGCTTAAAAAATAACAATTTTTGTTTAATTAATGAAAATAACCCTAATATCAACAGCAACCTTTCCCTCTGACCAAGGAATTAGAACTATCTCCAGTGTATTAAAAAAGAATAAGCACAAAGTGAACATATTATTTTTGGCGTATTCAGAAGATTATACTAAATTATATCAGCAAAAAACTCTTGACCAAATTTTAAATCTCTGCAAGGATTCTGACCTAATTGGAATAAATTCTTTTGCTTCAACTGCTCCAAGAGCAATAGAAGTAATTGAAAAATTAAAAGAATTAAAAAAGCCCATTGTCTGGGGAGGTATTCATGCAACAATCAGTCCTGAAAAGTGCATAGAACACTGTGACATTGTATGTGTTGGAGAAGCAGAAGGGGCTATTGTAGACCTTGTTAATGCAATTAAAAAAAAGAAGGATTTTTCAAAAATAAAAAATTTCTGGGTTAGAAAAAAAGGAAAGATTATAAAAAATCCAGTTAGAAATCTTATAGATAATTTAGATTCTCTACCTCCTGTTGACTATGACATTGAAGATCATTTTATTTTAGAAAATAATAATTTAAGGCAGTTTAGAGAATCTGATTTAGGTGGACAAATATTCTTTTTAACGGGCAGAGGATGCCCCTATGGTTGCGCCTATTGCAGTAATGATTTATTAAACAAGCTCTATCAGGGAAAAAGAAAAAAAATAGTAAGATGGCACAGTCCAGATTACATAATAAAATGTATTCTGGAATTAAAGGAACGGTTTACAAGTCTTAAATATTTTGACATAAGGGATGATACTTTTTCCATGAGAAATGATAAAGAGATAAGTGATTTTTGCAAAAAATACAAGAAAAAAGTAAATATGAGATTTAAATGTCTTGGAGATCCTAAAACAATCTCTGACTCAAAAATAAAAAATTTAGTGGATGCAGGTTGTACAGATATGATAATAGGAATACAAGGAATTGAACAGGTCAATAGAAATATTTACCATAGAAATCAGACAGATGCAGAAGTTTTAAGTGCAGCAGAGATTTTAAGCAAGTATAAAGATAAATTAGCTGTAATGTATGATGTTATAACTTCAAATCCCTATGAAAAGCCAGAAGACATAATAGGGATGATAAGATTATTACAGAAAATACCAAAACCCTATTTCCTATCTGTAAATAATCTTGTTTTCTTTACTTCCACCCCCCTATATTGCAAAGCAAAAGAAGACGGAATAATCCAAAGAGAAGAGGATTCAGCAGCAAATTTGAATTATTGGGATAGAGGGGCCCATATTCTTTTGAAAAAAAAGAATATGTATCTAAATCTAATATTAAACCTAATGAGAGGAGTAGCAACAGAAAAAAGATATGGGATTATGCCTAATTTTTTGATAAACTATCTTCTTAAAGAAGAAAGAGTAAAAAATAATCTTGAAAATGAATTTCCAACAAGATTCGCGTTATTCTTTTTAAAAAACTATGACCTAGTAAGAGAAAAGATATTAAAAAAAGTATATAGGAGTACCCCTCTTTCTTTCAGAACATGGTATGATAAAGTAAGGTATAGGGTTTAATTACTTCTCCAAGTATTCAGTAGGATCTTCTGTATTTGCCCAATAAAATCCTGACTGCCTTAATCTGCATGCAAGACAATAACCACAATGTTTATTCTTACCTAAATAGCAGCTGAAACTATGTTTAAAATCCACATTTAATTTTTTTCCAAGCAGGATAATATCTTCTTTATCTTTTTCAATCAAAGGGGCAATTATTCTAAATCTACCATTGCAGGATATTTTGCTAAGCTCATTTATTTTATTAACAAATTCTTTTGTAGTGTCAGGATAGCTTTCTTTTCCTTCACATTTAAATCCAACAAAAATATCATAATTTTGTTTGTCTTTAATTAAAAGAGATTCAGCTAAAGCAAGAGCATAGGTTAAAAAAATAGTGTTTCTGCAAGGAACATAATATTTATCACTTTCTTTTTTTGTATTTTTTAATTGATTTATTTTTAATTTTTTAACTCTGCCATTTTTGTTTATCAAAGAATTTGAAATATTTTTAATCCAATCAAGATTTATTTCAACAAAATCTGCCTTTAAATCCCTAACGCATTTTTTTGAACATGTCCTCTCCTGTTTTAATGCTTTTTGCCCATAGTCAAAGAATAATATTCTAATGTTCTCATAATTTAACTTTTTTTTAACATAATGTGCAGTTGTAACACTATCCAGCCCTCCTGAACATAATATTATTGCATTTTTCATATTATTATGTGATTTGTTTTTGATTTAACTTTTTTCTGAAAAGTTAGTTCTTTTCCAAAGTTTTCTTTATAAGAAAAGCTTCCAGAACATAAGACCATAGCGTTTTTCATGTTTTTTGCAATTAAATAAACTTTATAAATGTGTTTTTGTAATTCCTAACATGAATAAGCAGGCAAAAGAACTTAGAAAGGGAGATAAAATAAACATAGCTGATCAGACTTGCCTAGTTGATGAAATTGAGATTTCAGACATAGGAAAACAAGGAAAAAGAAAAGTAAGGATTGCTGCAACAACTTCTAAAGGTGAAAAAATTGTGATTATAAGACCTGAAGACTACCCATTTAATTTTTTCTCTTAAGATGATACACATAATAATAACTTCTTATAAAGAGCCCAAATCTACCCTAAGGGCAATTAAGGCATTTTTAGAGCAAAAAATAGATGAGGAATTTAAAATTATAATTGTAGACCCATTTATAGAAGTAAAGGATTTTTTAAAGCAAAATATAAAAGATAAAAGAATTGGATTTTTTCTTGATCCTGGAGAAGGCAAGAGCTATGCATTAAACCTCCTGTTTGAAAAGATTTACAACAATAATAAGAATGATCTGATAATAATGACTGATGGAGATGTTTTTGTTTCAAAAGATAGTTTAAATAAAATAGTCAATGCTTTCAAAGATGAAACTGTTGGATGTATCACTGCAAAGCCAGTTCCAATGGATTCCAGGAACACTAAATATGGTTACTGGTCTCATTTGTTATTTTCAGGAATAAATAGGGCAAGGAAAAAGCTTTCAGATAAAAAAGAATTCTTTGAATGCTCTGGATATTTATTTGCAATCAGAAATGGGGTAATAAATAGTTTTCCAATAGATTGTTCTGAAGATTCAATAATTCCATTTCTTTTCTGGAAAAAAGGTTATAAAATAAAATATGTTCCAGAAGCAGAAGTCTATGTAAAAAATCCAGATAACTGGAAAGACTGGAAAAATCAAAAAATAAGAAACATAAAAGCTCATGAAAACATTGATAAACTAGCTCCAGACATGCCAAGAACAAAATCTTTCTGGAATGAAATAAAATATGGTTGGTATTATCTTTTCACTTTTCCAAGAAGCATAAAAGAATTTTTTTGGACTGTTCAATTATATTTCGCAAGACTCTGGATATATTTCATAGGTTTTAAAGAATTAAAAAAACAAAAAGTCTATTCAGATGGGTGGAGAGAGACAGAAATTAATTCCACTAGAACTCTTGATTAATCTTAAATTTTTTTAATGCCTTTTCAAGTTCTTCAATAGAATCCACAATTTTCATAGAACCAAGCAATATTGAACTCAAATAATCTAATGCTTCTTCAGGAGGTTCATCTGTTTTAATTCCAATTGCAGGAATATCTTTTGCATAGGCATATCCTAATTCCCAGGCAGTTCCAGCACCAACATGCAAACCATTTAAATCAGCAACAACCAAGTCAATGTCCTTAAATCCAATATTTATGTCCCCATTAAATATTTTGTTTACATCTTTAATGCTCTTTGCTAAACCAACATCTCTGTGGGGCAAGAAGGTTTTAAACCCCAAGTTCTCACATAATTTTGTAATTTTTTCTAAAAATTCTTTTTCAGAATTATTCGAGAGTTTTCCAGCAATATAAGCTTTCATTTTACACAAAAAACCTTATAAACAGTTAGTTATAAACTTAACTATGAAAATAGCAATAATCAAGCTCGGTGCAAAAGGAGATGTAGTAAGAACTCTTCCCATACTTATAGCATTAAAGGAAAAACATCCTCAGTCTGAAATAACTTGGATAACTAAAAAAAGCTCTGAAGATATAGTAAAAACAAGCCCCCATGTAAGTAAAGTTTTGAAAATTTCAGATAATATAGATGAAGAATTTGATATTCTCTATAACTTTGACATAGAAAAAGAAGCAACAGAATTAGCAAAAAAAATATCTGCTAAACAGAAATTTGGTTTTTGCAATGACTGTGATTTTGTGTCTACCTATAACCTTGGTGCAGAATATTATTTGAACACATTATTTGATGATTACATAAAAAAAACAAATAAAAAAACCTATCAGGAGATAATGTTTGAAACAGCAGAACTTCCATACAAAAAAGAGCACCACCCAATATTTCTTACAAAGGAACAGGAAAAATATGGAGAAGAATTTTTGGAGAAAAATAACATTAATGCAGAAAGATTAATAGGGCTCCATATAGGTTCTTCCTCAAGATGGCCTTCAAAATCCTGGCATGAAGAAAATGTTAAAGATTTTATAACCAAAGCAAAGCAAAAAGGATATGAAATTCTGCTTTTTGGGGGGCCTGAGGAAATAGAAAAACTGAAGAATATTGTTTCAGAAATGAATAAGTTAGGAATTAAGATTTATAATAATAATCCAAATAATTCTGATATAGAGTTCATATCTCTTGTAAATCAATGCAGATTAATAGTTTGCGCAGACAGTCTTGCACTTCACATATCTCTTGCTCTAAAAAAACCCACTCTATGTTTGTTTTTTTGCACACCTCCTGCAGAAGTAGAAGATTATGAAATATGCAAAAAAATAATTTCTCCAAGACTCTATGAGTTTTTTCCAGAGAAAATGGACCAGTATTCAGATGAACTTAAAAAAAGCATATCCGTAGATGAAGTAATAGAAGAAGTAGAGAGAATTTTGA
>Ga0247841_10005576_pt1 | contig 20228 bp, 20 predicted proteins | sample LaCruzMarch2015__2_FD_192410 | JGI IMG/M metagenome (GOLD analysis project Ga0247841, IMG submission 192410) | Freshwater microbial communities from meromictic Lake La Cruz, Castile-La Mancha, Spain - LaCruzMarch2015_18m | ecosystem: Environmental > Aquatic > Freshwater > Lake | place: Spain... | reverse complement strand
CCCGCCCGGACCAGGACCGCTTCGGCACCTATCTGGCCAGCCTCAGCGGCACCGCCATGCCCGCCTTCCAGGACCGCGACGCCATGCCGGACCTGGCGAAGCGCCATTACGCCGGCCACCTCGGCTGCCAGACCCGCCACCCGGAGGGGCTGGTCGCCATCCTGCGGCACCTGCTGGCCCTGCCGGTGCAGATCGAGGAATTCGTCGGCCGCTGGCTGGAACTGCCCCCCGACTGTCGGCTGCGGCTGGGGGAGACGCCGCAGACCGGGGCCCTGGGCGCGACCACGACCCTGGGCGGGCGGGTCTGGGACCAGCAATCCAAGTTTCGCGTGCGCATCGGCCCGGTCGGACTCACCGAGTATCTGGGCCTGTTGCCCGGCAACGCCGCCCTGGCTCGGGTCACGTCAGTGGTCCGCAACTATGTCGGCGACGCACTGGAGTGGGACCTCAACCCGGTGCTGGCCGCGGCCCAGGTCCCGCGGCTGTGCCTGGGCAGCGGTCCACGGCTGGGCTGGACCACCTGGCTCGCGAGCGGACCGCTCGGGCGCGATGGGGATGATCTGAAGCTCGATCCGAATCGGCAGCGGCCCGCGGCCAGGCACGGCGACGACCAGGCCGGCACGGCGCGGTAGGCCGAAGGAAGCAATGCACTTTGGGGTACGGGAGAATCCGGGGCACTACGATAACCTCGATTACGACAACGACAACGACAACGACAACGGCGCAACAGCGTTCTCTACCGGACTCGGGCCGGACGGGGCATTCGCCCCGGCCGCAACCTCTCTGTCGAAACCAGCACCCATCCGCCGTATTACCACAGGCCCAGGAGTCGTCCCATGACCGACATCAGTCTCACCGCCCTCTTCGGCAAGCTCAATCCGCTCGCCTATAAGGCGATCGAGAGCGCCACCGTCTCCTGCAAGCTGCGCGGCAATCCCTATGTGGAGTTGGTGCATTGGCTCAATCAGATACTCCAGCTCCAGGACTCGGACCTGCACCGAATCATCCGCCACTTCCAACTCGACCCGGCGGGCCTGGCGCGGGACCTCACCGAGGCCCTGGACCGGCTGCCGCGCGGCTCGCGCGCCATCTCGGACCTGTCCCCCGACATCGAGGAGTTGGTCAAGGAGGCCTGGGCCTACAGCACCCTGCTGTTCGGCGAGTCCCAGGTGCGCAGCGGGCACCTGCTGGTAGGCATCCTCAAGACCAAGGAGTTGCGCAATCGTCTGCTCGGTATCTCCCGCCAGTTCGACAAGGTCAAGAGCGACGCCCTCATCGATGGCTTCGCCGGGATCGTCGCGGGCTCCCCGGAGGAGCGCATGACCGCAAGCGATGGCTTCCACCTGGGCGGCGGCGCGGCCCCGGGGGAGGCGAGCGAGGCCATGGCCCCGGCCCAACTGGGCAAGCAGCAGGCGCTCAAGCAATTCTCCGTGGACCTGACCGAGCGCGCCCGCAAGGGGGAGTTGGACCCCATCGTCGGGCGCGACGAGGAGATCCGGCAGCTCATCGACATCCTGATGCGCCGCCGCCAGAACAACCCCATCCTGACCGGCGAGGCCGGCGTCGGCAAGACCGCCGTGGTCGAGGGCTTTGCCCTGCGCATCGCCGCCGGGGACGTGCCGCCGCCGCTCAAGGAGGTCACGCTGCGCACGCTCGACGTCGGCCTGCTCCAGGCCGGGGCCAGTATGAAGGGCGAGTTCGAGAACCGGCTGCGCCAGGTGATCGAGGAGGTCCAGGCCAGCCCCAAGCCCATCATCCTCTTCATCGACGAGGCCCATACCCTGATCGGTGCCGGCGGCAGCGCCGGGACCGGTGACGCGGCCAACCTGCTCAAGCCCGCGCTGGCCCGCGGGACCCTGCGCACCGTCGCCGCCACCACCTGGGCCGAGTACAAGAAATATATCGAGAAGGACCCGGCGCTCACCCGCCGCTTCCAGGTCGTCCAGGTCGACGAACCGAGCGAGGAGAAGGCGATCCTGATGCTGCGGGGCCTGGCCTCGACCTTGGAGAACCACCATCGGGTCCAACTCTTGGACGAGGGCCTGGAGGCCGCGGTGCGCCTGTCTCACCGCTACATCCCGGCGCGCCAACTCCCCGACAAGGCGGTCAGCCTGCTCGACACCGCCTGCGCCCGGGTCGCCATCAGCCAGTCGTCGGAGCCGGCGGAAGTCGAGGACTGCCGGCGCCGGATCGAGGCCCTGGAGACTGAACTCGGCATCATCGGGCGCGAGACGGCGGTCGGGGTGGAGACCGCGGAGCGCGAGCGCTCGGCCGGCGGAAAGCTCGCCGCCGAGCGGGAACGCCTGGTGGGACTCCAGGCCCGCTGGGACGCGGAACAGGCGGTGGTGGCGCAGATCCTGGACCTGCGCGCACGACTGCGCGGCACGGCGGCCCCGGTCGAGGGGACCGGCAGCGCCCTGGAGCAGGCCGCCGGTGCCGCGGCGGGCAGCCCGGCCCCCGTCACCCAGGAGGCCCCTGCCCTGTCCGAGGTCGAGCGCACCGCGGCACTGGAGAAGCTGCGCGCACTCCAGACCGAGCTTGCCGCTCTGCAAGGGGAAAGCCCCCTGATCCTGCCCAGCGTCGACGCCCAGGCCATCGCCTGCGTCGTCGCCGACTGGACCGGCATCCCGGTCGGGCGCATGGTCAAGGACGAGGTCAAAGCGGTGCTGAACCTCGCCGAGACCCTCAACCGGCGGGTCGTCGGCCAGCGCCACGCACTCGACGCCATCGCTGCCCGCATCCAGACCTCCCGCGCCCGACTCGACAACCCCAACAAGCCGATCGGCGTCTTCATGCTCGCCGGCCCCTCCGGCGTGGGCAAGACCGAGACCGGGCTCGCACTCGCCGAGGCACTCTACGGCGGCGAGCAGAACATCATCACCATCAACATGAGCGAGTTCCAGGAGGCCCATACCGTCTCCACCCTCAAGGGCGCGCCCCCCGGCTATGTCGGCTATGGCGAGGGCGGCATCCTCACCGAGGCCGTGCGCCGCAAGCCCTATAGCGTGGTGCTCCTGGATGAGGTCGAGAAGGCCCACCCCGATGTCCACGAGATCTTCTTCCAGGTCTTCGACAAGGGCTGGATGGAGGACGCCGAGGGCCGCTATATCGACTTCCACAATACGGTCATCCTGCTCACCACCAACGTGGGCACCGATCTCGTCATGGGACTGTGCAAAGACCCGGAGCTGATGCCGGATATGGAGGGACTGGCCCAGGCCCTGCGCGCCCCGTTGCTCAAGACCTTCCCGCCCGCGCTCCTGGGGCGCATCGTCACCATCCCCTATTACCCGTTGAGCGATGACATACTGGCGACCATCATCCGGCTCCAGCTCGAGCGGATCGTACAGCGGATCGCCGACAACCATCGCGCCGTGCTCAGCTATGACGAGGCGGTGGTGGACCTGATCGCCAAGCGCTGCGCGGAGGTCGAGAGCGGGGCCCGGGTGGTGGATGCCATACTGACCAATACCGTCCTGCCGGCCATCAGTCGGGAGATCCTTAACCGCACAATGGCGGGCAGGAGCATCGGGCGGATTACCATCGGGGTGGCGGAGGCGGGGTTCAGCTACGACTTCGAGGGTCAATCCAGTTGAGTCAAACCCGCCGCGGGTTCTATCGTTCCCACGCGCAAGCAGGGGAATGCAGCGCGGGCGCTCCGCGTCCCGTCTGGTGACTGGATGCGGCGCTCCCGCTCTTGCTCCCCTATTTCCGGCGTTCTGCACCGTCGGAGGTCGCAAGAAAATGTGGGGGCCACCTTGGCAAACGGCAGTGATCGCCTAAACTCAAATGCATCGCGCGTCGGCGGGGCCGGGCGGTTTCTTCCGGGAGGGTGAGATCAAGGGCCGCCGAATAGATTCACCGGCGTTATCCACTGTATCAAGAAGGGCAAAAGGTGACCATGTGAACCTTCAATCAAGACTCTTCCGCGGCGACCCGAAACTCGAGGCCGCGGCCGTTTCCGACCCCGCGCATATCATCCCCGGCTCGTCTGGCGCCCACGTCGGCAAGATCCAGGCGGCACTCGTGAGGCTGGACGGTGCGGTGATTTCTCCCGACGAGGTGGAACAGACCACTTACGGCGCCTCGACCGCCCGCGCCGTCCTGGCATACAAGCAGAAGCGCAATATCATCAACCGGAGCTATCAGACCCAGGCGGACGCCATCGTCGGCAAAATGACGATGGCCAGCCTCGATAGCGAGATGCTGAAACTGGAGGCGCTCCCGCGCAGCGCCGTTGTGGTCACGCCCCTGTCGCTCGCGCGCGTGCGGCCCCCACGTTCTCTCTCGCTTGTCTCTCTTCTGCGAGGCCCACCGACCGTGGCATTCAATATCGCCGGTGATACCGTGACCGGCAGCGGGCCCAGCATCCTCCCAGGCCCGAGCTTTCAGCCCAATGTTGTCCTGGAATTGCGCAAGAACAGCGTGGGAAAAATTCTTGTTTTGGGTGCGGAGTTTGGAGAAGTAACAGTCGGCGACCCGGATATCGCCAAGGTCGCACCGGAAGGTCTGGCGGCTGCGGCGGACCGGGCTCCAGTCCTGAGAAACGAACAAATCTTCACGGTGTTCAGTGGTCGGACCCTGGGAAGGACAACGATCACCGCCAGCACGCTGCGCTTCGCGGACGGCAGTTCGGCTGCGATCGACGTGGTGGTCAAGTCGTTCCTGAAGCCCCCGCAATTCGTGCCGGGCGTCAATCATGCCCATGCGCCGTCCGGCCGCTATAAGGACGTGCAAGCCAATCCGAACAGCAGCTTTCTCTTGAATATCGCATGCCCGCTTCGCAGCCCCCAGGGACTGGTGGATCTGGCAAAGAAAATCGAGTTCCAGGACAAGCCGATCGCGTTGAAACATCTCGATTTCTATCTGACGGACGGCAAAGGGGCCGATTTCATCGAGGACGCCAATATCAAAGATTGGCTGACGCGCGATAGCGGGATCAAGAAGCGCCTGAAGCGTGAGATCCTTCCGGGCCGCGGCAGAAGACCGAAGGGGGAAGGGCATTTTACCTTTGAACAGGAGGAATTTGCCAAGGACGCCGCCGGTCAAGACTTCCGCTATGCGTTCGGCGGCATCGACCGCGTGGATTTTGAGGTGGACTTCAGCCAGGACACCGTTCGCGTATTCTTCCAGGATCGCTACGAATGGCATCCGGTCTACCCCTTCTACAGCTTCGTGGGTCCGACCGCTCAGTTCCCCACGTCGGGCGACGAGGCTCGTGAAACGAATTGTCTCCACGCCGCCCTCGTCGAACTGAAGGCGTCCGGGGCCGCCGATTATTGGATGAAGGGCCAGGCCGAAGTGTCATTGACTCAGATCGTCGGACACTGACCGTGGCGTCTCGTGTTCCCGGAACCCGCCCGCAACGCCTGGTGCCCTTCGACTCTGGTCCCTGTTCTAGAACTATGGAATCCATTCCATAGTTGACGCCGGCAGTCGCCGCAAAAAACCGGGCCGCGCAGCCGTCACGGCGATGCAGGTCACTGATTTATCGAGCGCTCGCTGGTGCGACAGGCGGTGATGGTTGTTGGCGCGCTCCGTGCTTGGTACCAGGCAAGAAACCAAGTCGGCAGGGCGCCACACCGGCAAGCCCTGAACCGGACGGTCGAGACTTTCCCAGGGTTATGGCAAGTGCCCGAGAATCCCATGAACTACACGACTTACAGCCACCGGGACCCCCGAACCGCGATGATCGAAGAGGCGCTGACGCTGATGCGTATCATCGATGCGGAGCACAGCAACGAACATATCAACGAGGGTCCGGAGGCCCGCAGGAGGCGTCTGCTGCTGCGCGACACGGCCCGGCAGTTGGTGGCCGAGATGGTCGCAGAACTGCGCGGGCGCGCCTCCGCACAGACGCAGGTACCCTACTTTGCGATGGCTGCCTGAAGCGACCATTGCCTACCCGGGGCGGCCTCATGAGGCCGCCGCCGACCAGGGCCCAAATGGCCGCTGCTACTTCACGGCGCGCACGACCTCAGGCCGCGGCGCGCCACCGCCGGCCGCTCGCCGGGGGTCCCGCCTCCACGCCGTGACCGATCGCCTCGTTGGCCGCCGGGGGCCAGGCCGCAGACCGGCCCAGACCCTCCCGCCAGGTCGCGATCCAGGGCTCCACCCAGACCCCCGGGTCGAGATAGGCAGGCAGTCCCAGGGGGAGCGCCCGCACCACCGGGTGCGCGGCCGGTCGCAGCGGCACGGATGCAGGGGCCGCGGGGCGGGAGTCGGGCAGGCGGCAATCGTATTCCAGGGTCCCGTCGCCCACCCAGTGGGGCTCACCGCCGAGTTGCCGCGCCAGCCGCCGCATGCCGGCGTTCTCCGCCAGCACCTCGAACCAGAAGCGGCGGATGCCCTGACGCCGGGCCGCCGCAATCAGGTGGGAGAGGAGCGCCGCACCCACCCCCTGGCCCTGGATCAGGTCCACCGTGGCGATCGAGAACTCGGCCACCTCGCCCCCGGGGGTCAGCCGGATGCAACGGGCGAAGCCCAGGGGCTCCAACTCCCGACCGGCCACATCGATCCGCACCGCGGCGAAGGCAATGTGGTCGCGCGCGTCCACGGCGCAGAAGCGGTCCAGGTCATCCGGGGCCAAGGCCCGCCGGTCGTTGAAGAAGCGCAGGCGCCGGGACTGCGGCGAGAGTGACTCGAAGCAGCGGATCAGCAGTCCGCGGTCATCCGGACCGGAGGGCCGGATCCGGTAGGCCGAGCCGTCGGCCAGGCGCCGCTCGAAAGAAAGTCGACGAAACATAGAAAACCTCCTGCCATGACGGCAGGTCCCGGCGGCAGGCCGCGGGGCGGCCCGAGGGCGCCGGGACGAGTGAGCAATGCCGGGAGGATGGACGCGCCAGGCGTTGCAGTCAAGCAACAATGTGCATTTTTGCATCAAACATACGAATATTTAATATTCATGATGATACAGCATGCGCGCGATCTGTCGAGCGGGACAGTCTGATCGGCTGTTTCTTTTTTGTTGCACAATCCACGCCGCGGTCGCACGCGAGGCCGCGCCGCAGGCCTTGATCGTCGTTCCGGCCGCAGGGGACAGGAAGTCGAGGCTTTAGCCGGTCGACGGCGCGTCAGCGCGCCCCGGGTCCGGCTAAAGCCTCGACCTCCGGTGTGAGACCTCGGGGCAGCGGCCGAAACGATGATCAAGCCCGCGCCGCACTGGGGTGCGGCGCTCCCAGGGGGCGGCGCGCATCCAGGTCAGGAGGCGCGCGCGGCCGCGGCGACAAGCAATTCGACTATCACCTTGCAAAGCCATACAGGGCGCATTGCGGCTCTGATTAATTGGCTATGCTTGAGTTGAAGTTGAACTCACTGCGCAGCCGGATGCCGGTCAGGCAACTGCATTTCGCACCCAACCACTTTCTGCACGCGGCCAGTATCGTCGCCTTGGCGGATACGACCTGCGGGTACGCGGCCTACGCGCATCTGCCCGAGGGGGCGGATTCCTTTACCACCATTGAACTCAAGAGCAATCACCTGGGCACCGTCAAGGAAGGCAGCATCGCCTGCCTCGCCACGGCGCAGCACTTGGGACGCACGACCCAGGTCTGGGATGCGGTGGTCACCGATGAGGCCGACGGGCGCAAGATCGCCCTGTTCCGCTGTACTCAGATGATTCTGTGGCCCAGGACCTGAGTAACGAGTCAAGCGCAAGTTAAACGCAGTCGTTGTCGTTGTCGTTGTCGTAATCGAAATCGAAATCGAAGAAGCGACGTAATTTTCGGGTGCGCGAGAATCCGGGGCACTACGATAACCTCGATTACGACAACGATTACGACAACGACAACGAAAATGGCCCTATCGGCAGTCCCTGATGGAGTTGTTTAACTTGTCAGTGAACCGTTCCTGGGCATCGCTCGCCATACCCATCAACCCCAGGCGACAAAGCGCGGTGTGGCGCGGGCCGTCGACAGCAGGATCGCGGCCCGCTTGCCGTCGGTGAAGTACGGATCACCCGTCAGGTTGTGCCGGGGCGCGGCGGCGGCGCAAGCGCCCGCGCCGTCGACATAGCCGGCCGCGACCACCCGTTCGGCCTGGATCAGGTCTTCGATCAGATAGTCGCGTGACTCATCGACATCGGGATCGATACGATGCGTCGTGAGGTTCCAGGCCCGGCTCGTCAGGCGCACCCCGATGTCGCGGCTGACCTGCCCGACCCAGACACCCCGCCCATGAAAGCGCAGGGGCGTCAGCCACAGGCGCAGATGCAGCCGCTCGTTGATCGAGCGGCGGCTGCGCTGCAACGCCACGTCCTGGCTGCGGCCGAAGAAGTACAGCGGGCTGACCGGCGAATAGCGATACTGGGCGCCGAGCAGGAAGGCGCGAGCGGTCTTCGCGCAGGTGGCGAGGGTGAGGGTCTCACTCTCATCCCAACGGGCCGCGAGCGCACTGAGCAGGGTCTCGAACTCGCCGATCACCACCAGGTTCAGGGGGTCACCGGTGCGCGTCTGCCGCCGGTTCGTGGTGGCGGCCGGCAGCGCCGCCAGCCGTTCCAGCAAGGTCGGCACATCGCAGTCGATGAGCGAATCAGGCGGATTGAGATCGGCGAAGTCGCGGCGCAGATAGTCGGCGTCAATGCCGGGCACCGCCAGCGCAAAGGTGAAACTGACCGCCGCGGCGGCCGTCGCCGGCGGGGCGGCAGGAGCGGACGCCGCGGCGCGGACCGCGTGCTCCCGCACCGCGCAGGCGAGCGACTCTCCCGTCTCATGCAGGCAGACGTGGACGATCTTGGTGCCTGAATCGAGCGGCGTGAACACGAAGCCCTCCGTCGCCCCCCCGGGCGGGATCGGCCGCAGGTGGAAGGCCTGCGCGCAAAAGCACGCGTCCATCCGGCGGTTGGCCCGCCGCGCCGTGATCAGCCTGGTGGGCAGGAGCACCAACAGCGGCAGGAAGAGCCAGCCGGCGACCCCGAACGCGGACAACTGCCTGACGATCGAAAAGTGATTCAGCCCGGCGGCCTCCAGCGGTGTGAAGTAGTTGGGGCTGATACTGGAGAGCTGCAGGCGCAACGGCACTGTCCCGTGATTCTCGACCCGCAGATACACCGGCTGAATGCCCCGTCGCGCCAGCGGCACGCCGAACACCTGCGCGCTGTCGGCCGCATCCAGGACCGCCACGGTCACCTGCGCCGAGTGGTCCGCCTGCACCTGGGCCCGCGACAGAAAGCCGCGCAGCAGCGGCAGCGGCCGATACCGCGTCGTGAACAGGCGGTGCAGCAGGGCGAGGGTCCGTGACATCACCGGCAGCTCAGGGGCGTCATAGGCGTGGGTTCGCGGTTAGGCATTGGGGTGATTCTGGCCAGACGGCCGCGCCGATGCAAGCAGCTCGATCTTTGGTATCGCTGGCCTCGGGGCTCGGGGTCTGCCGGTCTTCGTCCGGTCCGCGCCGGTATGCATCCCATAGGCGATGGCCTCGAGCCTGGCCTTGACCGGCTCGCGTTGCCGGGCGTCACCCGGGTAACGGTTGTAGAGCACGATGTTGATGATCTTTTGGTAGAGGTGATAGCGGTCCTGGGGCAGGCGTCGGCCGTTGCCGTAGATGGCACAGAGCGCGGTGAGCAGGGTGCGGTTGCCGGCGCGCTCCCAGGTCGGCAGTGCGTCCGCGAGGCCCGAGAGCAGGAGCGGCAGGCGGGTACGCAGGTTGGCGGGCGGGGGCTCGGCGAATCCGTCCGGCGGCGGCACCGGGTGGGCGGGGGCGCTGCCGGGGATACTCTGGAGCGCGACCCAGCGGCAGAAGGTGGACTTGCCGGCCCCGGGCGGGGCGGGACAATAGACCTGGCTCAGCGTAACGAACTGGCTTTGCTGGGCATCCTGGACCCAGCAGGTCGACGCCGCCGTGGGTGCGATGCAGCCAGGCGAGATAGTCGGGATGTCGGACAGGTGCAGGAGGCGGATGGGGCTCGCGTCGTGGTTTGGCATCCGGTGCGGTCTCGGCAATGGCTGAGCCGGTCAGTCCATAAACCCGGCGATGGTCCGCGCCAGGAAGCCCAGGCGCTGCTCCAGCACCACCGGTCTGGTGCAGAGGAAGCCGATCGATTTCTCCCGCTCGTCGAAGACCCGCTCCTCCAGGGTCAGCCGTTCCTTGAGGGCCGCCCGTTCCTTGGCCGCCGCCTCGGAGGGGTCGCGCTCCAGGACGACCATCTGGTCCAATTCCAGGCCCAGGGCCTCGGCGCGGCGCGCCTGGTCCTGGGAATAGCGCCTGATGCCGTCGAGTTGGTGGGCGCGCTCCTGATCGAGGACCTCCAGGACGCCCGCGAAGACCAGGGTCAGCAGCGGCGCCTTATCGGCCGGGGCCAGGCCCTGGGCGAAGGCGGCGACGGCGGACCCGGCCGCCTCCTCGCTGAGGCCGGGTTGGGTCAGGCGGCCGACCAGGTCCGCCACCGGGGCGGTCTCGCGCCAGGCGAGTCCGTCCACGGGCGGTCCGTCCCAGAGGGTCGCGGCGGCGATCCGCGGGACCAGGATCTGGTCGCAGGGCCAGTCGGGGTCTGCGGCCTGGGCGTCTTCATCGGCCGCCCCAGGGGCGGCGGTGAGGGCGAGAACCAGGGCGCAGAGGGTCAGGATCAGGGGCCTGAACAGGGTCACGCGGGGTGCTCCTTTGAGGTGTTGTGGCAAAGGTGGATCGGCGTGCGGCGACGGCCTTGATCATAACTCCGGCCGCGCGCCCTCGCGGAGCATGATCATAATTCCGGCCGGCGGCGTTCGGTCCGCGCGGCGGACGCTGCGGGCTCGAAGAAATCTCACGCAGAGACGCGGAGGCCGCAGAGAAGAAGGAAGAATTCTCTGCGTCTCCGCGTCTCTGCGTGAGAAAACCGGTCCGTGCGCGTACCTTGCGGGTTGCGTGTGGCCGGAACGATGATTCAGCCCCCGCCCTGCTTGAACCGCATCATACCGCGCCCGGGGTCATAGCCCCAGAGGGCGGCGGCGAGGAACAGGGCCAGGGCGGCGGCGACGCCGGCCAGGGCGTACCAGTTCATTTGGGCATAGAGTGAGAAGCGGATCAGTTCTACGCCCCAGGTGAACGGATTGAAGCGGCAGATCTCGTAGAGCGGGATGCTGGAATCACGGATGCGCCAGAGCGGATAGAGTGCGGAGGAGGCGAAGAAGAGCGGGAAGATGACGAAGTTCATCACCCCCGCGAAGTTCTCCAGTTGGCGGATCACCGAGGAGAGAAAGAGCCCCAGCGCACCCAGCATCAGCGCGGTGAGCAGCAGGGCGGGCAGGACCAGCAGGTAGCCAATAGGCGGCGGCTGTACACCCCAGAACCAGGCGATGGCGAGGAACAGATAGACCTGGAGCACCGCCACCAGTGCCCCCGCCAGCAGCTTGCACAGCAGCAGCCACCAGCGCGGGAAGGGGCTGACCATCAGCAGCCGCATACTGCCCATCTCCCGGTCATAGACCATCGAGAGTGAACTCTGCATCCCGCCGAAGAGCAGGATCATGGCCGCCAGGCCCGGGGCTATGTATTCCTCATAGAGGATATAGGTCTCATAGGGCGGGATGATGGAGATCCCCAGCACGGCGCGGAAGCCGGCCGCGAAGATGAAGAGCCAGACCAGGGGGCGGACCAGGGCACCGAAGAAGCGCTCGCGTTGGTGCAGGAAGCGCAGCCCTTCCCGCGCCAGGATGCCGCGCAGTACCAGCAGGTATTGACGCGGGCTCATGCCGCCTCCTGCGCCCCGGTGAGACGGTTGAAGGCCTGGTGGACGGTGGCCGACCCGGTATCGGTCAGGAGCCGTGCCGCGGTTCCCCGATGCAGCACCCGGCCGCGGTGCAGGAGCACGACCTGATCCGTCGGTTCCACCTCATCGACCAGGTGGGTCGCCCACAGCACCGCGACCCCGTCCTCCCGACAGCGCGCCCGCACTTGGCCGATGATGGCCTGGCGGCTGTGCACATCCATTCCCACGGTGGGTTCGTCGGCCAGCAGGACCCGGGGGCGGTGCAGCAGGGCGCGGGCCAGTTCCAGGCGGCGACGTTGACCGCCGCTCAGTTGCCGCGCCCGCTCGCCCGCCCGCTCCGAGAGGTCTACCCCGGCCAGCGCGGACTCGATGCGCGGGCGCATCGCCGCCGGGTCCAGCCCGTGCAGGGCACAGTGATAGCGCAGGTTCTGCCGCAGGGTCAGATCCAGATCGAGAGTCGGCTGCTGGAAGACCACGCCCAGGGCGGCCAGGGCCCGTGCCCCCTGCCCGCTGAGATCCTGGCCCAGGATGCGGATGGACCCGGTGCGGCACAGAAAGAGCCGGGTGATGAGTGAGAAGAGCGTGGTCTTGCCGGCGCCGTTGACCCCCAGGAGGACACAAAAGCCGCCCGCCGGGACCCCGAATGAGACGCCCGCCAGCACCTCGCGTCCGGGGTAAGCGAAGGCGACATCGGAGACTTCGAGGGCGACGTCGTCGGTGCTTCCTGGACCCACAGTAGCGGCCGGGGCCATATCCTGTCCTCTGTTCATTCTGTGCCGACCCCCAAGAGATTTCCCAAAGTGCCGCCTTCAGGCTGGTATCGAATGCCGTTAAGTTAAGCGCTGCCGGCTCCCACGCGAATGCAGGGGAGCCAGACCGGACGCGGAGCGCCCGCACGGCATTCCCACGCTGGAGCGTGGGAACGAGAGAGAGAAACATGAAAGCCCCCGGCGGGAGCGGCTTTCCCGATAACCCGACTGACGCGATTCTTCTCTGCGTCTCTGCGCCTCTGCGTGAGATTCTTTAAGAGGTCTCACGCAGAGGCGCAGAGACGCAGAGGCGGTGACCCGCGACGTTCGGGTAACCCGCGAGGCCTCGTCGCGGCTGAAGCCGCTCCCACAAGGTCCCCGCCGGACTTTCACGGTCACTCAGGGCGCGACCACCACCCCCCAAGGCAGGCGGCCAACCGGGATGCTCTTGCGCACCTTGAGACTCGCAAGGTCGATAACGGACATGTCATTGCTGACGCCGTTGGTCGTGAACATCCGCTGCTGATCGGGGGAGAAGTCCAGGTTCCATACCCGTTGCCCGACCAATAGATATTTCTCGACCGCGAAGCTTGCGGTGTCGACCACCGCGACCCGGGCGGCGGGACCCAGGGCGACATAGGCGCGCTTGCCGTCGGCGCTCAGGCGGATGCCGACCGGCTGTATCGACTCCGGGCGCAACCCGGGGACCTCGAAGCGGATGACCTTGAGCTTTTCCTTGGTCGCCGTGTCGATCACGCTCACGGTGCCGCCGATCTCGGAGGAGACCCAGACCTGTTTGCTGTCCGGGGTGAATTGGGCGACCCGCGGGCGCGGGTCCACCAGCACATTGGCCACTACCTCACGGGTGGCGAGATCAATGAAATGGGCCATGTTGGTGGTTTCGGAGGTATTGACCAGCCATTTACCGTCCGGGCTCAGGCCCATGCCCTCGGGCTCAACCCCGACCTGGATCTCGGCCACCTTGGTGCGCCCCTCCACGTCCACCACCGTGACCATGTTGTCGTCCTCATTGGCGACATAGAGCAGGCGCCCGTCGGGCGCCAGGGCCAGGAGTTCCGGGTCCGGACCCGAGGGCAGGCTGTGGGTGACCTTGAGGCTCGCCAGGTCCAGCACCTCGATATGGTCGGCGTCGCTGGTGCAGACATACAGTGACTTGAAATCCTTGCTGAGCGCAATACCCCGCGGTCGGGGTCCGACCTTCACCGTGGCCTTGATCGCAAGGCTCTCGCCATCCACGACCGTGATGGTATTGTCCTTTTCGCTGGAGACATAGACCGTATAGGCACCGGCCGCGCCGGGCCAGGCAAGGACGAGGAGCGCCAGGAGTGCCCCGGCGCGGCTGATTGCGGACAGTGATGGAGTGATCGACATGTGCTATTTCATCCCGCAGGTGGTTTCGGCCCGGTCATAGCCCAGGGTGTCGAGCGTGGAGAACTGGTGCAGGAATCCCTCTTGCGGCGACACCGAGACCAGGACCCGGGGCGAGACGATCAGGAGCGGCTGGCGCAGTTGCCCATTCCAGTCGCGAAAGGACGCCGGCACCCCCTTGAAGGCGGCGAGTTTGAAGTCCGGACCCAGCAGGTAGGCGCGCAGCGGCCCGGGGTCGGGTGAGCCGGTGCGGGTCGCGGCCTCACCGATACTGCGCACCGCGAGCCAGGCGGCATAGTCCAGGGGGGTCATGAAGCGCCCGGTGCGCTCGCGGAAGCGGCGCTGGAACTGGGTCGCACCCCATTGCTCCGAGACCCCGCTCCAGGCGGCGGCGCTGAGCCCCTGGGTCCCGCCCACCGGCCGCGCCAGGAAGCTGCGATAATTCAGGTATTCACCGAAGGTGTCTGACTCGTCTGCCACCAGCAGGATATCGTAGTCCGCCACCTGGGTGAAGGCGTTGGCCTCCTGCTGCTCGGTGAAGTGCCCGGAGTCGGTGCGTGAGGCCCCGGCCTCGAAGGTCCAGGGCTTCTCGACCACAATCTTGGCACCGAAGCGCTTGGCCGAGCGCCGCAGGGCCGCCGCATAGGCCTGATCGCCCGGGGTGGGTCCGACCACCAGGAACCAGCGCGTCCAGCGCTTCCAGGCCAGGTATTGGGCCAGGGCGTCCGCCAGCATGGCGCGGCTGGGGGCCGTGTGCAGCAGGTTGCGCCGGCAGTCAGTCACCCGCAGGCGGTCGTCCGGCGCGCCGATGTTGAACAGCAGCGCATCCCGGGCCTCCGGCAGGTCCGCCAGGGCCAGCAGGTCGGGGGCCGGCAGGTTGATCAGAAAGACCCGCAGGCCCTGTCCGTACAGATCGCGAAAGGCCGCGGCGGCCGGGGTCCCGGGTGCGACCCGCGTCGGCACCAGCTCGAACCCCTGACCGGTGAAGCGCCCGGTGGTGGCGTTGTCGCGAATACCCTGACGCGCGCCCTCCAGGCCGTCATCGACGATCGGCGGCAACAGGGCGGACAGGGGGGGCGCCGCGGCGGGTGCCTGGTCGATCAGGCCGATGCGCAGCGTGAATTCCGCGGCCTCCACCCCGGCCGCGAGGGTCAGGGCGAGGAGCAAGAGAGTCACGCGGGGCCGGGCGCCCGCGGCGCTGCGCAGCGCGTCCGCGAGCGAGCGGGCGCACCCGGTCAGGGCCGAGCGCCAGGGCCGCGGACCCGTTTGGACTGCTGGACTGAAGGGTTGCGTCATGCGCTTGGCTCTCTCTCCCAGTCGGCTGATCGTGGACCCCGACCTGGGACGAACAGGGCAGACGGCGGATCGTCCAGAGCGACAGCAAGACTCACGCCAGCACCCCGAGGCCGCGAGTCCCTGGTACCGCGAAGCGCAAATCCCGATACCATTCGCAGCGTCGATCGTCGTTCCGGCCAGCGGCGAAAATTCCGAGGCTGCACGGCGCAAGCGGCAACGGCTCGCGATGCCCGTGGAAAATGGACAGGATTAACAGGATTTTTCAGGATTAACAGGATAGAACGCCATGTCAGACGACATTCTTAATCGTGTTAATCCTGCGAAATCCTGTTAATCCTGTCTGATTTTCTGCGCCTTGCGCAATCGCCAGACTGGTATCGGAGCCTTCGCTTCGCGGCACTTGGGGGCACACGAGGGCACCATATTGCCGTGCCTAGGTCCAAGGCGGCAGGTCGCCACCGGTCGGGCCAGGCGGCATGGGACACTGCGTGTCACTTCTGACACGTCAGCAGGAACCACGCCCAGGGTCGGGCCGGTAGGGTGGACGAGCGGGAGCGAAGTCCACCGCAGCCGGCGCCGCCGTTGGTGGACTGCGCTGCGCTTGTCCACCCTACGATCCAGGGTCGTAATGGCCGCACTGATGATCGAGGGCACCGATGGCGCGGCCGTCAGGCAGAGCCGAGACCGGATCCGGACGAATCGGCACACTCTTTGCGTCGACGTGGCGAAACCGCCGTCCCCGCCCCCCCCATTCGCCCTCGCCCAGCCCCCGGAGTTATGCCATTGATCAAACCGTCGGTCACCCTCGCCTTGACCCTGGCCTCGCTGATCGCCGTTCCGGCCGCCCTCTGCGCCGCCGGTCCCGCCCGCCAGGATCTGACCATCAAAGAGACCATCGCGGCCCCGCCCGAGCGGGTCTGGGCGGTCATCGCCGACTTCCAGGACATGGGCTGGCACCCGGCAATCACCAAGACCGCGGGCCGCGGCGGCAATGCGGCGCGGGCGGTCCGCACCCTGACGCTCACCGGCGGGGGCCAGATCGTCGAGGAATTGCAGACCTATGACGCGGCGGCCCACACCTACTCCTACCGCACCCTGGAGGTCGACCCCAAGGTCCTGCCGGTGACCGAATACAGCTCCTCGCTCGCGGTCGCGCTGGCCACCGATGGCGGCAGTATCGTCACCTGGAAGGGGTCCTTCGGCCGCGGCGACCCGCACGAGAACCCGCCCGCCGGGCTCACCGACGAGGCGGCGGTGGACGCCGTGACCAAGGTCTACCAGGCGGGCCTGACCAACCTCAAGGCGCTGGCCGAGAAAAAGGCTCAATAGGCTAAGCGTCGCCACCCGATCGCACGACACAGGAGCATACCGATGAGCAATCCCTTCGACCTCGACCAGCCGCCCACCGATTCCGTGCTACGCCGCCACTATGAACAGTTGCGGGCGGCGCGGTCAGCGGCCCCGCCGGCCGCCGCGCCGAGTGCGGCCCCCAGGCCAGCGTCCGCGCCTGCGCCGACCCGCGCAGCGCCCCCTGCGGCACCACCCGAGCCGCCGGCGCAGGGCGTGCGCGGTTGGCTCGGGCGACTCTTCGGCGGCTGACGCCGGGCGCATCGGCTCGGACCACTGGCGTAGGGTGCGCCGCGCGCACCATGAGCGATGCGCTTGAGCGCCACGGCCAGGGTTTCGCTTGGCGCCATGGTGCGCGCGGCGCACCCTACGGTAGCGGCACCATTGACCGTCCGATGGCTTGCCGCACGCGGCACCAGCACGCCGCTCGCACGAACGGCCCGCTATGATTACGAGTCCATTTATGCCGGCACCAGCCACCCGTACCGCACTATTGGCCGCCCTCCTGTTGGCCGGCGCCGCGACCGCCGCGCCTGATGGAACCCCGGCCGCGGCGCCCCAAACCGACCAGGAACCGGCCCCAAGACTCACTCAGGCCCAACAGCTCGTCTTCGCCAATGACCTGATGCAGAAGGTCCCCGCCGGGAGCGTCCTGGAATACCGCTTCACCCGTCACGGCAAGGACCTGCCGGACTACCAGGACCGGATAACCGTCACGGTCACGTGCGTCGCGGACGACGGCAAGCGTGACCTGCAGTTCGATTTCCTGAGCGGCGGTCACCACCTGGACTTTCAGCCCGCCACCGCCTACCGGGGCAACCCGGTGCCGATCCAGTTTCTGGAGCGTGACATCAAAGAGTTGGCCGCTGCGACCGAGGGCGCCAGCGGCTACTTTCGCAATCGCCTGCGCGCCGCCTTCGCCCAGGCGCAGAGCGAGCCGGTCACGATCCCGGTCGACGGCCAGGAGGTGCCGGGCGTGCGAATCACCCTCAAGCCCTTTGCCGGGGACCCCAACAGCGCGCGTTTCAAGGACTACGCCGACAAGGGCTATGAATTCCTGTTCTCGGAGCAGGTCCCCGGCGGGCTCTACCAGATCAGCACCAGGGTCCCGTCCGCGGGCAGTGACGCGCCCCTGATCGAGGAACAACTGACCTTTGACCACCGGAACCCGGACACCCCAACCGCCCATTAACCATCCTGTTATCTTCGCCGACAAATCCGCTTTCTTGGATCACAAGACCCATAGGCCCCCATGCACAAAACCTCGCTGCCCTTGAAACCACTCCTTGGCCTGGCGCTCGCCGCCCTCGTGGCCGGTGTCGGCGCCGCCGATGGCCCGGAACCGGCCGCCCCCAAGCCCGCGCCCTACCCCACCACCGCGCTCGCCGACTATGTCCTGGGCTGCATGATCGCCAACGGCAAGAATCCGGATACCCTGCGCAAATGCTCCTGCAGCATCGACTTCATCGCCGCCGCCATCCCCTACGCGGACTATGAGCGGATCGAGACCCTGATGCGCCTCCAGCAGATGGAAGGCGCCGGCCGCAATGCGGTCTACAAGGGCAGCACCTGGGCCAAAGACGCCGTGACCCACTTCAAGGAGATCCAGGCGGAGTCGACACTGCGCTGCTTCTGACGCCCCATCTTACCGGCGCTCCGGGGGCAGCCCCAACTGACTGACGGTCGGCGCCGCCGCACCTTGCCGATTGCGGCCCTACGCTCTAGGCTAAGGGCCCTGGCAGCCAGACCGTCCGCCCCGGAAGATGAAAGCCCCGGTCAGTGACTTAAACGAGAGCAACCCGTCATGCCCGCCACCGCCGAGAGGCTGGTCCGCCGCTGGTCGTTCACCGTCGCGGACTAGCACCGCATGGGGGAGGCCGGCGTTCTGGGCGAGGACGACCGGGTCGAATTGATCGAGGTCTGGGTGGTAGACATCGGGCACCGGCAGGTGCTGCGCTTTCGCCAACCAGAGGGCGGCATCTATCAGGATCAGGACACCCTCGACCTCAAGACCCCGATCCCCCTGCCCGGCCTTCCGGTCGGCACGACGGTCGACCTGTCCGTGCTGTTCCAGTGATCCGCGATCCTGCGCGAACTGGATGGCTCCGTGGGAGTGGTGATCCCAAGCCCCTTGCTGGAGGTGTTGGGCTTGAAGCAGGCGCCAGGCTGGAAATCGACACCGACGGCCGCCGCATCGTCCTTCAGCCAGATTGACCCTCGCGATAGCGGGAATAACGATGAAGGCTGCCCTTGGGTGTACAGGTGGGGAAGGATAGCGAATTCCTGGGATCGGCGCTGGATCGGGGACGCCGGAAGACGTCCAAGGCTGAAGCCTTGGACTCCAGGGTGGGGGCCGCAATGGTGCTCGAGGCGGCGCCTAACCGCCCCCCGTCACTGCAATCGGAAACGTCTGCTCGAAGCGGCGCCCGGCGCTGTCTTTCACCTCGACCTGCAGGTCACCGGCGGCGGCCGGGATGAAACCGAAGCGGATGCTCGGGTCCTCGCTGATCGAGATGTTGGTGTCGACACCGAACAGGGGTTGACCCTGGTAGGCGAGGTCGATGCGCTGGATATAGTCCGCCGGGATGAAATGACGCGCAACCTGATCGAACTGGAGCCCTGAACTGTTGGGGTGCTTGATCATGAGTTGGGCGGTCAGCGGCTCACCGGGCTTGAGCTGCTCCGGGAGCACCAGCTTCATCCGCCCCAGTTGCGCCGCCGCGGCGGCCGGATCCTTTAGTGACGGGGCTGAGCAGCCGCCGGCCGCCTTGACGAAGTTGGCGACCGTGAAGAGTCGGCCGTCATCGGTCTGCGCCACCGCCCGCACGTTCGTGTAGGCGTTGACGCGGACCCGGGTGGCGAGCCGGTCCCAGGCCGTAGGCCCAGGAAAATGGAAGGTCGCCGCCAGGGGTACCGGATTCATGTCGATGATCAGGTACAGGTCCTTGATGAAGTGCCCCGCGGCCGGGTCCAAGAGCGACTTGACGGCCACCGGCACCACCGCGGCGTCCTCGGCGCGGTAGGGCGTCTCCAATTGGATCAGGCCGGCGCCGTCGGCCACCGGGCGGTCGCCGAACAGGGCCGCGCGCAGTTCGCCCCAGCGCGCCTGGGCCGCGGGGTCATCGCCCTCGGCCAGGGCCGGCGCGGTGCCCCAAGGTAGGGATGCGAGGAGTGCGATGAGGCCGAGGCCGAAGCGCAGTGAGGACCAGGGGCGGTGCGCCGATTGCGAGACAACTGTCATAAGGGTTCACTCAGGGTTGAAACAGGGGATGGGGCCGGGCATCCCTGCCGCGGCGCGGCCTCGATCGTCGTTCCGGGCGCGATCGGCGTAGGGTGCGCCGTGCGCACCTTGTGCAGGGACGCAATGGCATCGCGGCGGCACGGGTGCGGTGCCCGGCGGGCAGACCGCCCGCGGCCTCACTCCCACTCCAATTCGACGAAGGCCGCGGTGACGTTGCGGCGGTGATAGTCGTCGAACAGGAGCCAGCGGCCGGACTCCTCCAGTCCCACCTCGGCCACCGCCTCTTCGAGGGTCCCGCGACGGCGCAGCACCGCCCGCACCCCGGCGGCGATCGACTGGAGATAGCGCCGCTGCGCGGCGATGGCCGCGTGCCAGTCGGCCGGGACCGGGCCATGACCGGGCACCAGGCGCCGGGCGTCGCCGCGCTCCAGTTCATCCAGCACCGCGAGCCAGCCCAGGAGGCTGCCGTCGATCGCGGGCACCCGGTCCACGAACAGCAGGTCCGAGGCCCAGAGGGTCCCGC
>Ga0247841_10005575_pt1 | contig 20236 bp, 17 predicted proteins | sample LaCruzMarch2015__2_FD_192410 | JGI IMG/M metagenome (GOLD analysis project Ga0247841, IMG submission 192410) | Freshwater microbial communities from meromictic Lake La Cruz, Castile-La Mancha, Spain - LaCruzMarch2015_18m | ecosystem: Environmental > Aquatic > Freshwater > Lake | place: Spain... | reverse complement strand
GATATCCCCGACAGACGTCGGCGGCTTCACGCTGCAATGGAAGACGATATCCTCTCCGGTGGAAATTCCGCCCAACATACCCCCGAAGTCCTGCCGATCGGCGATGTATTCGGTGCCGCGCATTTCCGCCGTCTTGAAGCCCGCTCCATAGCTGAAACCTGTGACCGCTGGGATGCTCATGATCGCCTTCGCGAGATTCGCCTTCAATTTCTCGAACACGGGGTCTCCGAGATGCGGCGGTGCGTGGAGGACACGGACTTCGATAAGCCCGCCGGTGGAATCTCCCTTTTCCTTGAGTTCGAGGATGTACTTTTCCATCTTTCGTGCGATCTCCGCATCGGCGCATCGGACAGGATTGCTTTCGATGACGTTCGGCTGAAATTCCTTCGCATGGATCGATCCGATTTGTACGGTATGACCAATGATTTGCACTTCCACAGGAAGGACCTTGCGCGCCACGACGCCACCGATCACGCGAGCCACGGTTTCTCTGCCCGATGCCCTGCCTCCCCCGCGATGATCCCTGTGCCCGTACTTTCCCGCCATCGTCTCATCCGCGTGGCCGGGACGGAAGGCCTCACGAAGCATCTCATAGTCCTCCGAACGTTGGGCGATATTTTCCACGATCACGGCGATGGGCATCCCTGTTGTCTTGCCTTCGAAAACTCCCGACAGGATTTTTGGCCGGTCCGGTTCATCGCGAGCCGTCGTCACGGCACTCTGACCCGGTTTGCGGCGTTTAAGTTCAGGAAGAAAATCTTCCTCGGTGAGCGCGATCCCCGCCGGACAGCCGTCGATGACCGCGCCGAGGGCGGGACCGTGCGATTCGCCGAATGTCGTAATGCGAAAGATGTTTCCGAAACTATTGCTTGCCATGATGATCGAGGAAGAACAGAAGGAATGGTAGCGCGCCGGAGTCCGGATCGGTACCGGTAAAGAGTTTGAATTGAGCGAGCGCCTGATGGATGAGCATAGGAAGACCATCATGTGTCGCATAGCCGGCAACACGGGCATTCCGCAGGAAGCCGGTCTCGTGACCATAGCGAAGATCGATGGCATGTGCTTCGCCTGCTGGCTGCGGCAGTGACAGCGCAATGTTAGAGGGAATAGCGCAGATGGCGACATCCGCAGAAGCGTTCTTCGTAGCTTCAAGAGGCTCACCGCGTACCTTCAACGTATCTACGAGTGACTGGCGCGCCCGCGCGTTCCTTGCGAAGATCGTGATGTCTTTGATACCACACTCCTTACACGCATGGACAATCGCCGGAACCACACCGCCTGACCCGAGAATTGCCGCACGGGAACAAGATCGGAGGAAGGGATATCCCTCTATGATCCCCGTCACATCCGTACAGTAGCCCTTCCATCCCTTGTCTCCGCGCACCACTGTGTTGACGGTCTCAAGATCCTTTGCAAGAGGATCGAGTTCGCTGATGAATTTTATAATATCCTGCTTGAAAGGCGTCGTGACGGAGAATCCGCGAACCCCGAGGGCATCTGCGTTCTCGAAGACGTCGCGGAGATTTTCCGTGAGGAAAAGCGCATAGAGTGCGTCAATGCCCGCGCGATCAAAGAGCGCATTGTGAATGAGAGGGCTCAAGCTTGCGACATCCGTACCACCGATCAAGCCAAAGATCGCGGGATTCCTCACATGTTGCGTATAGCGATAGAAGCTCAGAGGAAGTTGCCCGGGAGCCGATTGCTGTCCTTCCTCAAGATACGTGTACGTCAAGGCATTACGCAGCGGCGAGAGGAGTCTTAAGAGATGCGCGTTGGGGCCCATACCGAGGATAACGTGCTGCTTCCGACCGTCCCTGCGCCTCTGAAGCTCCAAAAGCGTCACGATGTCACGAAGCGACTGCACCTTCGTGGCGATCTTCACGACGTCTGCTCCCTGCGCATGCAATGCCTGGAAACGTGTATCGAGTTCCTCGAGGGAGGGCGTTTTTTCGAAGTCATGAAAGCTTCGGATGACGGAAACTCCGTGTGGCACCGTGCATTCTTCTTTGTGATCCAAATCGATGTACCGCGCCTGTAGGCTCTTTAAGAGCGCGTAATGCCCTCTCGGGGTGACGACGAGCGGGAGTGGAGATTCAAATGCGGGAATCTCGGGCGTGACGTCTCCGCGGATTTCCAGAAGATCAGCGCCTGCTGTTTTCGCCTGCTTCGCGAATGCGAGCGGAGCCTGGGCCGATTCCTTTGGCAGAGTCACGACGAACATTGCCTGCGGAGGGAATTGATGATGTCGGATATGCTTTCAGTTTCGCTGACCGTGAGGTTCGCGACACTTCGATAAAGCGGTCTGCGTTTCTTCAGTACCTCGCGCACCTCGACATGGAGTGGCAGATTGGTGAGAGGCGGCCTGCTTTCTTTGCGCAGCCTTCTGATGAGGGAAGAGGTGCGAACGTTGAGGTAAATGACAAATGTGGATTCCTTAAGCCGATCGCGGCATATCTGCGACTCAATGGCTCCTCCGCCGAGCGAGACGATGTATCCCGGATCGAGGCTCTCCGAAACGATCCGCTCCTCTTCTTTCCGGAAAGAACTCCAGCCGTGCTTTCCGACGAACGCCCGTATGGGTCCGGACTGTCTCTCAAAGACAATGTCAGTATCTCTATGTTTGAGATGCAATTTCTCTGCCAGAGCCCGCGCGAGAGTACTCTTCCCGCTCCCCCGCATGCCGACGATAGCGATGCACCGCGACGAACCGTGCAACTTCTCAAGGTCTCCAAAGAAATGCGGATAGCTCTTTGAAACACACTCCGGATTCTTTATGCGAATGCCGGGGAAGAGCGATCCAAGTACTGCGAAGCAGAAAGCCATCCGGTGATCGTCATGAGGATCGAGGATCGCAGGCTTCAGCCTCGATGGCCCCTTGATCGTGACCCCGTCTGCGTGTTCACGAATACGGATACCTGCCTTGGAGAGCTCAGACGTGAGCACGGAAAGCCGATCGCATTCCTTGAAGCGCAAGTTTCCAGCCCCGGTCAGGATGGTGACACCATCACGGAATGCCGCACGCACAGCCAAATTCATGACTTGGTCCGGAATATCCGTGCAATCGATGGTCAGTCGTCCTTTTCGGCGCAAGCGATGCAGCACCATCGGTAACATGCTGTCTCCCTGCGATGAATCAGAAAGAAGATTGGTGAACTGCACCCGGCTCTTCGTCAAATCGGAGAGCACAAGAAAGCTTCCTGCGGCGCTCCAATCTCCTTCGATTTCATAGCGCTTCGGCGAACGATAGGTGGCCGAAGCGGAAACCGAAACCATTGCATTGCCCGGACGGACATGCACACCGAAGTCATTCATTACCTTGTGTGTCAGATCAATATACGACGGGGAAGCGGGCTTACCCGACAAACGTACCCTTAAGCCTTTCGGAAGTGCAGGAGCGATGAGCAGGAGCGCGGAAAGGTACTGGCTGCTCTTCTTTGCATCGAGAAGGGTCTCTCCTCCTTCCAGAGATCCTCCGTGCACGCGGATCGGCGGAAAACCATTCGCATCTTCGATCACTGCTCCATGCCGCTTGAGCGACTGGACGAGATCGTCAATCGGCCGTCGAAGCATCGCCCTGTTCCCCGTGATAAGGAAATTTCCCGGAACAATGCATGAAAGCGCTGTGAGGAATCGCAAAGTCGTCCCCGCGTTCCCACAATTGAGCTTGATTGTCTTCGAGACGTCATTGCCCTGCGGAATTCCACCGCAGATCACAAGTGTTCCCGCTGCACGATCCGTATAGCGAAGCTCAAACCCCATCTTGTGCAGGTTCTTCACCAGTAGTGTGACATCGTCGCATGGCGTGGCGCTGTGAATGGTTGTTATTCCCTTGGAAAGACATGCCGCGATGATCGCCCTGTTCGCGTGCGACTTGGAACCCGGCATGGTGAGCGAGACATCGAACGGAAGCCGAAGAGGCTTGACGCCGTAGACGGAAGCCGATGCGATCATCGGGGTTTCAGGGTAACCGGATCGAGGGTAAGCAGATCTCCTTTTCCGAGCACTTTCGGAACCGCGATGCGAATCTCCGTGGCTGTGTTTTTCTTGTCGTGACGCATCAATGGAAGGAGCGTCTCCATTCTGTATTCCTTTGGCATTTCCGTCGGCATGTCGATCTTCTGAAGAATCGTGCGCACGCGTTCGGCATCTGGAGATCGGGCGAGGTTCATCTCCGCAACCATTCCGATGCCTACGGCCTCGCCATGGGAAATCTTGAACGACGATGCCGCTTCCAGCGCATGCCCGATCGTATGCCCGAAATTGAGGAACATGCGTTCTTCTTGATCCCGTTCGTCTCCTTCGACGACGGATGCTTTGAGTTCCACGGCCCTGCAGATGCACTGTTCCAGTATCGCTGTGTCCTTCCGGAGAATCTCCTCGACATGTTCCTCAAGGAATGAAAAGAATGTCGCATCGAGCATGGTGGCGATTTTGACGACTTCCACAAGTCCCTCACGGAGATGGTGCGACGGCAGATCCGATAGGAAATCGATGTCCTCAATGACTGCCGAAGGATGATGGTAATGCCCGATGATGTTCTTCGTCTCATCGAGATCCACGCCCGTTTTCCCGCCGATGGAGGCGTCCACCATGCCAAGGAACGTCGTCGGCACATGGATGCAACGGATGCCCCGCATGTAGACGCTCGCGACGAACCCCCCGAGATCCGTGATCATTCCTCCGCCGACGTTGATCAAGACGGATTGTCGCGATGCCCCGTCGTCGAGGAGCTTTTGCAGAATGCGTTGCGCCTCCTTGAGGGATTTGGAGGTTTCGCCAGGGGGCACGGAGATCAGAGAGCCTTCTGCGAGAGTTGTGCGGATCCGCTCCGCATAAGCACGGACATTCTCATCGAAGATAATGAATACCCCCTCAACAGGTCCCAGAGACTTCAGCAGACTCGGCAGCTCGGCAATTGCGCCCTGACCGATGATGACCGGGTATTCGCGTTTGATTGCCGGGATACTGACAAGAGCTGTGTGCATCGCATATTAGGTGACACGAAGGTGCATCGCCTCCGCGACGGATCGGATGTCTTCCATACAATGATGCAATTGGTCGCGATTGAGGGCTTGCGGTCCGTCAGAGAGCGCCTCCTCGGGTTTGGAGTGCACTTCCATGATAAGACCATCACATCCCATGGCAATCGCCGCACGTGCATAGGCCGGTACCCAGCGCGCCACCCCCGCGGGATGGCTCGGGTCCACGAAGATCGGAAGGTGCGTTCGTTCCTTGAGAGGCGGGATCGAACCGAGGCTCAAAGTGAAGCGCACGTCCTGCTCGAAGGTACGGATGCCGCGCTCGCAGAGAATGACCTGACCATTGCCCATTGAGAGAATATGTTCCGCCGCGAGGAGGAACTCTTCCAGTGTCGCCGCCAGCCCGCGCTTGAGGAGCACCGGTTTCCGGGATCTTCCGACGCGTCGTAGGAGATCGTAATTTTGCATGTTACGCGCTCCCACTTGGATGATATCGCAATACTCCTCCACCAAGTCCACCTGTTCAGGGCTCATGGCTTCCGAAATAGTGGCGAGACCGTATTTCTCCGCGGCGTGTCGAAGCAGCTTCAGACCTTCTTCTCCGAGCCCCTGAAAGCAATACGGCCCGGTGCGGGGCTTGAATGCTCCGCCGCGAAGAATGCGTACTCCTTCCTCTTTGACCATCGCCGCCGCCTCGTCCATCTGCATCTCCGATTCCACCGAGCAGGGACCGGCGATCACCGTGAGCGTCTTCTCCTCGCCTATGACGGATCCTGGTACGGCAATCTTGGTGCGGTGACTGTGGGAGGTTCGCGAAACGAGCATGCCTGACTGTGGCATGGACTGGGCTTTACCGAGGATGAGAGAACCTGAGTCGCGCGACTTTGCGGTGAGTGAGAGAAACTTGCCGAGGATGTGTTTACCTTCGGGGGTCCCGATGGACTCGGGATGGAACTGAATGCCGAAGAGGAGATGATCCTTGTGCTCCAGTCCCATGATCACTCCCGTATCCGTCTCTGCGGTCACTCTCAGAACGTCGGGCAAACCCTTTTTCTCGACGCAGAGCGAGTGATAGCGCATTCCCTCGATTGTTTCCGGCAGCCCTTCGAACAGGAGGCTGCGAGGTTGCAGGAATTTTACGCGTGATGCCATGCCATGGAAGATTTCCGGTGCTCGGACGACGCTTGCCCCAAAATGTTTGCCGAGCACCTGGAGCCCAAGGCAGACGCCCAGAAGCGGGATATGCTCGTTCACGGCATAATCGATGAGCTCCTCGGAAATGCCGATATCGCGTGGGGTGTAGGGATTGCCCGGGCCGGGACCGATGATGATGTGCGTCGGCTCCAGATCCCGGATGCCCTTAATACAGATCTTGTCGTTGCGAATGACTACAGGGTCTCCGCCAAGTTCCCCCACATATTGATAGAGGTTGTAGGTAAAGGAATCGTAGTTGTCGAGGATGAGCGTTTTCATCGTGCGTCGGAGGAACGGGCGTGGTGGAGCGCGGCCAGGCAGCTGCGCGCTTTGTGGAGACATTCGTCGTCTTCGTGCTCCGGAATGCTGTCTTTGACGATTCCTGCTCCGACGCGGAGAGATGCTTGTCCTTTGCGAAAGAGCATCGTCCGGATCGTGATCGCGAAATCGACGTTGCCGGAGAAATCGATGTAGCCGAATGTGCCGCCGTAGATCCCGCGTGTGCCCTGCTCGAGCTCCCGGATGATCTCCATCGCGCGGATTTTCGGTGCACCTGTGAGTGTTCCTGCCGGGAAGACGGACCGAACGACGTCCAGAGCGGAGACATCATCGCGCATCACGGCCGTGATGTCCGAGACGATATGAAAGACATGAGCATAGGTCTCGACGTGGAAGGGATTCTTCACCTTCACCGAACCGATCTTCGCCACGCGTCCGACATCGTTACGCCCCAGATCCACGAGCATCTGATGCTCGCTTCGCTCTTTTTTGTCTCCGAGCAGTTCCTCCTCCATTTTTTGATCCTCCTCGACATTTCCCGTGCGCCTGCGTGTCCCAGCGATTGGCCTGTAAGAGATCGTCCGGCCGTCGACCCGCACGAGCATCTCCGGCGACGCCCCGACCAGCGTATGATCGGGGGTTTGGAAGAAGAACATGTACGGAGAAGGGTTGATCTCCCGCAACTGCTCGTATACGCGATCCGCCGGAGGGGCATCGGGGATGACGAATTCCTGGCTGATGACGATCTGAAACACTTCTCCGGCGCGGATCTTCTCCTGTGCCTCCGTGATGGCGTGACAGAAATCCTCCCGCGTCGTCTTCCGGTATGGAGCGATATCTTTTTGGGAAGCGAGGAACAGTTCCTTCGTGGCATCCAGCGCGATGTTTCTGCGATCTTCGCGGAAGGGGGAAGCATGGATGATGCGTTCGATGGACTCCAGATCCTCCGCCGTATCCCTGTGCGCGACGATGGTTATTTCATGCTGTCGGTGATCGATCTTGAGCAGCACTTCCGGGAGAACGAACTGCGAGTCAGGGAGGAGCGGATCAGGCTTCAGATCGATATCTTCGAAATCTCTCGCCGCTTCATAACTGAGAAAGCCGATGTATCCCATTCGTAATCGTTCCCCCTCTGCCCCCGAACTTACCGTTTCACTCAACACGGAGAGCGCATCAGTCACTTTTCCATCAGGAACGAAGCGTGAACCTTTGACTTCCCCATTGCGGATGGTAAGTACATCTCGCGCACCGAGCGCCACGAACGAGAAGTCCTGTGCTTTGCTGTGACGATCGGCCGATTCCAGGAGCGCGCAGTAGTCCCGGGAGAGTCCCAGTTTTCTGAGCAGGTAGAGCGGATCGCAGTGTTCCGGCCGGACGGTGATGGTGATAAGAGGAAAGTACATGTACTTGCGTAACAGTACATGCATACTACTTTCCTGCAACAAAGGTGTCAAGCCTCATGGCAGAAAATATCTGAAAAACTATTGCCATGACAGCCGGAAAAAGGAAGGCTACTCCCCTTTATGATGGGCACACTGGAGCAATCTTTCACGACGGCGCGTACCGATCCCGAGAGACGTACCGACTTTCTGAGGACACTGCACGAGCTTGCTGCGGGACGCGAGCGATTGGCTCCCTATATCAAAGATGTCGTCTATGAAACTCACATTCCCCTAGAGTGTCTTGATCGCGGTGTGCTGCCGCTCATGAGAACGGATACGCCGCTGTTTGCGAGATTCCACCGCTCAGGGAGTCGCTCCGTCGTTCGTGTCTGGTCGCGTGCTTTCGACGATTCGGTACACGGGAATCTCGACGAATTCCTGTCGACGCTCTACGATCATGAGGGATGGCATGCAATGGAGTACTGCGACCGTCCTGAAGCCATTGCCGAGTACATGCCTTCGGAATATATACAGCGATCACCGGATCTCCGACGTCTCGCGGACATCTGTCCCTCCAAACAAACAACAGAAAACACACTTCTCCAGATGCACAGCGACATACGCGCGTATGGTTGGCAGTCACAGAGGATTCAAGAAGGCATCAGACGGGCTTCCGATACATTCGCACAGGCGATAGCACGAGAGCGAGAGTTATTTCTTGGCTGGATTGAGCGCAGTACCTCAGCGGCAGAAAGCAACCCCTTGCAATCGGCTTTTGTGGTACACTGCACTCATGGTCGTACCATTACGCCATTACAAGGAACTCTGTGAGCTTTTCGTTGCCATCGAAAATCCGAAGGAGGCAGATATGCTTCTTCAGGATATTCTCACACCGCAAGAGATCGAATCTATCGTCGAGCGCTGGCAACTCATCAGACAGCTTGCCTCCGGGAAGCCTCAGAGAGACGTTGCAAAAGACCTCAAAATCAGCATCAGCAAAATCACCCGAGGTTCCCGCGTTCTCAAGTACGGAACAGGGGGATTTCAGCGTTTTATTGATAAATTGCGCAAAAGACACACCATTGACAGATGACGTTTAGGATGTAATGTATTCTCGTTGAAATGAGTCAAGTATATGTTTTTCTCAATTGAAGTTATGGAACTCCAAAGATCCCCTACACACGAAGAGATAACAGTCTCCCGGGACGAGGCAATGCTCCGTGCGTTGCGTCTGCCCGAGCCGCAGGCGACGGAAGCGATTCGTGCTGTGGTTGCCAATGAGGTAAAGACGCGATTCCCCGTCATCTATGGAACAGGATGGGGGGAGGGCAATAAGATGAGCAGCAGGCCCGTCGGGTTTGGTTGGGGATTTCAATGATGGATGGAAATATATGAGGATATAAATTGACTTTACGTCCACTCTGAACGAGATTGTTTGTATGGAGCTCAGGTTTTCGCCGAGCACGGATTTCGCCCTCATCAAAAGAGAATCGGATGAAGATGTTCTCTATCTTGAGGGGAATGTTCGCCTTGCGGACACAATTGAACAGATCATGAGTAAACCGCAGGCACAGAAACCAAAAGGACAATATCATACACTGAGTCTTCTGCCGTTTTCGCAGGTACGGGAGCGCGGATTCGAAGCGCATGACGACGGCGCAAAAATCATCTGCATGGATATCGCGTTCCAGACGAGGGTTGCGTTGGAGTTGCTGTTGAAATCATTGCCGCATCACCGCATCTCCGTTGGTGAAATTGGGTATGATACGGACAATATCGACTGTGAAAAAAGAATCGGGAGTGTGATACGGCATGAGATCGGAGAGGGGGAGGGCGCGAATTTCGTCATCTGCAGAACCGGCAGGGTGCGCATCAAAGACATAGATCTCGAGAAGGCCCTGTCCATTTACGGGAATCTTCTGAAAAATGAGACAGGTGCCTATTGGACATACCTTTTATACCTGCAAAGAAAATATTTCATCGGTGCGACGCCGGAGAGGCACATCACCGTCGAGAGGGACAAGGCGAGGATGAATCCCATCAGTGGGACGTATAGGAAGCATGAAGCTCCTGCGGAGTATGATGCGGCCTTGGAACATTTTCTGGCGTTTCTTGCGGATCCGAAAGAGGTCAATGAGCTCTTCATGGTCGTCGATGAGGAGTTGAAACAGATGGCGAGAATCTGCTCTGCGGGCGGGATGATCATCGGTCCGTTGCTGCGCAACATGCAACACCTCGTCCATACGGAGTATTTGCTTTCAGGAAAAACGTCCATGGATACCCTGCAGGTTCTTCGCGAATCGATGTATGCGGCTACGGTGACCGGGAGCCCCATTGAGAGCGCGTGCAGGGTCATCAGGAAATACGAGACCGAGGCCAGACGGTATTACGCGAGCGCGCTCGTGTTGCATGGCAAGGACAAGGAAGGGAACGACTACATGGACAGCCCCATTACGATCAGAACGATGGAAATCGACGGAGATGGGAATGCGCTGTTTAGGGTGGGCGGGTCGCTGGTCCGCGATTCCGATCCGCATCACGAACGGTTGGAAACGGAGGCGAAGAGCAGAGGATTGCTCGGTGCGCTGACGGCTGCGGGCCACCAGCCAAGGAATGCCGTCGTGGACAGGGTCCTGCGTTCTACGGAGGTGCAGGAGTCGCTACAGCGAAGGAATCAGGATTTGTCGAAATTCTGGTTATTTGATCAAGAGCACATCGATCACACGGTTGAGACTCTGAAAGGGAAGAAGATCGTGATCATCGACAATGAAGATGATTTCTGCCATATGTTCGGGCATATGTGCCGTTCGTACGGATGCGAGGCGGAAATCGTGAAGTTGGAAAACATCAATGTCGATGATCTTCCAGATGCCAACATCGTCGTGGTGGGGCCGGGGCCCGGCAACCCGACCGACGACAGCGAGAAGATTTTGAAGATCAAAACAATCGTTGAACGACTGAGGGAGCATAAACGGGAATTTCTTGCGGTGTGCCTGGGGCATCAGGTTCTCTGCCGTTCCCTGGGGTTACCGCTCATCCGGAAGGAGGATCCCCAGCAGGGGGTGGCGAAGGAAATTGACTTTTTCGGGCATAGAAAGCGCGTCGGTTTCTACAATACGTTCTGCGCGCATACGGCCAGCGGCATTCCAAACGTTGATATCTCTGCCGACGGGAGCGGCGAAGTGAACGCGATACGTGCGAAGCATTTCTATGGCCTGCAATTTCATGCCGAGTCCATTCTCTCACGGGATGGGCATGGAATACTCAGGGATGTTTTATGTGAATTGATTTCAGACAAAGAGTCACAAGCATGATGCCTGAGAGCTGCATCAGTGTAAGTCGTGTGTTTGTGCACATCGCTTACTGAACGCATTGATGACATCTACGATAAGCTGTGGGTGCTGCACAACTCCTCTTCCAATCATGATCCCATCCAGGTTCCCTATTCTCTGTTTTGCACCGTCCACGGTCACGATATCGCCATTACCGATAACCGGGATGGAAACCATTCTTTTGAGTCGATAGATTGCATCCCAATTCACCGCACCCTTGAACCCCTGCCCGATCGTCCGACCATGCACGATAAGGGCATCCGATCCTGCAGCTTCGAGGGTTCTACACAATCGCTCAGACGACTCATCGCCGTCCTCGTCCAGTCGCATCTTCACGCTCACAGGAACAGAAACAGCTTTCCTCACTGCGGAGACGAGCTCGGCGGCGCGACCAGGCTGGCGTGCAAGTGCGGCGCCGCACCCGTCGGAAGTGAACGGCACCTCCGGACATCCTATGTTAATGTCGATGCCGGAGACTCCGACATCCTCGAGCATCCGTGCAGCTTCCCCGCTCTCTCGAGCGTTATTCTCCGTGATTTGAGCGATGAGAGGACGTTTCTGCTGTGGATCGAGCAGGCGGGATAATTCCTCTCTCGTACCGAGAATAATGTCCCTCGCCCGCATCATCTCGGTGAAGAGCACCGCCTCAGGTGCGACCTGTCGTATCTTCTGTCTCCATGCAAGCGTAGTGATACCCAGCATGGGAGCAACCGCCACAATGGGACGTTCATGCGCCTTCCATGAGAAGGGAGTTTCCATCAATTGCTGAGGGCCTTATATGCTCCTGGCACGAATCGTCAGACCTTCGATGCCGATATCGATGCCATCGAGTGACACTGCTTTTTCACCCTTTCGAAGTACATTGGCAAAACCTCCCCGTGTCTGACCGTATAAATCATGGAAGCGTCGCTTCATTGCCGGAGTGACTTGAGGAAAATCCGTCTGTGAACGCATCATTGTCTCCGCCATGACTGGGCAGCAAGTATTGAACGTGCCGATGGAGTCGTCTTCATTTTTCCAGGAAAATTCGAAGTGAGGCATGTGGAAGAAGGTATATGGATAATATACAATAAACTTGTATTAGTGCAAGAGCAATGCTACTTTGGTTTCCAATCCAATGAATGCAGGCAAAATCGACACTCGGCCCATCTCCGTTCTATTCGAGAGTACCCTCCCAGAATGTGAGAAAGACGAAGCGGACACCCTATGCCAGGCCATTGCCCGTGTTGCGAAGGAATCGAGAGAGCTCTATATGGAATGTATCTGTCAGAAGCAGCACTGTACGGGTGGAGGTTACTTCGTCTGCGGCGATCAATACCCTCTGGAGGCAGTACTGGATGTTTATGTGAGCAAAGAACAGGTATGTGCCAATACTGAGAAAGCTCGTTCGTTTCTTGGAGAAGCTCGCCAAAATCCCAAAACTACACCGTATATTCATCTGGTTCCGGGAATTCGCGAGGATGCAGATGTGCACATCCTCCTCACGGATCCTGCCGGTGCAAGCCGTATCATTGGTCTCTGCGCTTATTATGGTCACCTTGCCGTGGACATCGTCGCCGGAATTTCGACGTGTGGCGCCCTGTATCGCCCTCTACTGGAGCCGGAGAAGGTGCATTTGAATCTCATCGATTACTATTCCCGCGATCACCAGTTGGACGCGGAGGGAAACCGCTTCTATGAACCCAACGAGCTGTTGCTGAGCATGACACCGAAGATGTACGAGCGGCTCGCTCAGGCGTTGCCACAGTCAGCACACGGAGGCGTGTTCATTCCCGAGATGCACACGAATGCCGCTCCTCCGTTACATAAAGAATCTCAATCATAAAATTTAAGGATCATGCAATTGTACCAGTCCTACTTTCCATCCTTTCACACTCATGGAGCTTCCCTCATTCTCTGACTTACGGAAGACGTTCGATTTCATGTCGGAACAGCGATACAACGGCGTCCCAGGCGTTCTGAAAGTCGAGAGTGAGACGCCTGCACCGGTCATCGGTATTACCGCCATGACACATGGCAATGAGCCATCCGGTCTCGCGGCGATTTGGTACTACATCCGGAATCATCGTCTGCAACGGCTCCTCGATGCGGCAAAGAAGGGGTCTGTGATTTTCTCCGTGAACAATATCCCAGCTGCTCAGGATTATTTCCGCTTGCCTCATTCCGCCTCCCCGATCCAAAAGGAAAAGTGCCGCTCGCAAGAGGTGAATATGAACCGCCTGCCTGAAGATATTTTACAGAGGCAATCCGATGGTCGCCGGGAAATCCAGAGAGCCCTTGAGCTCTGTAAAAAAGTATTCGCCGAACTGGACGGAGGATTGGACATTCACAGCGTACGAGCGGAAAGCCAACCGATGATCGTGGAGGTGAAAGGGGCAGGAATGGACGCGGCAAGGAGGTTCCCGATCAATGTCGCTCTTTCAAATATGATCCCCGTACAGATGGGTCATCCTCTTAGCGCCTTCTACGGAGGCTTGCAAAGAGCTGTGCCGGTCGTTGGGATAGAAGCAGGACAACACGAGCGCAGAGATTCCCGCAGGTATGCAATCCAATGCACGCGGCTCTTTCTGCAGGAACTGGGGATCATTCCTCGGCAGGGAATGGAGAAGCCCGACAGTGTGCAGGGATACATTACGGAGTACCGCGTGGCGAAGGGGGTGATACCTCCGAAGAGCGGCGAATTCCACATGTCGAAGGATTTTGGTATGTTTGAACCTGTTGATCCGGAAACAATTCTTCTGAAGCAGGCAGACGGAGACGGAGTGATCCGTGCCGGGATGCAAGGATGTGTTTTCATGTCCCGGCCCATGTCCGTACCGCTTCCTTCAACGGAAGAGGCTTGCTTCTTGTCCGAGCCTGCAAGACAGGTGGCACGCGCTTCCCTCGGAAAGAGCCAAGTTGAGTGAACCAAACACAAAGAGAATAAAGAGGAGCCCCAAGCATGATGCCTGAGGCTCGAACGGGTGCGGAGGGCCTCGAACCCCCAACCGGCGATTTTGGAGACCGCTGCTCTGCCATTTGAGCTACACACCCAGCTCCTCAGTTTCCTGAGGAGTGTGCGAATATATCTTCTGCAGTACTGATTGTCGATTAGTACACACAAATCTTGCCAGAAAAGCAAAGATATATATTATAAAACATATGAATAATGAGACAATTGAGCGACAGGGTTGCAGATATACCGCAAAAGGTACACCTATCCCTCAACCGCGAGTCGCTGTGCTAGGGAAAGGATTTGCAGGATTACTGTGCGCGTACCACCTTGCTCAATCCGTGAAGAGACCTGATCAAATAGCGGTGATCGGTTCGGACGTGCAGGGAGCGTCGGGCATTTCTTCTTGGTATGTGGCACAGCGCCCCCCTGAAGTTATGGAAGAAAAATTGATACAATTCTTGGGAAAGCATATCAGCGAAGAAAGAATCGCGATCGCACACCATCTTGCGAATGAACACCTCCGGGAAACAGAATTATTTACAAAAATTGTTTCGGCCGCAACAGGCCAAGGGATCAACCGCTGTTCAGAAGGTTATAGTGGAGTGAGAGAACTCACCGGTTTTACACCGGAAAAACATTGGGCAGGAAAGGGCATCCTTCATTATCTTATCGAGGAAATAAAGAAAAAGGGCGTATACATCCTCAGTGGCGCAGTTACAGACGTTTCTGAATCAGGTCATGGTTATGAAGTGCTTGTCGAAGACTCGCGGAGCCGGAAGGTTCCTGTAACAGCAGAAAACATTGTCATTGCCACTGGAGGATTGGCATCGAAGCAGGAACATGCAACGGTACCCAAAAATGGTCTTCCCAGTATTTTGGAGACAGTGAGGGATAATCTTGGGGTTGCTGTGACCGCGATGGATCAAGCCATACACTTTCCCTTTGCAATTGATCAGAAAGGATACTTAAAGCGAGGTTTACTCGCTCCCGCCTTTATTAGAAAAGCTCGAATTGTATCAGAAGATCAGTCTGGGAATCGCACAGAATTTTTGCCGGAAACATTGGTTGATATCATTGCAACAGGGAACTACAGGCATTTGTTTCCCCAGTTGAATACACTATTTAGTGAGCAAATTAAGCGAGGAAATCGAGTACTTGTAGTAACGGATTTCGATGAAGTGGAATTTACTCGATATCGTGTGCGGGAATATTACGGTCACATTTTTCGTGGCAAGGAATTGTCTGAAGTAAAAAAAGGGATAAGCGTAAGGCCGGCGTATCATTACACTCTTGGAGGAATTGATGTTGATAGGAGAATGAGAAGCTCAAGAGACGGAATCTATGCAATTGGGGAGGCTGCATTTGTCTTTGGAGAGGACAGAATTATTGGAGGTGAATACATGGCAACGGTTACTTTGGCTCCGTTACTTGCACAGGAAATTAAGCAAAAATTGGAAGAGAGATAAAATTGCGAACATTTTCGATATCGTTCCTTTCCAGACATCATTAAGAGAAGGAGCCTCAGACCAAGGGGTCTAAGGCTCCAACAGGTGCGGCAGGCTTCGAACCCGCAACCCTCGGTTTTGGAGACCGATGCTCTAGCCAATTGAGCTACGCACCCAAGCCTGCAGGAAAGAATCCTGTAGGTCGGCAAATGGTATTGCAATCCACAACGATGTCAAGAATTTTACACATTAAAATGAGGGGCAGGCACGAGTCCTGCCCCCCACTTCACAGGGGCTTCAAAACACCACTCATAGCCGGAAGGACGTAGGTCCCCGACCACTTCACGTACGGAGCCCGACCGCCTGTTGCATGTCCGCGAGGACCTGCGCGGCGATGGGGCGGACTCTCTTGGCACCCTGCTCAAGAATCCCGCGCACGTCGTCATCGCTGATCCGGGCGTACTGCGCCTGGATCGGTTCGAGGAGGGCTACGACACAGTCGGCCAACCTCTTCTTCATCTCCCCGAAGTACTTGTCTTTGGGATTTCCGTACCGTCGCAGAAACTCGTTCGCGAGCTCCTCGGGGCAGAAGAGCTCGATCATGTTGTAGAGGTTCTGTGTCCCTTGGGTCTTCGGTCCGGCCGGTTCCGCCTGCGTCGGCATCCGCATGATCTTCTGCCGGGCGGAACGGAGGTCTTCGAGCAGAGTGACGCTGTTGTCCTCGCTCTTGCTCATCTTCGGCGAACCGTCGATGCCGGGCACCGTGAGGGTGCTCTGTTCCGTGAGTTCCGGCACGATGAACGTCTCCCTGCCGAACATGCGGTTGAACGTGCGGGCGTAATCCCGCGCGAACTCCACATGTTGCTTCTGATCCGCGCCGACCGGAACGAGGTCCGCGCGGACAGCCAGGATGTCGCTCGCCATCAGGACGGGGTAGCCGAGGAGGCCGTAGCTGAAGCGGTTAGAAATCTGGTTGAGCTCGTCCGGGGTGATATCCCCGTGCTCATCCTTCTCCTTGACCAGCTTCCGGGCCTCATCCTCGGGCATGCCGCGTCGCTTCAGCTCCTCGATCACGGCATCATCCACCTTGCCCTTGTACGTCGTGCAACGACGCAATTGGGAAACGGTGATGATGTTGCCGAGCAGCAGAGCCATCTCCGAGATCTCCGGTACATGGGACTGCCGGTAGAGCACACAGCGAGCGGGATCCACGCCGCAGGCGAGGTAGTTCTTCACGACCTCCACCGAGAGGCGGTCGTTGTCCGTAGGACCGGTCACCTCCGTGAGGGCGTGCAGGTCGGCCACGAAGTAGAAACACTCGTGGCCACTCTCCTGCAGATCCAGGAACTGCTTGATGGCCCCACGGTAGTTGCCGATGTGCAGTTGGCCGGTGGGGCGCACGCCTGAAAGAACTCTCTTCGTACTCATGGTTCAATACTCCACGTAAGAATAGGGTGAATGGTAATTCGAAGCCGATCCTGTGAAGGATCAACTCCCAAGAAAAGCTTGGTTCTCATGGGAGAATTTGAATAATACGCCACTAATTGATTTATCGTCAATTCCTTGGAATACAGAAATGAGGATGCTTGATTCTTCGCTTCTGTAAGCCATTATTCCGGTTCCATCGAAGTGCAGAACGCCACCTTATGGCATTTTCCGAAAGATACCCATAATTCATACCAGAATGAAGATTCATGGCATTTAGCCTTAGTGCGTGCGGAAAAGTAAGAATATTGACATTCAATGAAATGTGTAACAAGATATCAAACATCATTTAACTCTAACCAATGGATCAAGAACCTCAAATTGATTGGCGGCAACCAACTCCCGACGATGAGGTGAGAAAAGAGACGGATTATTTCTTGGGATTGAACACTCCTCTTCGCAACCAAGGAGATGGCCAAAGGGGCATTATGGGGTTCCCTGTGGGAGAGCCGGATCCGTTTGGTGTCGGAATACATCAGAAGGCACTGCAACATAACCCCAACAATATCGGGCTTCATACAACAGAGAGACCGGCCGAACTCGGATTTGAAGGAACACAGCAAGCGGAACGGCTCTTCATTGCAATGGTTGCGGATATTATGGATGCCGATTTGCAAATGGTGGATGGGTACACCGAGGCGGGTGGAACCACGGCGAACATGGCAGGGCTCCTCATCGGCAGGAATCGAACCCATCTTCATAATGCCAAAGGGGAACCAGTAAAGAACTGCAAAAATTCCACCGCCGTTCTCTGTTCACATCTCACTCATTATTCCGTCCAACAAAATGCGAGCAATCTTGGTATTGGAGAGATAGCCGCGATCGATGCTGAGGATGCTACGGGCGTACACTGGCTTGGCACAGACGAGAACGGTCATGTTCTTTTGTCTCAACTTGAAAAGTTTCTACAGATGATTCTCAGCAAGACAACACCGAGGATTTCCAACATCATTGTTGTCGGAAATGCCGGAACGACTATGCTCGGATCGGTGGATGATATCCCAAAAATGAGCGAAATGATCGGTGATTTCAAGCGACAGTATCCTGAAACGATTTTTCACTTCCACGTTGATGCGGCACACGGAGGCCTGCTGGCCCCGTTCTACGGAGACATGCCTCGAATCGGATTCTCTAATGAGCATGTCGATACCATGACTATCGATCCCCACAAAATGGGAGGCGTGGGGTTCGGATGCGGCGTCATACTCGCAAGAAAGGGTCTGTTCGATTGGATGAAACACGAAGCGCCTTATGTCCCTGGAGACAGTAGAACAGTCATTGGTTCGCGGCCGGGAGCGATCGCAGTCAGTGCCTATGCAACGTTCCGTCACCTTGGGAGAGACGGCATGGAGAAAAAAGCCCAGCACATCAGACAGATGACCCATGACATCAGATCAAGGCTTGCTCAGTTGGGGATCACAATGTTTGACAGTGATCTGAATGTTATTGCGATGAAGTCGAGTCTTCCTGCTACTGTCGAAAGTGAATTCATTTTCCACGGCACCGAAAAGATGCCTCGGGATATGGGTAATCCAAATAATGCTGAGCGGCAAACTATTACAAATATTGTTGTCATGAGCCATGTCGAAGAACACATGGAGAATTTCGAGAGGCAGTACAAGAAATGGTTGGAGCAATAGAGATTGTTGATACAGAAAAATAATACAGGGGCTTTTACAAGACAAAATATTGCTTCCGTGGCAAATATTTGGCCAATTTCGACGATGGCTTGCCCATGCGACGCTCAAGAAATCATTGGACAACTCTCGACAACTTTCGCTTCGGGAAGCCATAAAGTTCTTGCCAATATTTTCCGAGTGACTATGATTTTCACGCTCGCGTTTCTCAGGATGTAAGCCGAGACCAAAGTCTCTCAAAGTCTACAAAAGTACCTCCTCACCGGTCCGTCCAAGGCACAAATGCATGTGTGCCCGGGAAGGAACGCTTGAGGCTTTACTTCTTTTCTTTGAATCATCCATGAAGCAAACTTGCACATCACCGGCCAACAAACAGCGTTCGCTGAGCATTGTCTGGGTCGATATCGGCGACCTTCATTTCTCCAACTATAATCCGTGCAATATCGGTGAAGAGGCCATTGCGAAACTTGCAATGATCGGCATAAGGTTCAAATTCCGGAAAGAAAAACCGCAAACTGCTTCTGTCGATATCGTCGATGCCCAATGAACGAATTCCCGGAGTATCAATGATGTACGAGTCCTCGTCCCACTTGTACAAAGCACTATCCGACGTAGTATGCCGACCCTTCCCGCTCTTTTGGCTGACTTCCGTCACACGAATATCAGATCCGGGGATGATTACGTTCACGAGGGAGGATTTTCCGACGCCGCTGTTACCGACAAGTACGGAGATCTTCCCGCGGATTGCATCCTTCAAATGATCGACACCCTCGCCTGTTTCGGCGGACGTTTCGACTATCGGAATTCCCAACTCACGATAGAAAGACAATACCGGATGTCTTTCCGGGGTCAGATCGCTCTTGTTGATACAAATAACCGGATTAACATTTCCGTTCTGCAGTACAACTAAATAGCGATCGATGAATCTCGGATGAAATTCCGGATTTTTTGCAGCCGCAACAATAACAGCTGTGTCGACGTTTGCTGCAATAACATGCTGTTCCAATGCCGCCTCGGAATATCGGGAACTATCTCCTCGCATCCGGGCGATGGAGCTCTTCCTGTCCTCCTTGCCTGTTATCTGTCCTTCTTCATCGGGATCATCTCCTGCTTCAAATCGCACACGATCTCCGATGACAAGGCTTCGGCCAAGACTGGGGTGGATGCTGGACGCAAGTCTGCATTGAAAGAATTCATCATTTTCCATGACCGTAAAAACTCGAGTGCGAGTTGCGGTGATGATGCCTACTCTCGATGGCCCTTCGGAAACATCAGGTGCGTCGGGCCATCCAATGTCTTCATCCTCTCTCTGCCCAAAATGACGCGCTTTTGCTCGTATTTTTTTTCTTTCGCCTGCTTCGTTTGATGACGTTCCCAGCGGTTGAGATGTTGTGCCATAGGGGTAACAAAATACCACAATCTTATGGTTATGGAAAGTACTTCGTAATGGGCCAATAGCTTGGCAACACCTGAGTACCCTCCTCAGGTATGCCATACACCTCCAATCCTAAGCTTCCCAGGCTTCGTATGCTGGCCGTGGATATGGTCCGAAACGGATGCAGCATCCG